>JADMIO012779066.1_pt1 | contig 58495 bp, 60 predicted proteins | sample 8958161 | NCBI WGS metagenome assembly JADMIO01 (sample SAMN16585339, study PRJNA669376) | soil metagenome | isolation source: Crop rotation soil | place: USA: Cullars Rotation, Alabama | collected 2011
GCGACAACTTGTCCACGTGGAATTCTAAGCTTAGGATCCCAATGTGCTGGAAAGGGGGTGAGGATGGGCAACGGACGCAGCAGTCAGGAAGGGGCTGACTCATCTTTTTCCGCGGTGTGTCTTCGGACGGAGCGGGCTCCACCGCGGTCGCTCCCAGCGCCGTGGCGCCGGATTGGCGAATCAGAGTCGATCTCGCTGGTGCGTGGCGGTTGGCCGTGGTTGCGGTACTGCTCGGCGGTCTCTATGCCCTGGGGGCACTTCTTCCTTTTTGGTATCTGACCTCACCTGAAGCAGGGGCGGCGTTCTTCGCGCCGGCAGGCATCACGGTCAGTGTTCTTCTCCTGTCACCGCGACGGACGTGGCCGCTGTGGTTGGCGGTCGTCGCCGTTGCCGAGATGGCGGTCGACCTCACGCACGGCCAGAGCGTTGGGATGGCCATTGGTTTCGCGGCCGCGAACGTCGTGGAGCCGCTGGTGGGGGCGACCACATTGACGTGGGCAATGCGTCGGCTGCGGCCGATCCGCCGGCAGCTTTTGGCGTATGTCCTTTCTGCGGTCGCCCTCGGCCCGGTCGCCGGCGCGGTCATCGGCGCCACGACGGCGACGGTGATCGGCGACGGCTCCGGCTGGTTCGGAGTCGCGTGGAATTGGTGGCTGGGTGATGCGCTCGGCGTACTGGTCGTGGCCACGCCGATCCTCGCCTGGTCCAGCCGGTCGCGCATCGACCTCGAGTGCTCACCCAAAGAAGCCGTTGGCATCACCCTCGTCGCCACAGCGGTGACGGTTGTGCCGGCCGTGCTGTGGCATCACCCGATGCTGTATGCGGTTCTGCCGGTTCTGCTTTGGGCGGCGTTTCGAGGTGGGATCCGAGCAGTCAGTCTGGCTGGCATCGGCGTGGCGTTCTCGGCCCACTGGGCTGCCGTCAGCGGACGAGCGAGTGACCTGATTGCCGGTGGGTGGACCGAACGGCTGCTGTACGTGCAGCTGTTCCTGGCCGTCACACTGTTGGCGGCGCTGACGTTCGCGGTCGAGGTCACCGAGCGTCGACGCGCCGAGCGCGCTGAACGCAATGCGGAGTTCGCAGCGGTCAACGCCGCCGATCTCGAGCGGCGCCGCATCGCCCAGGAGACGCACGACATCGTGGGCCACGCCCTGAACGTGATGCTGCTGCAGGCGGGCGCCGCCCGACGCGTTCTCAATGGCGACGAGCGGCAGTCTCGCGAGCTCCTCGAGTCGCTCGAAGATGTCGGCCGGCACGCCTTCGGCGAGCTCGATGTGGCGTTGGGCCTGGCCGATCAGGCACCGCAAGCCGTTGCCAACCAGGGGCTGGCGAGCGTTCCTTCTCTGGTCGACACGATGCGCCGGACGGGAATGACCATCGATCTCCTCGTGGAGGGCAACGGTGATCGCGCTACTTCGACGCTCGTCGACTGGTCCGGCTATCGGATCATCCAAGAGGCGTTGACCAACGCCGCCAAGTACGCGCCGAACGCCCACACCGAGATCCGTGTGCGGCACGATCGTGACGCCGTCTACATTTCTGTCGTTGACGATGGTGCTGGGGAAGCGCCCGCGAAGGGATCGTCAGGAGGTTTCGGGCGTGGGCTGATCGGAATGCGCGAACGAGTCGCGGTGCTCGGAGGCGACATTCAGATTGGTCCGAACGGTGACGCTGGGTTCGCAGTGCGAGCGCGGCTCCCCCTGCCATACAAGACGTGACAGCAGACATCCGAGTTCTGGTGGTGGATGACGATGTGCCCGCGCGCGTCGGCGTTCGGACGATCCTGTCGTCGGAGGCGCGGATTGAGGTGGTCGGAGAGGCCGGCACGGCCGCGGATGCGATTGCACTCGCGCGTGAGCTCCGGCCTGATGTCGTGCTGATGGACGTGCGTCTGCCGGACGACGATGGGATCTCCGCCACCCGCCAGATCATCGGCGACGCGCGCGAGGGACTGCCGGCGCCGCGGGTCGTCGTTCTGACCACGTTCGACTACGACGAGTACGTCTTTCGGTCGCTGCAGGCCGGGGCGAGCGGGTTCCTCCTCAAGCGCGCACCTGCGGAGGAACTCGTGGAGGCCGTCCTCACGGTCGCCGACGGCAACGCCCTCCCTGCGCCACCCAGGACGCGAGCGCTCATCGGCGCCTTCGCGTCGACGGAAGGCGAGGCGCCCCGCGCCCAGTTCGCAGAGGCACTGACCGCCCGCGAAGCCGAGGTGCTCGCCCTCATCGCGCGCGGTCTGTCCAATGCGGAGATCGCCGAGACACTGGGCCTGTCGATCGAGACGATCAGGACGCACGTCAAGCACGTGTACATGAAGACCGGGGCGCGTGACCGCGCCCACGCCGTGATCCTCGCCTACGAGTCCGGGTTGGCCGGTCACTCCGGCTGACGTCAGCGGGCGAACTGGCCGGGCTTGCGTCCGGCGCCCGGCGGACCCGCGAACGCCTGGGCGATCGACAGCCACTCGGCGGCGACCGGGCCCTCGAGATCGAGATCGAGGTCGTCGAGATGGCGACGCTGGGTCACGGCCAGGCAGAAGTCGAGGGCGGGCCCTCGCACGCGGTCTGCGGCGTCTTCAGGTCCGAATGCCCACGTCTCGCCGCTGGGCGCCCGCAGCTCGACCCGCACCGGTGCGGTCGGCACCGGCCGGCCGCGCGCCTGGTAGCTGTTTGGGAGCGCGCGGGCGCCGATGAAGGCGACGTGGCGCAACCGGTCGGTCGCCGGCCGCTCGACGCCCAGGGCGTCGGCCACGTCCTGACCGTGGGCCCACGTTTCCATGATGCGTGCCGTGATCGACGAGGCCGTGCTCATGTCCGGTCCGTACCACGGGACGCGCAACGAAGGGTCGGCGGCGCGAGCGACGTCGACCAGTGCAACGCGCGCCCGTTCGAACCACGCGAGTGTTGCCGGCCCGTCGAAGCGACGGCTCTCGGCGGCGATGCGATCGGCGAAGTCGGGATGGGAGAGCACCTCGTCGCGATGGGCGAGGAACGCGTCGCCGTCGGTCATCGACTCGCGGGCGCGGTCGTCGAAATAGGCGAGGTGCCCCACCTGGTCTCTGACGTCCCAGCCCTCAGCGGGCGTCGGTGTCGCCCACCCCGCCTCGTCGAGTCCGGTGAGCATCGCGTTCAGGTCGGCGGTCTCGGCGACGAGGTCGTCACACAACTGCCCCATGTCTGTAGCCACGCCGACATTCTGGTCGTTTGGCCGGGGAGTGCGTCGGGAAGGCTCCGCAGCCGCGCGACACTCGCCTATGTCCCTTTTCGACCTACCTCCCGACATCACCAAGCTCGAGGACTCCGACGAGGCGATCGTCGTCGTGCAGAGCGAAGGCGCCGTCGTGCTCATGACGAAGGCGGCCGAGGAGCTGTTCGGCGTGTCGTCGGAGGACATGGTGGGGGAGTTCGTGGAGATGCTGGTCCCGGAGAAGAAGCGCTGGGGCCACCAGGCCTACCGGCGGGGATACATCGCTGAGCCCGCCGACCGCGAGATGGATCCAGGACTGTTCCCCGAAGCGGAGCGTCCCGACGGGACGATCGTGCCGATCGCCGCCCGTCTCGAGCCGATCAGAGTCGACGGCGAGCTGTACGTCGCCGCCCACGTGTCCGAGCGCGAACGCACCGAAGAGGAGCTGGCGGAGGCCGCCGAGCAGGCCTAGCCCGAAAGGTCGCGGCTGGCAGGGCCGTGGTGGAAGTATGTGACCATGCCTGGGGGGGTCGTCACACTTCTGTTCACCGACGTGGTCGCGTCGACCGATCTGCTCGACCGCCTCGGTGACGACGGCTACGACGCGCTGAGGCGAGCCCACTTCGCCGTCCTTCGGGAGGCGGTCGCGGCGCGCGGCGGCACCGAGGTGAAGAACCTCGGAGACGGGCTCATGGTTGTGTTCGCCACGCCCACCCGCGCCGTCGAGTGCGCGATCGCCATCCAGCAGGGCGTCGAGCGACACAACCGGACCCAGCCCGACGATCAGCGCATGGAGGTGCGGGTCGCCCTCCACGCCGGCGAGCCCATCCAGGACGAGTCCGACTACTTCGGGCGGCCGGTCGTGATCGCCAAACGACTGTGTGACCAGGCCGCGGCCGGCCAGATCGTCGCCTCCACCGTGGTGCGCGACCTCGTCGCCGGCCGCCGGGACCTGAAGTTCTCCGAACTGGGAGCGGTACAGCTCAAGGGCTTCAGCGACCCCGTCGGCGCAGTTGAGGTCACGTGGGCGCCCGTGCCCGAACGCGTCGCGGCCCTCGGCAACGCCGATCGTGCCTCGCCGTTCGTGGGGCGCGAGCGCGAGCTGAAGCGCTTGATCGAGTCGCTCGAGCGCGCCTCTGCCGGCGACCGGGAGGTCGTGCTCATCGGAGGCGAGGCCGGCGTGGGCAAGACGCGTCTCGCGGCCGAGTTCAGCCGCGTCGCCCGCGAACAGGGCGCCCTGCTCCTGTACGGCCGCTGTTCACCGGATCCGTTGGTCGCCTACGAGCCGTTCGTCGAGGCCTTCACGGCCGACGGCGTGAAGAGCTTCAACGAGCTGCGGGCGCTCGCGTCTCGGGTGCGCGGCGGACGCGAAGCGGGGGAGCCGGGCGCTGCGGAGTCAGAGGAGTTCAGCGAGCGGTACTGGCTGTTCGAAGAGGTTGTCGCCGCCATCAGCGGCGCGGCCGCTGCCCGTCCGGTGGTGCTCGTCGTCGACGACCTGCACTGGGCCGACCGGCCAACCCTGCTCCTGTTCCGGCACCTCGGAAGGTCCATGAGCGTGCCGCGCCTCGTACTGCTCGGCGCGTTCCGGGAGGGGGATCCCGAGTTCGACCTGTCGCGCCGCGGCGTTCTCGCTGACCTGCACCGAGAGGGCGCTGTTCAACGGATGACCCTGGAGGGTCTCGAGGAGGACGCGGTGGCGCGGCTGGTCGCCAACCGCCAAGGCGACGACATCAACGCCGCCGACGCCGCCGCGCTCGCTCGGTCGCTGTTCCAGCACACCGAGGGCAATCCCTTCTTCATCGAGGAGCTCTTGCAGCACTTCGACGATCTCGGTCTGACGGCACCGGTCGCGGGCATTGAGGATCCGTTCAGCACGGTCGACGTGCCTGAGGGCGTGAAGGAGGTCATCCGCAGCCGGCTGTCGCATCTCGATGACCTCACGTGGCGGGTGCTCACCGCCGGGTCGGTGCTCGGACCAGCCTTCACGATCGGCGCCGTGTCGGCCACGTCCGGCCTCGACGAGGACGACGTCGTCGAGGCTCTCGAGCACGCGCTCGCGGCGCGCATCCTGGTCGACAACAGAGCGACCCCGGACGTCGTCACTTTCAGCCACGCCCTCGTCCGGGAGACCCTGTATCAGGACATGAGCGCGGCCCGACGTGTGAGGCTGCACGAGCGCGCCGGCGCAGCACTGGAGCCGCTGGCGACCGGTGAGCAGTTCGCCGAGGTGGCCCATCACTTCCTCATGGCCGCGACGCCCGGCAGGGCGGACAAGGCCGTGACCTACGGCGTCCGCGCCGCCGAATGGGCGCGGTCCCAGCTTGCATATGAGAGCGCGGTCGAGCTCTACGAACGGGTGCTGGAGATCCTCGGGCCGGCCGATGTCGCATCCGAGGAGCGCTGCCGGCTGCTACTGAAGCTCGGCAACGCCCGACACCAGGCCGGTGACCATCCGGGAGCGCGCGCCGCCTTTGAGGAAGCGGCCGACGTGGCGCGCACACAGAATTGGGGGGCGGCGCTGGCGGAAGCGGCGGCCGGCTTCGCCGACTGGCGAGGGTTCTTCACCGACCCGGGGCCGGCGCGGGAGCTTCTCGAAGAGGCTGTCGCTGCGCTACCTGAAAGCGAAGGACGTCTGCGCGCCCAGGTGCTCGCCGAGCTGGCCTACGAGTACTCGATGTCAGGGTCGCCCGACCGGGGGGAACAGGTCAGTCAGGAGGCGGTTGCCACGGCGCGCCAGGTCGGCGACCACGACCTGCTGGCTCGCGCCCTGCGGAGCCGCCACCTCGCGCTGATGCCCACTGTCGACCTCGGTGAGCGGGCCGCGATTGCGGAGGAGATTCTCGAGCTGGCTCGGACCAGCGGTGACCGGGTCTCAGCCTTCTACGGCCGGGTCGACCGCATCATCGACAGGCTCGAGGCGGGCGACGTGGCCGGCGCCGACGAAGACATCGCCCAGTGCGCGGTGCTGGCCGAGGAGCTGCGCGCCAACCTTCCCCGCTGGTTTACGGGCGCGTGGATGGTGATGCGCGCCCTGCTCGACGGGCGGCTCGACGAGGCCGAGCGCATGAGCTTGAAGGCGCTCAGCCTCGGCCGGGAGCTGGCGGTGGGCGGAGCGCTCGAGGCGTTCGGCAACTGGGTCTTCTATCTGCGGCGCGAGCAGGGCCGGATCGAGGAGCTCGAGGGCCCTTCGCTCGAGCTCGTCGACCGCCATCCCACCTTCCCCGGTTTTCGCGCCGGGCTGGTCTTCCTCTATGCGTCGATCGGCCGCACCTCGGATGCCGAGGCTCACCTCGACCGGCTGGACCCTCTGCTGTTCGAGCCCGAGGCCCATGACTCGACGCTCATCCAGACGCTCGTGTGGCTCGCGGACTCGTGTGCCCTCCTGCAGGATCGCCGCCGTGGTGAGCGCGTCGCCCACCACCTGCTCCCGTTCGCCGGTCGCAACGCCGTTCTCGGTCCCGGCATTCTCTGCAGCGGCTCGACGTCGCGACCGCTCGCACGTCTCGCCGCCCTGAGCGACCGCACCGACGGCGCCGCCCGACTGTTCGAGGACGCCATCACCCTCAATCAGTCGATGGGCGCCCGTCCCTGGCTGGCGCGCACCCAGCACGAGTACGCAAGCTTCCTGCTGACGAGAGGCGATGCCGGCGACCGCGCCCGAGCCGCCGATCTCCTCGACGCCGCGCACATCACCGCCGACGAGCTCGGGATGACGGCGCTGCAGAGCGACCTGAAGCAGGTCGGCTAGAAGCCCACCGGAAGCAGCAGGCAGCGGCCGACCATGCCGACCATGTCGTCGAGCGCAGCTTCGTACTGGTCGGTGGCAGCCGTTTGGTCGCGGATGGCCCAGAGCATCTCGGCCCGGTTCCACGCCGACGACCGCGCGTGACTGATCGTCCACTGGTCGACGGCGTTCTCGATCCCTTGGGGGAGCGTCCGCTCGTGGTGGCGCACCGCGCCCTCGACGATCTCCTGGCGAAGTGTTTCGTCGATTTCCACGAGGATCGCGTCGACGCGTGTGTAGTCGTCGTGGTGGGCGTCGGGCGTCGTGTTCCGGCGCTTGCAGGTTTCGACGACGGCGATCGGTAGGTCGTGGTTGATGTGGGCGTTCATCCCCGCGATGGCGAACTGCAGCGGCGACACACGCGGGTCGGCGCGGCGGCCGACGAGGACCTCCCACGACTTGGCCAACCCCTTGCCATCCCGCGAGGCGGCGCGTACGGCGTCGAGGTAGAGGTTGGCGAAGACGACGTCGAGGTCGTCCATGAACGCCGCGTCGCTGAAGAAACCCTTGTCGATGCGCTTCTGCACCGCTTGTGTCGTCCGCAGGTACAGGTGGTTGAAGGCGGCGACGCCGTCGGTCTCCGGCAGGGCCTCACCGACGGCGATCATTCGCTCGATCGCCTCGGCCACTGAGGTGACCGGGGGCGCGGTCAGCGCCCGCACGTCGCCCTGTGCGGTGGGGGCTGCTTTCGCCTGTTCCGATCGGAAGCGCATCCGGTCGAGCGCTCGCAGCGGCGCGAACGCCTGGGGCTCGGGCAGCTTCTTCACCTCGCACGGCCGCTCGCTCGAGCCCGAGACGTCGAGGATGGCATTGACCGCCCTGCGGGCTGCCTCGTTCGCCGCCTCCATGGTCGCCAGGTCGGTGTACGTGCGGACGTAGTCCGACGCCAGGAACAGGTTCTCGATCGCGGTGTTGGCCTCCGGGCGGTTCGCCCACGAGCCCGTCGTGTTGATCAACAGCGGCTCGGCGTTCTTGCAACCGCGTCCACCCGGTTCGCAGACGTCGGGGTCGAGGAACCAGGAGTGCAGATCCTCGTCGCGCAGCTCGATGTGGGTCTTGAGCTGGGCCCACACCTCTTCCTTGATCTGTTCGGCGCGCAGACGGCGGGCCGACCGGTGGTAGAGGATCCCGGGCTTGTCCCAGTCGGAGATGTCGACCGAAAGGATGCCGCCCACCGTGCCGTCGCCAAGGTCCGCGAGCTCGACGTCCGGCCAGAACTGCCGCTGGGAGATCGACGTCAGAGCGAAGGGGCTGTCGGCGTAGATCACATGGCCGTGGGCGATGGGCGCGTCGCGCTTGAGAAAGAACTGGATGCCGTTCATCCATCGCGTCCGCAGCAGGCTCAGACGCGAGAGCGCCGGCTCGGCTTCCATGAGGTCGTCAGTCGCGAGCTTGGCCATCACCTCGACGGGGAAGGCGGCGACGTAGTAATCGGCGGTCACGACTTTTCCGCCGGCGACGGCTCCTGTGATCTGCTTGCCGTCGAATTGCAGCTCCGTGACCGGGCAGTTCGTGTGGTACTCAACGCCCTCGCTGGTGAGGTGCTGGTGCCACGGGGTGAGCCAGGCGTCGTTCGTGGGGCCGTCGAGCAGTCGGTCCATCGCCCGTCCCCACGGCACGAAGTCGAACATCAGCTGAAGAAGGATGTATCCCGCTGTGCGGGCGCTCATCTCGCGGGCCCGGGCTGCGACGAACCGGCGGGTCATGCCGTCGGCCAGGAACTGCTGGTAGGCCTTGGACATCTTCCCGGCTCTGGTGAAGTCCCACCAGCTCTTGTTGTCGAGCTCCGCGTAGCGGCGCTCCTCGCAGGTGGTGAGCAGCTCGAACAGGCGCTGGGCGAAGAAGGCGATCTCACTGGGCGGGATGCCCGCCTGGAAGAACTCGCGGAAGGCCATCGACGCCTGCACGTCGCCGACAGTTCGCGGGAAGCGGTCGGGCAGCGTGATCGCCGGCTTGCCGGCGCGCGCCGTCATGAAGCGTGTCGTCGGCACGAGGTTGTCGGCGACCGTCCCACCGTTGTGCGGGATCCGGCTCATGGTGTCGGGAAGGTGCCAGTAGAAGCCGGCGAAGAAGCGGAAGCCGTGCTCGCCAGGCAGGTCGAGCCGAGGCGGCTTGCCCGATCCCGGCACCGGGATGCTCCTCGCCTTCCCGCCGGGGAGTGAACCCTGCTCGTAGACGGCCACGTCGAAGCCGCGGGAGATGAGCTCGTGGGCCGCGCTCATGCCCGCCACTCCGCCCCCCAACACCGCCACCCGCACGGGCGGAAACTTAACCCACGGCCTCGCCTGGAAGGGGCCCGGGAACCGCCAATTAACGTTGGTCCGTGGTTCTCGTGGCCTTCGTGCTTGTGCTGCTGGCGGCAGCGAGTTTCGCCGCCGGTATCGCCGCCTCCCGGACGAGCGACACGCTCGTCTATCTCTCGATCCTCTTCAGCCTCGGCGCTTTCGTGGTCCTCGCCATCGCCAGCCTCCGCGCCCGCCAGGCCGAGCGCGAAGCGGGTGGCCCGGCCTGGGCGACGGCGACCACCGGCACCATCGATGAGACCGAGGCGCACGCCGGTCCTCTCCTTGGCGGGCTCGACGCGACGCAGCTCGACATGACTCCGACTTGGCGGAACCAAAGCCGCCGGCCCTTCGAGGATGCCGCCGCCGCGCTGGACGACGAAGACGAAGAGCTCGAGGCCCAACTCGAGAACGAGGAGGACGAGGCCGACTTCGAAGTACCGGTCGCGCCGGTGGCCGATGCGAGGGCTGACGAGTTCGGTTGGGGGCTCGAGGGCGAGGTCGACGAGGTCGAGGAGGCCGAGGAGCCGACCGCGGCCTACTCCCCGGTCTTCGAGGAGGACGAGGACGAGGACATCGACGAGGACGACGCCCTCGACATTCCGGAGCCCGAACCCGAGCCGGAACCCGACGCCGTGGCGTCGTTCTTCGACGAATACGACGACCTGACGGCGGCCGAGATCTTGCCGAACCTCCGGGGCCTCGACCTCGAGGACCTGAAGTGGGTGCGGACGCGCGAGCGGTCGGGTGCCAAGCGCGCAACCGTGCTCAACCAGGTCGAGCAGATGATCGTGGAGCAGGGTGGCAAGCCCGCGCCGCCTCCGCGCAAGCGGACGACCACGAAGAAGGCGGCGCCTGCTCGGCGGGCGGCCAAGAAGAGCACGAGGCGGCGCTGACCGGCGCCGCCTGGACGCTTCTCGCCGTAGCTGCCGCCCTCGCCGTCGCGGACTGGCTGGCGGTGGCGCGCGGCAACAAGCCGTTGGAGTATGTCTGCAAGCCGGCGGTCATGGTCGCTCTCGTCGGGGTGGCGCTGACGCTGCACCCGACGGTGGCCGGCCGGCGCGATTGGTTCGTCGCCGCGCTCGTGCTCTCCATGCTCGGCGACATCTTCCTCATGCTGCCGCGCGATCTGTTCGTCGCCGGCCTGGCGTCGTTCCTGCTCGGCCACATCGCGTACGTCGTCGGGTTCCGCGTCGACGGGGGGTCGGCGGCCGCGTGGGCGGTTGCCGCCGTCGGTGTGCTGCTCGTCGACGCCGTGCTCGCCCGCCCCATCCTCGGTGCCGTCCGCGCTCGCCATCGGGACCTGCTCGTTCCCGTCGTCGCCTACATGCTCGTGATCTCGGCCATGGTGTCGGCCGCGCTTGCCACCGGCGTGGCCCTCGCCATCGTCGGCGCGGTGCTTTTCTTCTCGTCCGACACGCTCATCGCCTGGAACCGGTTCGTGCAGCCACGGCCGTGGATGCCGTTGGCGATCATCGTCACTTACCACGTGGGGCAGGCCGGGCTCGTGCTTTCGCTGGCCCGCTAATTTCCGGCCATGGTTGACGTCCTTTGCAGTGGCAACGCGCTCGTCGACGTGTTGGCGACCGTTACCGACGAAGAGCTCGCCGCACTCGGCATCGTGAAGAACAGTTACGAGCTGGTCGACGCCGAGACGGCCGACCGGCTTTACGCGGCGATGCCACCAGCGGTCGAGATCTCCGGGGGAGCGGCGGCGAACACTGCCGTTGGCGTGGTGTCGCTTGGCGGCACCTCGAGCTACATCGGCAAGGTGCGGGACGATCAGCTCGGAAGCGTGTTCCGTCACGACCTGCGCGCTGCGGGTGTGGGGTTCGAGACGCCTGCCGCCTCATCGGGCGCCCCCACAGGACGGGCGCTCACGTTGATCACGCCCGATGCCCACCGGACGTTCCGCACCTTCCTCGGCGCGGCCAACGAACTCACGCCGGACGAGGTCGACGAAGCGGCCGTCGCTGATGCGCAGGTGACGTACCTCGAGGGCTACCTCTGGGATCCGCCGAGCGCGAAGGCTGCCTTCCGGAAGGCGATGAAGCTGGCGCACGACGCAAGCCGCAAGGTGTCGCTGACGCTGTCGGATCCGTTCTGCGTCACCAACTGGGGCCACGAGTTTCGTGAGCTCCTGTCCAACGGCGACATCGACATCCTGTTCGCCAACGAGGCGGAGCTCCTCACGCTCTTTCCGGACACGGACTTCGCCAAGGCCGTGGGACAGGTGCGTGATGTCTGTCCTATCGCCGCGGTGACGCGGAGCGAGCACGGGTCGATCATCGTCGCCGGGTCCGAGACGCACGAGGTCGCCGCGGCACGAGTCGGGGAGGTTGTCGACACCACCGGGGCCGGTGACCTGTACGCCGCCGGCTTCCTCTTCGGGCTCACGCACGGCGAGCCACTTCCCCGGTGCGGCGAGCTCGGCAGCATCTGCGCCGCCGAGGTCATTTCTCACGTCGGGGCCCGCCCGCAGCGTCAACTGGCGGAGTTGGTGGCATCCTCGTAGAGATGATCGAGCAGCGACCGCAGCGCCCCGTGTTGCTGGGGATTGCGGTTGGCGTGGCGGTGGGTTTGGCCTGCATCGGGCTGATCATCTCGATCATCGCCATTCCGTTCTTCGCCCTCGCTCGCTTTGCCGAGCCGGCAAAGGGCCTGGACCAACCGCTGATCCGTACCGGGCTCACCAAGATCGCTCTGCCCGCCGGGATCCTCCTCGGTTCGCTCGCGGGTGTCGCGGTCGGCCGCTGGTACCGCAAGGGAGGGACCCTTCCGTCGGAATAGGCGAAGGGCCTCGATAGGTTCGAACACCTGATGGACGATCGCCTCTCCCTGTTGACTGTCCACGCCCACCCGGACGACGAGGCGTCCAAGGGTGCGGGCACCGTGCACAAGTACCACGACGAGGGCGTGCACACCGTGCTCGTGTGCTGCACGGGCGGTGAGGCGGGGGACATCCTCAACCCGGCCATGGACAAGCCCGAGGTGCGCGAACGCCTGCACGACGTGCGCATGGAGGAGCTGGCTCGCGCCACCGAGCTCATCGGATACGACGAGGTCGTCATGCTGGGCTACCGCGACTCGGGCATGCCCGACACGCCGGAGAACGAGGACCCCCGCGCGTTCGCCAATGCCGATCTCGACGAAGCCGTGGGCCGGTTGGTCGCGGTCATCCGCCGTGAGCGTCCGCAGGTCATCGTCACGTACGGCGACGACCAGCAGGGCTACCCGCACCCCGACCACATCCGGGTGCACGACATCAGCCTTCCTGCTTTCGACGCGGCCGGCGACCCCGACAAGTATCCCGATGCCGGACCGCCGTGGCAGCCGCTGAAGCTCTATTACGTGGCGTGGTCCCGGGCCCGCATCATCGCCATGAACGAGAAGTTCGAGGAACTGGGTCTCGAGTCGCCGTTCGACAAGCGCTGGTTCGAACGCCCGTCACAGGACCACCGGATCACCACCCGGCTCGACGTCGGCGAGCACGACGAGGCCCGCCGCGCCGGCCTCCTCGCCCACGCCACTCAGATCGACCCCGAGTCGCCGTTCTGGTTCGGGCTGCCGGCCGAGGCCATGCGAGAGGCGTATCCCTACGAGGACTACGTGCTCGCTCGCTCGCTCGTCGACAGCGAAACGCCCGAGGACGACTTGTTTGCTGGCATCCGCGTGAGCGACAGGGCGTAACTGGGTCTACGATCCCCGCGAATCGGCCCTACGAGGAGGATCGGATGGCGAAGTACCTGTCGCAGGAGTGGCTGGACGAAGGCCGCAAGCTCTCGGACGAGTTCCCGGAGCGGCCCGGCGCGAGCGCTCGCATGCAGTACGTGGTCACCGGTACGCCCGACGGCGACGTGAAGTATTTCTGGGTCCTCGAGAACGGCAAGATCCTCGAGTCGCAGCTCGGCGAGGATGCCAATGCCGACTTCACGATCACCACGACCTACGAGGACTCCAAGAAGATCCAGGACGGCGAGCTCGACGCCAACGCCGCCTTCATGCAGGGACGGATGAAGGTCACCGGCAACATGGGCAAGCTCATGGCGCTGATGCCGCTCACCCAAAGCCCCGAGTACAAGGCCATCCAGGAAAAGATTCGGGCCGTCACCGACTACTGAGATTTGCGTTCTGGCGGTGGATGAGGGTCTGACAGACCTCTATCCACCGCCAGAACGATGAAGGGCGGCCATCAGCTGGCACGTCATTTCAAGTGACGTCGATGGTGCCCTTCATGAAGCTGTGGACCTGGCAGTGGTACTTGATCTGGCCGGTCTTCGACACGGTGATCGTCTTGGGGCCGTTGCTCTTCATGAAGATCCCGGTGTCGAACGAGCCGTCGTCGGCGGTGACGCTGTGAGGGACGCTGTCGTCCAGGATGGCGACGGTCACCTTCGAGCCCTGCTTCACGCTCAGCGGGTCGGGGGTGAACTTGAAGTTCTGGATGGTGATGCTGTCGCTGCCGCCGCTGGCCGCGGTGGTGGTGGGCCCGCCCGCGGTGGTGCCCGAGCCCGACGCGGCGGACGTGGTCGTGTTCGAGGCCGACTTGTTGCCTGAGGACCCGCAGCCGGCCAGGCCGAGCGTGAGACCGACGACGGCTACCAACAGGGCGGGACGGGACACCGTGGACACGGGCACCTCCGGACATCCGGCTACACGCATGGCGCCGAACACGTCATGCTGTGGCGATCGAGGGACTGCAGGAGGCTAGCGACGCGACGTTGGTCCTGGCCATTGCGCGCTACCACCAGGAAGCGCTGGCCGAGGCCTACCGCCGCCATGGAGGCGCGGTGTTCGCGCTCGCCCGCCGGCTGCTCGCCGAGCAGGCCCTCGCCGAAGAAGTCGTCCAAGAGGTCTTCCTGCGGCTGTGGCAGCAGCCCGACCGCTTCGATCCCGAGCGCGGTTCGCTGCGGTCGTATCTCCTGGCCCAGAGTCACGGCCGGTCCGTCGACATGCTGCGGTCTGAGACGTCCCGCCGGCGCCGGGAGGAGCGAGAGGCTCGCGAGACCGCCGAGGGCGGGTACGACATCGAGCGCGAGGTACTCGACCTGGCGGTAGGGGAGCACGTCAAGGAGGTCCTCGACAAGCTTCCCGTCGACGAGCGGCGGGCGATCGAGCTCGCCTACTTCGGTGGCCTGACCTACCGCGAGGTGGCCACCAGGCTGGACCAACCAGAGGGAACGGTGAAGAGCCGGATCCGTTCCGGCCTCAAGCGCATGCGGGCCGACCTGGTCGACGCCGGGATCGGAGGGGTGTGGAGCGAGAGCTGACCCACGACGAGGCGGCCGAGCTCCTCGGGGCCTACGCACTCGACGCCGTCGAGGTCGACGAGCGCGAAGCCATCGATCGCCACCTGGACGAATGTCCCCGCTGCCGGGCCGAGGTCGCAGACCACCGCACGGTCGCGTCGTTCCTCGGGTCGGCCGGAGGACGCGCGCCGGACGGGCTGTGGGACCGCATCGCCGGCTCCCTCGAGGAGGCGCCCCCCGAGCTGAAGCTGGCGCCCGTCGTGCCCATCAAGGAGCGCCGGTCGGTCAGCCTCCGCGTGGGTGCGGCGGCCGCCGCCATCGCAGCCGGCGTCATCGCTGTCCTCGGGCTGCAGGTCGTGCACCTGAACAACCAGGTCGACAAGATGTCGACCGCGCAGGGCCCGGACAACGCCGTCGTGACCGCTGCCGCCCATGCCCTCGCCGACCCCCGGACCCAGAGGGTGTCGATGCGGTCGACCGACGGCAAGGTTGCCGCGGAGGTGGCGCTCGCGTCCGACGGGTCCGGCTTCCTGTTCGCCGACCAGCTGCCGTCCCTTCCAAACGGCCGCACGTATCAGCTTTGGGCCCTCGCCAACGGCCAGAAGATCTCGGCTGGCGTGCTCGGCAACGATCCCCGGGTCGTCGCCTTCCGCTACACGCCGTCCGGGCTGTCCGGCTTCGCGGTGACCGACGAGCAGGCGGGCGGCGTCGTCGCCTCGCAGAACTCCCCGGTGGTGCTGGGCACACTCAGCTGAAGCAGATGGCGACGATCGAGGACGCAGCACAGATTGCGATGGGCCTTCCCGAGGTGACGGAGGGCGCTCGCTTCGGGAACCGCACGTGGTTCGTTCGCGGGAAAGCGTTCGCGTGGGAGCGGCCGTTCAGCAAGGCCGACATCAAGCGGTTCGGTGACGAGACGCCGCCGGACGGACTCATCCTCGCCGTCAGCGTCGAGGACATGGATGAGAAGCAGGCCGTCCTCGAGGCGCACCCGAAGGCCTTCTTCGACATCCAGCATTTCGAGAATTACCCGGCTGTACTCATCCAGCTGAAGAAGGCCGGCAAGCGCGAGCTGCGCGAGGCGATCGTCGACGCGTGGCTGGCGGCCGCACCGCGAAAGCTGGCAGAGGATTACGTCGGTCGGAAGCGTCGATGAACGGCTTTCGCCTCTCTTCCCGTTTGCACGTTGTAACCCTCGGGTAGCCAACTGCCATTGCGCGTCTCGCAGTGAGAGACGGCAACCAAAGCGGGAGGACACAGTCGCAACTCGGGACGTCGACGCCGTTGGCGCCGCGCGTCCGAGGACAAGGAGCACGATGACAGAGGACGAACGGACAGCAGGAGGCCTTGTCGGCAAGGTCGCCGGCAAGGCCAAGGAAGCCATCGGGTCGGTCGTCGGCAACGAGGACCTGGCTCGCGAGGGAAGGCTGCAGCAGTCGCAGGCCGATGCCGAGGTCGAGGCGGCGGAGAGGTCGCAGCGAGCGAAGCAAGCAGAGGCAGAGGCCGAGCTGCGCGCCGCGAAGGACGAGACCGAGCTCGAGCGCCAGCGCCTGCGGGCTGAGCTGACGGCCGAGCAGCGGGAAGCCGAGATCGAACGCGAGCAGCGGCAGAAGGAGCAGTCCGTCGAAGCGCGCGCCGCCGAGGAGGAGCGTCGGGCGGAAGCGGCTCGCCGCCACGAAGAGCAGGCCGCCGAACAGGAGCGCCGCAACGCGGCGCGGCGTCAGCAGGAGGAGGCCTCGGAAGCCGCTCGCCTCGAAGCCGAGGCCCGCCGAGCCGAAGCCCGGGCACAGCAGATCGAAGGGGAGGGCCGCTGAGATGGGTATTCGTACCATTCCCCGAACCGCAGTGGACCGCTCACTGCGCCTCGTGCGGATCCCGGTTGACCTGGCGGCGAGCATGTTGCCGAACGCCGCCCACGCCGGACTCGTGGTCGATCGTGTCGACGCGACGGTCCGGTCTGCGGTCGGCCAGGTGCTCCGCGATGACGAACTGCTCGACGACGCCCGCCGTCGCCGCGCCGCGGCCGACGAGCACGAGCGCGCCGCGCGGCTGCGCGCCGAAGCCGAGCTGAAGGAGAAGCGCGCCGAGGCAGAGCGCCGCGAAGGCGAGCGGAAGGCTCAGCAGCAGAAGCGTCAGGCCGCCAAGCGGGCTGAGGAGCGCGAGGAGCGCATCGAGCAAGAGCGCGACGCCGAGGTTCGTCAGATCGAAGAGGCCGAGGGTTCTCGCAAGCAGGCCGTCCGCAAGGCCACGGCGAAGGTCGAGGAGACCATCGACTCCCGTGCCAAGCGCGCTCGCCTGGCCGAGCTCGACGAGAAGGCCGAAGCGCTCGAGGAGCAGGAAGAGGCGCTGGAAGCCAAGGACGAATCAACCCGCTTGGCCGACGCCGCCAGTCGCGCCAAGGCGGCGCGCAAGAGCGGTTAGTTCAGCCGGCGCCGCGCTGAAGGTCCCGTAGCTCCCGGTAGCCGATCAGCGTGGCGCCGGCGCGCTCGGCCAGGGCGCGCAGGGTGCTGTGGCCGGTGATCAGGTCGTGGTCGTCCACGCGGGCGGCCCAGTCGGGCGCGAAAGCGCGCAGCTCGGGCGTGTCGACGGCGGGGTGGACGTACACCTCGGTCACACCCGTCCGAAGATCGGCGAGCACGCGCTCGATGGCCCGCCGGCTGCCGACACCGGGGATGTAGAGGAAGTGGTCGGGGAAGAGGACGCCCTCATCGGCGGCCAGCTGCCGGAACGGGAAGCCCACGGACCGTTCGGTTGACGCGCCCGAGAGACGCATCGGCAGCCCGAAGTCGATGGCCAGCTCGAGGTAGACGTCGAAGAACTCCGGCCGCAGCTGCACGGTGCCCATGTGCGAGTCCAGGTGGCTTACGTCGAAGCCCCAGTAGATGGCCCGCTCGACCTGGGCCCGCAGCTCGCGCCGCACCTCGTCCAGGTCGGCGTGGTCCCACACGTCCTCGACGGTGCGTGGGAACCCGCCGTCGCCGTCGAGAAGCGACGGTGCGTGGGTGATCGGGCCCCAGCGGTAAAGGTCGTACTCCGCGTTCAAGGTGAGGTGCACGCCGACGTCCTCACCCCGGTACCGAGCCGCGGCATCGCGAGCCCACGGGCACGGCACCATCAAAGTCGCGCTCGTCGCCACGCCCTCGCGTAGCGCCTCGTACACGCCCAAGTTGGCGGCGTGGCTCGACCCGAGGTCGTCACAGTTGACGATCAGGAGTTTGGCGTCAGGAGCGAATCCCAGCTGCTCGGCCAGCACCACTGTGCTGAAGGTAGCGGCGAACTCCGGCGTCCACGACGAGGCCGAGTCCGAAACCGCCGATCACGTCGAGGGGCAGGTGGGCACCGACGTACATGCGGGCGAAGCCGACTGTCACGGCCAAGGCGCCGAACAGCGGCGCGGACCGCGGGGCGGCCGACGCTGCGGCGCCCATCAGGGCGGTCGCCACGGCCGCGTGGCCAGAGAGGTAGCCGAGGCCGGTTGCCTCCTTGCCCCTGATGTGCATCTCAGGGACCAGCGCTGCCGGCCGGCCGCGACGAACGACCCGCTTCACGCCCTTGGCCAACGCCCAGCTGGCCGTGGCTCCGACCACCATGCGCGCCGCGAGGCGTCGACGACCGGCCGCCCACGCGATCGACCCGACGACAGGGGCGGCCCCGAGCGCGCCCAGCTGCATCACGGTCCAAACAGCGGGATTGAGACCGTCGCTTCGGTCGTTCGCCGACCGGAACAGCGCCACTTCCCAGGGATACGGGCCGCCCACGGCCGCGGCCAGCGCCGACACGCCGAGCGCGGCCAGACCGCCCTTCACCAGGAGAGGCGCCCGAACGGACCGCGGGTCAGTTGTAGCCATCGCGCACGATGGCGGCGACCACCCGGAACAGCAGGACGGCGGCCACCCCCAGTCCTACGAATCCGAAGACCTCGGCGAATGTTGTCTCGGCCGCGATGTTCGGGCCAGCGGCCGTCGTCAACAAGAGCGCCGAGCCGATGAGGACCAACCCGCCCACGAGACCGAGCACCAGGCGGTTGACGAGTTTCGTCACGACACGCTCGTCGCGCTCGGTCGACAGAAGCGAAACGCGAGCGCGCAGCTCCCCGCGTTCGGCCAGGGTGGCGATCCGGTCCACGTGGGCCGGGATGCGCTGGAGGCGTGGGAGCTCTTGAAGCAATCCCGCGCGCAACTGGTCCTCGAGGGCGCCTCCTCCGGGGTCTGAGGTCGGGAGCTGTCCGTTGAGGACGCGCCGCATGCCGTCGACCAGCGAGTAGTCGGGCTTGATGGCCCTGATCGTGCCGTCGAGCAGCGCGAGGGCGCGGAAGAACGTGCTGAGGTCGCTGGGGAGGTGGATGTCGTAGGTGGCCAGCAGAGGGATCAGGTCGTTCAGCACCGAAGCGTCGATGGGCTGGCCGGGTGCGACGTGCTCTGACAAGAAGTGGCCCAGCGCTCGCTCGAGGGCGACATCTCCTACGTCGTTGCCGATGATGGCGACCTGCTGAATACCGTCACGCAGCCCGGCGGCGTCCCCGCTGAGAGCCGCGGCGGTCATCTGCATGAGCGCGGTGCGCTCGACCGGGTCGAGGTGCCCGACCGACCCGAAGTCGATCAGGCCGAGCGTGCCGTCATCGAGCAGCATGACGTTGCCGGGGTGGGGGTCGGCGTGGAAGGTGCCGTGCAGGATGTGGCCGACCGTCGCTTTCACCAGCCGATCGGCGAGTTCCTGCGCGTCGACTCCGAGCTCGGCGATGCGCTCTTGGCACACGCTCACGCCGCTGAAGCGTTCTTCGACGAGGACGCGACGGGTGCACATCGCCCGGTAGATGCGTGGGATGCGAACCTTCGATGCCGCGTCAGTCGCGTCAGCCAGCTCGATCGTGTTCGCAGCTTCCCGCACGAAGTCGAGCTCGTTGTTGACCGACTTGGCGAACTCTTCTGCAACCTCGGCGGCGTGGAGCTCGCGGCCTTGCGGCGTTCGCTGCTCGATGACGCGTGCGAGGTGGATCAGGGCAGCGCTGTCACGCGCCACCATCTCGTCGCTACCGGGACGCTGCACCTTGACGACCACGGGCTCGCCGGTCCCGAGGCGGGCTGCATACGCCTGGGCGACAGACGCAGTGCCGATCGGCCGCCACTCGAATTCCGAGAACAGGTCTTCGACGGTGCCGCCCAGCTCGCTCTCGAGCTCGCGCTGCATCTCCTCCGGGGGCGCAGGTTCGACGTGGCTCTGGAGGCGGCTGAGCTCGTCGCGGATGGCAGGAGGCACGAGGTCGGGGCGCGTCGAGGCCATTTGACCGAGCTTCACGAACACCACGCCGCTCTCCTCCAGCGTCTTGCGGAGAGCAACTGCGGGAGGGACGCGTCCGTTCGAATGCCGGTGACCGTTGAGGCTCATGCCCGTGACGAGGCCGTTGCGGCGGGCGATGCCCAGCAACTCGCGGTATCGGGTGTACGGCTCGAGACGGCGCTTCAGGTCGTGCCACGGGCGGGGGAGCACGATGAGCCCGGCGCGCTCACCTCGGGCGAGGCTGCCTGGCCGGGCGACGAAGTCGAGGAGCAGGGCGGCGACGGCCGTGAAGACGACGGAGACACTGACCGTGGCGGCCGAGAGTCGCGCCGCCTCCCACTGCCAGCCGTCCGCTGCTACGACGAACAGGGTGCCGCTGACCCAGCCGATGGTTCCCGCGAGGGCGGTGGCCACCCAGGAGCGGCGGGCGCCCAGAAGGCGAACGACGACCAGGGTCGCCACAACCGCCACCGGCACTTCGAGCAGAACGCGGCCCAGCGTGGACAGCGCATTCATGCCGGAACCGCCATTTCGCCTTCGGCCCCGCTCTGCGTACGGGCGTCCGAAGCAGCCGGCGCGACAAGCGCGTTCAACACACCGCCGATGACGAGGCCGAGTCCAGCGCCGCCGACGACGTCGACAGGGTTGTGGGCTCCGACATACACACGCGCCACGCCGTTGAGGATGACGAAGGCCCACGGCAGCAGCTTCCAACGACCGCGAAGGATGGGTGTGAGCAAGGTGGCGACGGCAGTGACGATCACCGAGTGCCCGGACACGAAGCTCAGGCCATGGAGGGGCACGTTCCCTCGTGCGTGTATCAGCCCGATCGTCGTCCCCGGGCGTGAACGCGCAACGACATCCTTGACGGCGCGTTCACCCGCGAGCTTCAGCCCGGCGGCGGCCACCACCGCGACGGCGACCCACCAGCGTCGCAGGAGCAACGCGAGCACGACGCCGATCGCGAGGGCAACGAACAGATTTCCGAACTGCTGGAACACCCACAGAGGCCGGTACAGCCAGTTCGGAAGGTCGTTGACGGCATGGAAGACATGTCGTTCAGCGGGGCTCACGGTGCCGCTGCTGGCGATGAGACCACACACGACGAGGAGGACGAAGCCACCCGCCGCGATCTTGAGATGCTCGCCTCGACCCGGGCGGCGTGGACTCATACGTCGCCGTGACGGCGCAGCCACCCGTACGCGAGCCAGCCGGGGAGGATCGGCAGCCAGAAGGTGCAGAAGCGGAACAGGAAGACCGCCGAGAGGGCGGCGCCCTCGTTCATGCCGGCCAAGCCGAGACCTGCCGCGTACGCCGCCTCAGCCGCACCGAGCCCACCTGGCGTCGGTGCCGCGCTCGCCACGGTGGAGGCGGCGAGGTACGCGACACCGATCTTGACGAACGAGATTCCGCCACCAAACGCCTCGACGGACGCCACCAGCGCGACCAGATAACTCAGGGTGACGACGATGCCGCCCCCGAAGAGCAGCAGCAGCTTGGATGGTCGATGACTGAGCTCGGCCAGCCCGCCCCACGCCTTCTTCATGGCCGGCCAGATCTTTCCCGCGAGAATGCGCCGGCCCGGCGGCAGGGCGGCGAAGACGGCGATCCCCACGACGGCGGCGGCCGTGATGTAGATGAACACGGTGGTCGACGGGAGGTGCAGGGCGCTGAGGCCGCTCGATCCGGCGGCGATCAGGAAGGCGACGAGAAGCGCCATGTGGATGATCACGCCCGACAGGCTGTTGAGCGCCACGCCCGTCACCGCGACTGGTGTCTCGACCCCGGCCTTCTGCAGGAAGCGGACGTTGACCGCGTAGCCGCCGGCTGATGCGGGCGTGATCCGGTTGGTGAAGGATGACGCCAGTTGGGCGGCGAAGGTCGGGCCCAGCCGTAGGGGCCGAGGGATGGCGCCGACCATGCTGATCGTGGCGCCGAGGTACGTGATCACCGAGCAGGCCGCCGCCGCCGCGATCCAGACCGGGCTGGCGTGCTGTATCCGCTCCACGACCCCACCGACGTTGGCGAGCTGCGGGTACAGGAAATAGACGGCGCCGCCGAGGGCGGCGACGGTCACGAGCATCGACGGCGTGATCCGCTGGATCCGCTCGAGCTTCACCTCCTCGACGCCCGTTGCCGCCTGGGCTTCTGCCCGCAACGCCTTCAGGACCGGCTTGCGATGGGCCAGCTCCTTGCGGGTCGAACCGCTGAACGTGTCCGGCTGCATGCGCGGCAGCGCATCGGCGATGGGATCGGGACCGAGGATGTCGACGGCGGTGGCCACCGCGAGCTCCGGTCCGACCTTGAGGGCGGTCGACGCCAGCAGCCCGGCAACGTCGTCGGCGAGCACGTAGTCCTCCACGGCGATCTCGCTGAATCCCCAATCGATGATCCACACCTGCTCGTCGTCGCCGAGGAAGACGTTGGCGAGACGAAGATCCCGGTGTGCGATCCGCCGCAAGCGCATGACTCGCACCTGCTCCCAGATGCGGCGCAGGACCCGGTCGTCGATGTCTTCCGCGTCGACGCCGTCGAGCGACCGACCCTCGATCCGGTCGTAGGCGAGGAGCTCGGCGCTCGTTCGCGCCGGAACCTCGGCGATCGTCAGCAGGTGCGGAGTGTGGACGCCCGCGTCGCGGGCGGCCAGGGTCAGGAAGGCCTCGTGCTCGGCCTTTCGACGCAGAGACGTGAACGGCTCGCGGTCGCCGATGCCCCGGTAACGGAGCCGCCGGTACATGCGGAACAACAAGTCGGCGCTCCGCTCACCGGCGCCCATGACCTTGACGAACAGCTGCTCACCCCGTGCGGTGGTCGCGAAGTACGGGGCGCTGCCTCGGGCATCCACCTCCGGAACCCGCAGCGACTGCAACGGGAAACCGGCGCTGCTGAGGGCGCCGGCCACGTCTTGACCGGTCGGCCGGGGGTTCGGCGCCTTGAAGACGAACAGGATCGCGCTGCCGAGCGCCAACCCCAGCGCCAGTTCGAAGAACGCGGTCGCCGGAAGGACCGACGAGGAAAGGACGCGGGCAACGACGACGAGGCCGAGAGCACCCCACCAGACTTTCCGCCACCTCGGACCTGTGGTGCACACCAGGACGGTGACCATCGTCGTGGCGATGCCAACCGATCCCGGGTCGTCCCATACCCACTTTCCGACGACGCTCTGGCTGGCCACCTGACTGAACGAGCCGGGCTCGATGTCACGCAGCAGCGATGTCGTACCTGACGCCGCGACGTGGCCGATGAAGCTCGCCAGGATCAGGTATCCAGCGAGCCGAAAGCGCCTTCGGACAAGGAGCACGACAAGAGCGAAGTTTCCGATCCAGTCGGCGGCATCGCGCATGTGCCCGGCGATCGAGTGGCGCGTCTCTGCGCTCACGCCCCCGATCGCCTTGAACACGTCGTTCTCGAACGTCACGACCGCGTCCTGGAACAGGATGGCGATGGCCGTGCCGACGACGACGAGGATCATGGCGACGACGAGGCGAAGCAGGTCCTCCGGCCGGCGCACGTAGCGCGGACGCGGCGGCTCCTCGATCGTAACGACGCGATCCGCCGCAGTAGGCAGCGTCGGCGCCTTGACGATCGTCGTCAACGGCGCGACCCCCTTCCCCTGTCGGCAGTCTCGCTGCTGTCGGTGTCAATAGCAACAGGTATGTTTCGCGCGTGGTTCAGCGCGAGGACTCGGCACCAGCCGAGCGTGCGCTCTTCCGCGCCGAGCTCGCACTCCTACTCGTTGGGGCGGTCGTGGTGCTCGTCACCGCGTTCGCGGCGGGCGGCGGCGACGTCGCTCCGTGGGAAACGTCGATCTTTCGGGCGATCAACGACCTTCCGGGCTTTCTGTATCCCCCCGTCTGGGTGGTGATGCAGTTCGGCAGCTTCTGGGCGATCGTCGTTGTGGGGATTGTCGCCCTCGCGTCCCGCCGCTTCCGGCTTGCGATCGGTCTGGCGATCGCCGGCGTCTCCGTCTACCTGTTGGCCGAGTTGTTCAAGGCGATCGTCGACCGGCCACGACCCGCCGCGCTGCTGACCGACGTGCACATTCGTGGCGCCATGCCGACAGGGAACGGCTTCCCGTCAGGGCATGCGTCGGTGTCGTGCGCGCTGGCGATGATCGCCTGGCTGTGGTTCGGTCCTCGGCTGCGTTGGATTTCGATCGTCGCCGCCGCTGTCGTGTGCGTCGCCCGCGTCTACGTCGGCGCCCACCTCCCCCTCGACGTCATCGGTGGCGCCGCGCTCGGCATCGCCAGCGGCGCCCTCGTCGGCCTCCTGCTCAAGGTCCGCCATCACGGTCACCTGCACCGCCACGGCGCATTACCGACAGGCTGACCACAAGCCGCGGCCGGCCTGGCGGGCGTCGGCAGCGGCGGCCACGAACTCATTGGTGTGAGCGACGTTGGGCGGGAAGGTGTAGGGCTGGGCGTAGCCGTCGCGCACGAGCGAGAGGTTGACGAACAGGTTGTCCTTCGAGCGGTACACGTAGGCGAGCAGACGTTTGTACTTGTCGCGCGGCTCGACGTCGCCGACGAGGCGCACCGGTGTGCCCGCAGGGAGCAACGACTTGGTGCGGTTCGACGCCTCGATAGCGAAGCACTGCACGGGCGTGTTCGGCTTGACCGACTCCGGCGTGTCGATGCCGATGAAGCGCACGCGCTCACGCCGGCCGCTGATGCGCACGATGATCGTGTCGCCGTCGACGACCCGCTCGACGGTGGCGCCGCCGTTCGTGTTGGCGGTCGTGCCGGCCGCAGTCTTGTTGGTGCCCGCCGACGAGCGTGAGCACGAGGCCAGCGCGCACGCGACGACAAGCAAGACGAGCAAACAGAGGGCTCGACGCCCCATGGCTGTCTCCTAGACGTTGGGAACTGCGAGGAGTGGCCTAACGCCTCTCGATGATGGTGCCGGTGCCGAGGCCGCCGCCGCAGCACATGGTGATGAGACCGACGGTGCCGTCGGTGCGCTCGAGCTCGTGGAGGGCGGTGGTGACGAGACGGGCGCCGGTGCAGCCGACGGGATGGCCCATGGCGATGGCGCCGCCGCCGGGGTTGACCTTGTCCATGTCGGGCTTGAGCTCACGCTCCCACGCCAGCACGACTGACGCGAAGGCCTCGTTGATCTCGGTGGTGTCGACGTCGCTCATCGTCAGGCCCGAACGCTCGAACACGCGGTGGGTGGCGTCGATCGGGCCGGTGAGCATCAGCACGGGATCCACACCGACCAGGCACTGGTGACTGAGCACCGCGCGCGGCTTCAGCCCGAGAGCGGCGGCCTTTTCGGCCGACATCAGAAGTACCGCGGCCGCACCGTCGGAGATCTGGGACGACGTGCCTGCGGTGTGGATGCCGTCCTCGCGCGCCACAGGCTTCAGCGCCGCCAACTTCTCCATCGACGTCTCCCGGAGCCCTTCGTCTCGGGCGACGCGCACGGTCTCGCCGGTGGGCTTTCCGTCGTCATCGAGGACGGGAGCGTCGATGGGCACGACTTCTCGTTCGTACCGGCCTTCCTCCCACGCGCGATTGGCGCGCACCTGCGACTCGAGGCCGAATGCATCGCCGTCCTGACGGGTGATGCCCCACTTCTCGGCGATGCGCTCGGCCCCCTCGAACTGCGAAGTGAGCTCGTACTGCGCGAAGTAGCTCTTCGGCAGCGGCCGCCCTGGGCCCGCCTTGGTGGCCGAGCCGAGGGGGATGCGGCTCATCGACTCGACGCCACACGTGAGCACCACGTCGGCCACACCGGAGGCCACGAGCCCGGCGCCCAGGTTGGTCGCCTGCTGCGAGGAGCCGCATTGGCTGTCGACGGTGGTGGCGGCGACGGTCATCGGGAGGCCGGCGGCCAGCCACGCCGTGCGGGCGATGTTGAACGACTGCTCGCCGGACATCGTCACGCACCCGCCGACGACCTGGTCGACCTCGCCCGGGTCGATGCCCGCCCGCTCGACGCACGCCTTCTGGACGGCGCCCAGCAGGTCGGCCGGGTGCATGGTGGACAGACCGCCGCCGCGGCGCCCGATGGGGCTGCGGACGGCTTCGACGATGACGACGTCAGGCATGGCCGGAGCCTACGCGGCCTGCCTGTTGGCGGCCCTGGCCAATGCCAGCGCCCGACGGGCCTCTTCGAGCCCCCGCTTGCCGACTTCGCGCGTCTTGGGGTCGATCCGCCAGCGGCCTTCGGACGGCTTCAGCAGCGCCAGTTGGTCCTTGCTCTTGCTCATGTCCCAAGGATGACAGGGGGGTATGACAAGAATTCAGCGGACCCGTTCTTCCAAGGATTCCAGGTACGGCACGACCTGCGGCATGCCGACCCGCTCGACGATGGCGCGGCCGGCGGCCAGGGCGTCAGCGGCCCTCGCGGCATCGGGCTCGGGCTGGTCGAGCAGGGCCGATGCGCAGTCGAGGTACACCCGCGCCTGCGACGGCCAGCTGTGGAGCTGCTCGTTCATCACCAGCGCCCGCTCGTAGTGAGGTACCGCTGCGGCCGGGTTGCCCAGCAGGTGCTGCAGCCGGCCGAGGAAGTAGGGGACCGGGCCGGTGACGACCCCGCCCGAGAGCCAGCGGGGGATGACGACGTGGCTTCCCTGATCGGAGAGCAGCCGCTCGTAGAGCTCGTCCGCGTGGTCGGTGATCCCGAGGGTGGCCGACGCATTGGCCAAGAACGCGATGGCCGGCAGGCGTGACATGCCGGAGTACTTGTCGAACCCTCCCGCGGTGGCGCTGGCGAACGAGGCCCTCGCTTCGTCGAGCTGGCCGGACTCCGCGAGAAGGAAGGTGAGCACCGTGTCCTGGAGAGGCGACCCCTCGAGCTCCGGCGCCGAGTCCACGCCGGCGAGGATGTCGCCGAGCGCACCCTCGGCCCAGAACACGAGGCTCAGTTGGGTCATGTACGCGAAAGCGGCGGCCGGGCCGCGGAGGGGGAAGCCGATGGTGACTGCGTCCTGCGCCAGCTGCTTGGCGTCCTCGAAGCGACCCTCCATCACGGCGATCGTGGCGTCCCACGACAGCGAGTACCACCGGTAGCGATCGTGCGCGGTCTCCGTCGACAGCACCCGCAGCGCGTCGACGTCGGCCATCGCCTCCTCTCGGCGACCGAGCTGCAGCCGGCTCAGCAGCCGGCAGATGTGGGCCTCGGCCCGGTAGTGGAGGTCGGGCAGCGACTCCGTCAGCTCCAGTAGCTCGTCGGCGGCCGCCGCGGCATCGTCCGCGTCGTCACCCCAGCCCACCCAGAACCACGCGGCCAGAGCTTCGATGAGCGTGCGCCGGTCGCCGAGCCGGCGGGCGGTCGCCAATGCTTCGGTGGTGGCGGCCCGCGTCGCATCGGGGTCGCCGATGAAGATGTTGGCTCGGGCATAGGCGGCGAGCACGCGCGCTCGTAGCACCGACTGTTCCGGACCGAGAGCGTCCAGCGCCTCTTCCAGCAGTGGAACGGGTTCGTCGTACATCTCGGCGCCTTCGAATCCGAGCCCCGCGGCACCCACCGCTGCCATCGCGAGGCGCTGGGCGTCGCCGACGTCACGAGCGAGATCGGCGGCCGCGCGGAAGCTGGCGCGCGAGTTCGCCTCTTCGCCCGCCCTCCATTGCGCGTCACCGAGCGAGAGGAGGATGTCGTAGCGCAGCAGCGGGTCCGCGCTGGAGGCGTCAGCCGCGGCGAGCGCGCGCTCGAACTGGGTGGCCGCCTCTTCGTACGCCAGCTTGCCGAGCGCGAACTCGGCGGCCCGCCGCGAATACTCGATGGACCGACGGAGATCGGGCTGTACGGCGTGTGCATAGTGGTGCGCGAGCTCACTGACCGGCGCGTCGTCCGAGACGGCCACGTCCTCGATGGCCGCGGCCACGCGACCGTGCAGCTGCCCGCGCCGGGCGCCGGAGACGCTGGCGTAGAGCGCCTCCCTGATCAAGGCATGGGCGAACGTGTAGGTCCCCGGGTCGCCTGCGCTCTCGACGACGAGGCGCGCCGCCTCGGCCTCCTCGATCGCCGTGACGAGCTGGTCTTCGGTGATGTCGAGCAGACGACCCAGGAGTGCCACATCGAATCCTCGGCCGATGACAGCGGCCATGGTGAGGGTCGCCTGCGCGCTGTCCGACAAGCGCGCGACGCGCAGCCCGATCACGTCCCTCACCGCCTGGGGGATGCCGAGCTGTTCGACGGTGAGCTCCGTCGTCCAGTCGTCGGGTCCACCGGTGATGCGGCCCGTCTCGACCAGGTGACGCAGGATCTCCCGGACGAAGAAAGGATTGCCCTCGGTCTCGTGCGCAAGGACATACGCGACGGCGGACTGCGCGTCGGTGAGGTGCTGTCCGGCCGTGGCCTCCACCAAGGCGGCGACGTCGTCGGCGTCGAGCCCCGACAATTCGAGACGGTCGACACCCGGGTCGCGGCTCAAGTCCGCGGCGACGCTGCGCAGCGGGTGGGCGTCGTCGATCTCGGTGTCGCGGTAGCTGGCCACGATCAGCACGGCCGCGGGGTTGTGCCACCGCACGAGGTGCCGGAGCAGCAGCACCGTGGGCTTGTCGGCCCAGTGCAGGTCGTCCAGGAAGACGAAGACCGGAGCCTGGCGGGACGCGGCCGAGAGGAGCGCGGCGGTGGCGTCGAACAGGCGGTGACGGTCGACGGCGGGATCGGTTTCGCCGTCCTCCGGTGGGCGAGCGACCCGCCGCTCGAGCTCGGGGACGACGCGCCCGAGGATGCCGCCGTGCGCGACGACGTGCGCATCGAGGACATCGTCAGGAGCCCAGGCCACGAGCTGACCCAACACTTCGACGAACGGTTGGTACGGCAGCCCGATGTCTTCCTCGCACCGGCCGTGCAGCACGATGGCGCCGTCGGCAGCCACGGCGGCGCCGAACTCGATCGCCAAGCGCGTCTTGCCGATCCCCGGTTCGCCCGACAGCCACACCAACTGGACGCTGCCGCGCGCCGCCTCAGCCCACGACGACGCGAGGCGTTCGCGCTCCCGCTCACGCCCCACAAAGGGCTGGCGGTCCCGGCGTTGGAAGGCGGCGGGGAGGGGGCGGCGTTCGACCGCGTCGCCCGCGTCGAGGGCCGGGTCCTGGGCGAGAATTGCGGCTTCGAGTTGTTGCAGCGCGGGACTGGGGTCGATGCCCAGCTCCTCGGCCAGCCGTTTGCGCAGCGACTGGTAGGCGCGCAGGGCGTCGGCTTGGCGGCCCGAGCGGTAGAGGGCGAGCATGCGTTGACCGGATAGGCGCTCGCGCAACGGATGCTCGGTCACCAGACCGTCGAGGGTGCCGACGACCTCGCGGTGGCGGCCGAGGGCGAGGTCGGCGTCGATGCGGTCCTCGATGGCTGAGATCCGCAGCTCTTCGAGACGTGCCGCGCTGGAGGCCGCAAACGGTTCGTACGCGAAGTCGGCCAGCGCCGGACCGCGCCAGAGGCTGAGCGCGGCCGCCAGGTGGTGGAGGGCGGCGGCCGGGTCGCCGCGGTCGAGCGCGGCGCGGCCCTGCTGGGCCTGGGTTTCGAACCGGAGGGCGTCGAGCTCGTCGACACCGACCTCGAGCTCGTAGCCCGGTCGACGGGTGATCAGCCGGTCGCGCCCGAGCGCCTTGCGGAGGCCGGAGACATAGACCTGCAGGGCGTTGGCCGCGCTCTCGGGTGGACGCTCGCCCCACAGATCGTCGATGAGACGGTCGACGGGGACGACCTCGTTGGCGTGGATCAGCAGGACGGCGAGGAGGGCGCGCTGCTTGGCCGCGCCGAGGTCGACGGCGTTGCCGTCCAACTCGACCTCCAACGGTCCGAGGACGCGGAACTCCAGCGCACACATTCGGCGTCGACCCCCCGGCCCCCGGCAGTTGAGATGACGCAGCCTTTTGCGGGCAATGGTACCGGCGTCGTCTAGTGCGTGGTCAGGCCGGCCTCACGTCTCGCTTGCCCCGCATGTGGCGAGTACGTCGGCGAGCGACCGGGGACGCCCCAGCAGGTAACCCTGTCCCCGGTCGACGCCGATGCGACGCAGGGTCGCGAGCTCGTCCTCGGTCTCGATGCCTTCGGCCACCACGTGTGACTTCCAGAAGCGGGCCAAGGACACGACGGAGGCGACCATCTCGCGCGCATACACATTGGTGTCGATGTCGCGCGTGATGGCTGCGTCCAGCTTGATGACATCTGGCGCCAGGCTGACGATGTGGGCCAGGCCTGCGTACCCCGAGCCCGCGTCGTCGACGGCGACGCGGAAACCGCGGGTGCGAAGCTGGCCGCACGTGTCGGCGATCGCTTCGTAGTCCTCGACGAACTCGTGCTCGGTCACCTCGATGACGACCCGGTCGCCGGGCGTCGACGCCATGACTTTGGCGAAGGCCTCGGAGACGAGTGTGGTGGCGCTGACGTTGACGCTGAGAAAGGTCCGCGGCGGCAGCGACGGCAGGGCGGCCAGCGCCGCTTCGGCAGCCTTCAGCTCGAGTTCGACGCCAATGCCGGCCTGATGCGCACGCGCGAACCACACGTCGGGCGGCCGGCGCGGCTCGCTCCGGAAGCGGGCCAGGGCCTCGAAGCCCTGGACCCATCCCCATCCCAGATGGTCGATGCGTTGGAACACGATGTCGGGCTCGTCGCCATCGAGTAGGCGCGTCACCTGTTCGAGGTCGGCGTCCGTCGCCGGCTTCGAGGCGGCCGGGTGCTCTCTCACGACCAAGCCGTCGAGCAGTCGGAGATGCCGTACATCCCGATCGCCCAGCGCCTCCCGTAGCTCACTCAGGTCCGTCCTCCGCCGCGTCAGCTCCCCAGCCATCGGCCGATCCCTCCGCTATGGCCCCCAGCAGGCCGTATGTCGACATGGTGCGCTTCGCACCTGGGTCGGAGGCTTAAGAGATGCTGAAGTGGGCCGCGCTCAGACGGGAGCGCCGGGAACGACTCTCGGCCACGGACGCTCGCGCTCGGCGATGAGGGCCAGGTCCAGGAGCAGCGCTTCCTGGTGGCGCTTCCCGTAGACCTGCATGCCGATGGGCAGGCCTGCGGCGCTGAGCCCGGCGGGAATGGACACCGCCGGGTGGCCGGTCATGTTGGCGGGGATCGTCAGCCGCCCGGTGTCGAAGGGGTTGACCAGCTCATCGCCGACCTTGCTGGGCACCGGGCCCTCGGCCGTGAACGCTTCGTAGGGATTCGTGGCGCAGATGACCATGTCGACCTGGTCGAAGAGGTCGGCCATCGACTCGTTCATCTTCACGCGGAAGTCCTCGAGGCGTGCCGCGTGCTCGGCGCGGTACATGTCGGCGAAGCCCATGCCCATCCGAAGGTCGTCTGTCAGCTCGTCGGCCCGGTCGGGGAGGAACTTGTGCAGGAGGTTCAGGGCGCCCGGCAGCCCGGCCATCGCCCACACCGGACCCGGCTGGGGGAACTCGATCTTGAGGTCGACCTGTTGCAGACCCGCGGCCTTGATCAGCGCGTCGGCGAAGTCGAGCACGGTCGCCTCGACCTCGGGATGGACGACGGTGCCGCCCAGCGTGGGATCGACGGCGACCCGCAGCCCCGACAGATCATGAGTCCCGAGCCCCGCCTCCCAGCCTTCGACCCGCGGCAGGCTGTGCGGGTCGCGGGGGTCGTACCCGTTGCAGACGTCGACCCATCGGGCCGAGTCGCGCACGGAGCGGGCGAGGGAGCCGTACGTGACGGTCAGCGGCTCGATCTCGGCGTAGGGGCCACGCGGGATGCGGCCGTACGTCGCCTTGAGGCCGAAGAGCCCGGAGTACCCGGACGGGATGCGGATCGAGCCGCCGCCGTCGCCGCCACTGGCGATCGGAATCAGCCCGCCTGCCACGGCGGCCGCCGACCCTCCCGAAGATCCGCCGGGTGTCCGCTCCAGGTTCCACGGGTTGCGGGTCGTCCCGTTCAGCTTGGTCGACGTGTAGTTGACGAAGCCGATCTCGCTGGCGGTGGTGAGCCCGATGAGCACGCCACCGGCGTCGCGCACGCGGGCGACCTGCGTGCCGTCGACGTCGGCCACCTCGTCTTTGAAGAGCAGCGAGGCCTCCGTGTACGGCCACCCCTTGACCCGCTCGAGCTCCTTGATCGCCATGGGCACGCCGCCGAACGGCAAAGAAACGTCGGCGTTCTGCGCGGCGGAGCGCGCCTGTTCCTCTGCGATGTAGGAGAAGGCGTTGACCTTCGACTTCTCGATTGCCGCCAGTGACGCGTCGAGCGCCTCCACGGGCGTGATGTCCCCGCGCCTGAATGCATCAACGAGCGAGCACGCGTCTCCGAGCCACGGGGTGTCTGCCATGCCGCAACCATAGAGTCAGCGCCCGTATGGACGCCGCTGAGTACATGGGCCTGGAGCCCACCGCGGATTCTCATCGGTGGCGGCTGCCGGTCACGAAGGAAGTCACCAGCGGCATGGGCGCGCTCTTCGGCGGCGTCGGATTGGGCGCAGCCGTCGAAGCCATGGAGCGCCACACCGGCCGCCCGCTCGTCTGGGCGACGGCCCAGTACCTGTCGTTCACCCGCCCGCCGTCGGTGCTCGACATCGAAGTCGTCGACGCCGCCGTCGGCCACAAGACCAGCCAGGTGCGGGCCACCGGTCACGTCGGCGACGTCGAGATCCTCACAGTCAACGCGGCGATGGGAAGGCGCGACTTCCCGCAGGAGGGATCGTGGGCGGAGATGCCCGTCGTGCCTCGGCCGGACGAGTGTCCGTCGCGGGTCATGGACGCGCGCATGGAGGGCCGCCTCGCGTCGCGTTGGGACATGCGTATCGCCAAGGGTCGCGGGCCCGAGGACTTCCCCGGTCCACCCGGCGACGGCCGTTCGGCTCTGTGGGCCCGCATTCCCGGTCTCGAGGTGTCGTCCACGTCGTTGGCGATCCTCGGCGACATGGTCCCGTTCGGTATCAGCCAGGCCCTCGGGATGCGCGCGGGCGGCAACAGCCTCGACAACACCATCCGCGTCGTGCAACTGGTGCCGACCGACTGGATGCTCATCGACGTCCGCATCCAGGCCGTCGTGCACGGATTCGGTCACGGCCTGGCCCACATCTGGGCGCAAGATGGCACGCTGCTCGCCACGGCCAGCCAGTCGGCCATGGTCCGGGCCTGGAGAGAGGAACCACCGCGTGACTGACGGACAACGTTGGGGTCTCACCATTCCCTTTGACGGTGTGCCGCTGCATCAACAGCAGCAGCTCATCGAAGACGTGGTCGCGGCCGGCTACACCGACCTGTGGTCGAGCGAGGCGGGCGGCACCGACGGCTTCACGCCGCTCGCGCTCGCATCGCAGTGGGCGCCGCAGGCGCGCCTCGGCGTCGCCATCGTCCCCGCCTTCACCCGCGGTCCGGGCCTGATGGCGATGAGCGTCGCCGCGATGGCCGAGACTGCGCCCGGTCGCTTCGCCTTCGGCATCGGCACGTCGTCGGACGTCATCGTCGAGCGCTGGAACGGCATCCCGTTCGACGAGCCCTACAAGAAGACGCGAGACATGGTGCGCTTCCTGCGCAAGGCCCTCACCGGCGAGAAGGTCGACGAGAAGTACGACACCTTCACCGTGAAGGGCTTCCGTCTGGGACGTCCGCCCGAGGTGCAGCCGCCGATCCTCGTCGGCGCCCTGCGCGAAGGCATGCTGCGGCTGGCCGGACGCGAAGGCGACGGCGCCATCATCAACTGGCTTTCGGCCGACGACGTGAAGCAGGTGGCGCCCCACGTCGGCGAGGGCAAGGAGGTCGTCGCCCGCATCTTCGTGTGCCCGTCCGAGGACGCCGACACAGTTCGCAACATGGGCCGCTACGCCATTTCCGCCTACCTCAACGTCCCCGTCTACAAGGCCTTCCACGAGTGGCTGGGCCGGGCCGACGACCTCGGCGGCATGTGGGAGGCGTGGGCGGCGGGGGACCGCAAGGCGGCCGTAGCGGCGATCCCTGATCGAGTGGTCGACGACCTGATCGTCCACGGGTCGCCCGCGGAGTGCCGGGCCCACGTCCAGCGGTACGTCGACAACGGCGTCACCACCCCCGCCCTGGCCGTGTTCCCCATGGGCGACCCGCGCCAAGCGGTGCTCGACCTGGCCCCCCAGTAGCCCTCCACTTTGCTTTTGCTGACTTGTACTCGGTCCTAGGCGAGGGAATCCGCGAAAGCAGCCGGGGGGCGACCGCGAAACCCCAGGTCGCCCCGCTTAAAACGGACAAATCCCCCGATCGCGAGGGGGTGCTTGCTACAGTGAGCACTTCCCCATGCGACTTCGTCTCTACACGCGCGCGCTCACGGCCATATTGGCCGTCCTCGGTCTCGCATCACTGCGGGCCATGCCTGCCGGCTCTGGGCACGAGCGCCCGCTTCCTCAGGAGCCAACGATCAGCGCGGCGGCCCTGCTTCCGGTGGCCGCCGTCGACGCCACGTTCCCGGCGACGCCCGAGGCGACGCCCGCCCCGGGCCTGATCTGGCCGGCGCCCGGCGCCATCACCAGTCCCTTCGGCGGCGGCCGCCACCACCCGGGCATCGACATCGACGGCGTCACCGGCGATCCTGCCTTCGCCGCGGGTTCGGGGACGATCATCGACGCCGGCCCGGCCCCGAGCGGCTATTCGGGTTACGGGAACATGGTCCTGATCGACCACGGCGGCGGCCTGTCGACCCTCTACGCCCACCTGTCCAGGGTCGACGTGGCCGTGGGTCAGGTCGTCCAGCAAGGCCAGCAGATCGGCGCCATCGGCGCGACCGGTTTCGCCACCGGTGACCACCTCCACTTCGAGGTGCGCGTCGACAACAAGCCCGAAGACCCCATACCGCACCTGCCCGCCCGGTAGCGAGGCCGCATTCCTTGCTCAGCGGGCATACCTTCTATGCCGAAGCTGAGAGGGGATCTGAATGGACAGCGCGGACCAGGAGTGGTTGGAGCGCCGGGCCCTCAACGTGATCGGCCACGAGCTCCGCACACCGGCGACGACCGTGCGCGGCCTGGCCGAGCTGTTCGCGGCCGGCGTTCTCCCTGAGGAGCGCCCCGATCTCATAGAGGCGTTGGTGCGGAACGCGCGGCGCCTCGAGTCGTTGGTCGACGACCTGCTCGCGGCGACGTCGGTGACGACCGCGCTTCCGGCTGGACAGCCCCAGCCCGTGAAGCTCAACGACCAGGTGGAGGCGAGCTGGACCGAAGCCGACGGCCTGGAGCTCGCCGGTACCGGTGTCGCCATGGCCCGGACGGCCTCGGTGGCTCGCATCGTCGGCGCCGTTCTCGACAACGCTCGCGTCTACGGACAGCGGCCGGTGAAGGTGACCGTCGAGCAGGACGGCAACCGGGTGAAGGCCCGGTTCGACTCGCCAGGTCCTGAGCTCCCGCCCGAGGACGTGCGCCTGGCGCTGTCGGCCTTCTGGCGCGGCGAACGGGCCGTGACCCGGGCGCCCGGGCTCGGCCTCGGGTTGACCGTCGCCAGCGCGCTGGCCAGCCACGAGGGCGGGCGTCTCTGGCTCGAGGCCCGCAAGGGCGGCGGCCTCGTCACGTTCCTGGAGCTCCCCGCAGCATGAGTGCGGAGGGCGGCATCCGCCTGGTGATCGTGGACGACGAGCCGGACATCGGCATGCTGCTCGAGGCCCAGTTCCGCTTCGAGGGCACGGTCGACGTCGTCGGCGTCGCCCATGACGGACGGCAGGCGATCGAGCTGGTGCGGAACACGCAGCCGGACGCGGTCGTCATGGATCTGCTGATGCCCGGCGTCAACGGCTTCGAGGCCATCGACGTGCTCCAGCGCGAGTTCCCCAATGTGGGCATCGTGGCCTACACGGGAGTTGCGGGCGATTTCGTGCGCGCCGAAATGGGGAAACGGGGCATCGAGGTCGTACTGAAAACGGGGGCGCTGCAGCCGTTGGCCGACGCCGTGCGACGCAGCATTGCCGCGGCCGGCACTAGCACGTCCGACCAGTTGTAAATGACCTGATCGAGGCATCGACGTCGTGCCCACGACGCCTCAAGCTCGAGCGGAATCTGCCGACGTTCTTGGGAGTGGGACACGGGGTGCAGCGCGTCAGAAAGATCCGGGTTGGTGTTGCGGTGCTGCTCGCCGTCGCCGCCCTGCTGAGCCTCCCGAAGTTCTCCGGTGTGGCGTCGGCCGACACCAGCACGCCGTTGTTCGTCGACTGGACGTCGCTGCTGCCGTCGCTCACTGACGCGTACGACCCGACCAGCGCGAACGACTGCGTCGCCGGCCGGCCCAACTGCGTGAAGGCGACGATCAAGGAGATGCAGCGCCGGTTCGACCCGCTGGCCCAGTCGTGCTCGCACCAGGCCGTCTTCGCGATGGCGTACCTGCGCACGACGCAGACGTATCAGTGGGCGCGGGACCAGGACGGCTACTTCAACGACACACCCTGGGTGAACCACGAGGACGCGGTGTTCGCCCGCTATTACTTCGATGCGTACGACAGCTGGGCGAGCGGCGATCGAGCGAACGTTCCGCAGGCGTGGCAGATCGCCTTCGACGCCGCCGCCAAGCGCCAGGTCACGGGTTCCGGCAACCTCCTCTTGGGGATGAGCGCGCACGTCAACCGAGACCTGCCCTACGTGCTGGCCGACATCGGCATCACGACGCCGGACGGAGTGACGCGGAAGCCCGACCACGACAAGGTCAACCAGTTCCTGAACGCGGAGTTGCAGCAACTGCTGGCCGAGGCGGGCGCCCGCTTCGACTCGGGGATCTACCCGAACATCAACACGCCGTACGGCGTCGGGTACACCGCGCTCTTCCAGACCCTCGCCGTGTGGCGCGAGGCGGCGTGGCGGAACGCCGAGCTGCTGACCGACGCGCCGACGCCTGCCGCACGCGCACTTGTGGCCCAGACCATCGAGGCGCAGGCCGCAGCGCAGGCCCAGGCCATCGTCACCGCCACTCGGTACGTCCCGCTGCTGCAGAGCAGCGCCAGCCGCGACTCCTACTGCGCAGCCCACAACTGGGCCGCCGCACCGCTTGCGTATCCGTGGGGGATGCCGGACCCGGGTTAGAGGTCAGTCGCGCAGCGCGGTGACCGCCGCCTGCATGCGGCGCATGCCCCTGAGCCAGCGGTCGTAGTCCCCGGCCTTGCGCTGGAAGTACTCGGCCACTTCGGGGTGGGGGAGGATGAGGAAGCGCTCGTCGCGCAGCCCTTCGACGACGACATCTGCGACCTCCTCCGGCGCCTTCGATCCGGGCAGCAGGAAGTTCGAGTCGTCCTCGCCGCCGGCCATGAGCATGTTGGTGCGCACCCCCTGCGGGCACAGGCACGACACCTTCACGCCGGCGTCGCCGTAGGTGATCGACAGCCACTCGGCCAGCGCCACCACGCCGTGCTTGGTGACCGAGTACGGCAGCTGGCCGATGCCGGTGAGCAGGCCGGCGGCCGACGCGGTGTGCAGCAGGTATCCCTCGCCCCGCGCGACCCATGCCGGGATGAGCGCGCGCGCCGCGTACACGTGGGCGAGCAGGTTGACGCCGATGATGCGGTCCCACACGTCGTTGGAGTCGTCGAGACCGCCGTTGGTGATGATGCCGGCGTTGGCGCAGAAGAGATCGATGGGCCCGTTGGCCTCGATCGCGTTCTCGACGAGCGACGACACCTCCTCCTCCAGTGACACGTCGACGCGGACCGCCGTGCCCCCGATCTCGTCGGCCACGGCCTTGGCTCCGTCGCCGTCCAGGTCGGCGACGACGATGGCCCTGGCCCCCTCGGATGCGAACCGCCGGCACAGGGCCCGGCCGATGCCGTTGCCCCCTCCGGTGACGACAACGTGCTTGTCGGCGAGCTCCATAACGACCGACGCTAGAACGCGGCGGCCGCTGCTTTCAGCGTGGCGTCGACCACGGCCATCGGATCGTCGCCGAACGGGAGCGGGAAGACGATCGGCTCCTCGACGCCGGCGTCGGCATATGCCCGCACCGCGGCGGTCACCGTGTCGGCGTCGCCCATGGTGTCGATGCCGTCGACCATCTCGTCGCTGACCGCCGCCACCGCACCGGCGCGGTCCTTCGCAGCGTGCCGCTCGCGGATCGCCTCCACGGCGTCGCCGTAGCCGGCGCGTGTGAAGTTGGCGGCGTAGGAGTCGACGGTGGCGTAGGAGAAGAGGTCCCGCTGGGCCAGGCCCTTGTAGGCCTCGCGGTCGGTCAAGCCCACGTGCACGTAGCAGTAGATCTTGGCGTCGCCGCCCTTGCGCACCTGCTCGACCGACCAGGGCACGTGCGTGGCCGGCAGGTAGTTGAGGAGCACGCCGTCGGCGACCTCGCCGGCCAGGCGCAGCATCCCCTCGTTCAAGGCGCCGACGACGATCTTCGGGCGGTGCTCGCCGAGGCGCATGCCGAGCCGGAAGCGGGAGACCTTGTAGAAGTCGCCCTCGAAGTCGACCTGCTCGCCCGACAGGCACGCACGGAGCAGGGTGACGAACTCGCGCGTCTGGGCGAGGGGCTGGTCGCCGTAGCCCGCGCCGTGCCAGCGACCGGCGACGACCGGCGACGAGATGCCAACGCCGACGAGGACGTCGCGGTCGGGGACCAGGGCCTGGAGGGTGGCAGCGGCCATTGCCAGGAGGGGCGGCGTCCGGAGTTGCAGGGCCACCACGCCGGTGCCGAGGTCGAGCGATGGCACCCGCGCGGCCACCGATCCCAGGAGGGCGAAGGCCTCCGGTCCGGTCACCTCGGCGGTCCAAAAAGAACGAAAGCCGAGGTCAGCGGCCCGGTGGGCCACTTCAACAGCGCTCGCGGGAGTAACCGCTCCTTGCAGTGATGCGAACGTCACGCCGAGAGGCAGGGACCGGGAGCTCACGTGCCGAACGGTAGCCGAGCCTCCTTTTCGATCAGCGCCGAAGGCGCTTCGGGTCCCGCAGGGACCCGATCTTGTCGAAGAGGAGGTGAGTTTGGTGACGGTTGATTCCAAGGACCGTCGGGTAGGGTGAGATTCGCTGTTAACGGTGACCCCCAACGTGACGATGATTACGGAAGAGGGCACCGGACCACGGTGTTGGAGAAGATGATGAGCGACACACTCGAGAACGAAGCGATTGCAGAGGCCCTGGCGGTCATCGATCAGAGCCTGGAGCGCGTGCACGAGCGCGGGATGCTGACTTCGTCCGAGGTATCTGATCTGCTCCTGGACGTTCGCCTCCTCCTGGTTGGCGCGGCCCTCGACAAGGAGCCCGCCCCCGCCGCCAACTAGCGGCGACTGTGCCGTCGTGCTGATTTACGACGGCGACTGTGGGATCTGCAATCAGAGTGCGGACTGGGCGCGCGCCCATCTGCCGGCCGGCACCAAGATCGTCCCCTGGCAGTCGATCGACGACCTCGCCGCGCTCGGACTGACTGTGGGCGACGTTGAGACCGCCGCCTACTGGGTCGACGACGACGGCAAGCTGCGCCGCGGTGAGGCAGCGGCCGCTGAGGTGCTTCGCCGCGCCGGTGGCGGATGGGCTGTCGCGGGAACGGTGATCGACACGCCCGTGATGCGGCCTCTCGCCGGGCTGCTCTACTCCTGGATCGCGGACAACCGCCATCGCCTCAGCCGCGACGGCGCCTGCTCGGTCCAGCAGTAGCCCGCTACAGCCGCGGCCGGGCCAGGACGGCGTGGGTGAGCACACCGGGCTTGCCGCCGCCCGCGAGTAACCGGTTCGCGATCAGCGCGGGCGCGGTGCGGGGCGTCAGCCGCGGCTTGGCGTGTCGGTTGAACTCGACGATGTACGGCCGCTCTTCGCGCTCGACCGCGAACCCCGCCGAGTCGAGCATCCGCACGTGACTGGCGGCGTTCGACGCCCACCAGTCGGCCCAAGGCGCAAGACCGTTGAGGCGGGCGACCGGCTTGCGTCTGAACAGCACGGTGAGCCACACGTCGATGTGCTCGGCCGACAACAGCCACCCCGTGCACACGGACCGCAGCGCCTCCAGGGCTCGCACCGGGTCGCGCAGGTGCTGCAGCAGTCCGCCGCACACGACCACGTCGAAGTGCCCGACGACGTCGGGGTCGAGGTCGTAGATGCTGATCGGCTTGCGCTCGACCTTCGAGCCGAGGACGCGCGCCGCGATCTCGAAGCCGACGCCGACGGCGGTGGGGGTTTCCGTCGACGGACCCGACCCGGCCGGCCAGTCCCAGAGGCGCTGGTCGTCGACGTCGACGGCGAGGACCTCGGCTGCGCCCCGACGCTCCATCTCGAAGGCGAGGTAACCGTCGTAGGTGCCGACGTCGAGGCAGCAGCGGCCGCTGACGTCGGGCCAGGGCATCTTGTCGACGACGGGCCGAAGGTCGAAGGTCCCGGGCGTCACCACCCCTGGCGCCAGCTCCATCGTGTGGTACCAGCCGGTGTGTTCGTCGACGAGCCGGCGGGCGTCTGCGGTGTCCACGGCGGGCGATAGTACGGGCGCCCAATACAGTCCTCACCCGTGCGTGCCGTCGTCTGCCAACAACTCGGACCCCTCGACCAGCTCGAGATCGAGGATCGTCAGCCACTCTCGCCCGGGCCCGACGAGGTCGTCATCGACGTGCGCGCCGCGGGCGTCAACTACGTCGACGGCCTGATCTGTCAGGGCCGCTATCAGATCAAGCCGCCGACGCCGTTCGTGCCCGGCAGCGAGATAGCGGGCGAGGTCGCCGCCGCGGGCGCGGCCGTCAAGGGTGTAGCCGTGGGGGATCGCGTCGTCGCCATGACCGGCTTCGGTGGCTTCGCCGATCAGGTCGCGGTGCCGGCCGCATCGGTGATCGGCATCCCCGAGGTTCTCAGCTTCGGACAGGCCGCGGCGTTGATCCAGAGCTACAGCACCGCGCTGTTCACGTTGGCGCGCCGAACGACGGTCGCACCGGGGGAGTGGGTGCTCGTGCTCGGCGCGGGTGGCGGCATCGGCCTGGCGTGCATCGACGTCGCTGTCGCCCTCGGGGCCAAGGTCATCGCCGCCGCGTCCTCGCCCGACAAGCTCGAGGCCGCCGAGGAGATGGGCGCCGAAGCGACCATCGCTTACGAGGATGAAGACCTGAAGACGCGTGCACGCGAGTTGTCGGGCGGTGGCGTCGACGTCGTCATCGACTCGGTGGGCGGGCGCCACAGTGAGCCGGCGTTGCGCGCCACGCGGTGGTCGGGCCGCTTCTGTGTCGTCGGATTCGCGTCGGGGACGATCCCGTCGCTGCCCCTCAACCAGGTGCTGCTGAACAACCGCACGCTGGTCGGCGTCGACTGGGGCGCGTGGACCTTCCGCGACCAGCAGGGCTACCGCGCTCTCCTCGATGAGCTCATGCAGATGGTCGGCGATGGCCGGCTGCACCCGGCCGTCCCGACCGAGCGACCCCTCGTCGAGGCGGTCGGGGCCATGCAAGATCTGATCGAACGCCGCGTAACGGGCAAAGTCGTGCTCGTTCCGTAAGGGGGAATACACACTCGGCCTCGACCTCAGTCATCATTGGCGTGATGGCGAGTTCGGACCCCCTGGACCACGACGCGCTGCTCCGACGTCTGTCCGGCGAGTTGGCGCGCCTCCACTCATGGGACGACGTCGCCGCCTATGTCATCGGTGCCGCCGTGCAGCTGTTGGGCGGCAACACGGGGTCGCTGTGCATAGTCACGCCCGACGGTCGTGAGCTCGAGATCGTCGCCGAGCACGGCTACTCGCTCGAGGTCACGGCCGTGTGGACCAAGTTCCGCATCGATGCGCCGTTGCCTGCCAGTGAAGCGGTCCGCATGGGGAAGCCCGTGTTCATCACGTCACCCGAGGACCGAGACAGTCGCTACCCGATATTTGTCGAGCAGCCGGTCGTGCAGGACGCGGCGTACGCGATCGAACCGCTGCTCGTCGACGACCGCATCATCGGCTCGCTCGTCATCGGCTTCGAGAAGCCGCGTGAGTTCAGCGCCGAGGAGCAGGCCTTGATGGCGGCCGCCGCGGCGCGTTGCGCTCAGGCGTTGGACAAGCGCCGCCGGCCGGCGAGTCCCTAGGAGCCTGCCTTCAGCAGTTCGGCGAACGACTCCTCGATGCACGTGCGCAGGAGCTCGGGGTCGTCGATCGCCGCGGTGTCGATGTTGAGACCGACGTCGAACTGGTTCTTGTACGACATCACCGTCGCGTTGAACGCCGTGCCCGCCGTGGGGCCCATCGGATGGTTGCCCTCGATGTGGGCGCCGGCGATGTAGAGGTCGAAGTCGGCCGCCTTGACGTTGGAGGCCGCGAAGTCGACGGTCTCGGCCTGCTGGCGGGCGACGCGCGTGAGGAGTGACGTCGGGAGGCTGTTCATGACGCCGGCCAGCGAGCCGAACAGTCCGAGAGCCTTCTCGTTCTTGGCGACCGCGAGTCGCTCGTGGATGGCGGCGAAGCGGGCCGCGGGGTCCTGTTCGCCCGCTGGGATCACCAGCCTCGCCGGGCTGAACGCGTTGCCCCCGGCCGACTTGTCGTCGCGCACGTTGACGGGGATCGTGACGCGCAGGTCGTCGACGTGCGCACCCTTGGCCCGGTGGTAGGCGGCCGCGCCGCCGGCGAGGGCGGTGACGAACAGGTCGTTGACCGTGCCGCCGAGACCCTTGGCGGCGCGCTTCACCTCGTCGAGGTTCACGGTCAGGGTCTCGAACCGCCGGGTCAGCGAGCGCTTGCCCGTCCAGAGCGGTGAGCGTGAGGGCTGGACGACGGCGAGCTGGCGCCACAGTGAAGCCGCGGTGCCGACGGTGTCGCCGACGACCTTGGCGATCCGCTGCGGCTGGACAGCGACGCCCGCCGCGCCGGTGGCGCTGCGTTGCACGACGCCGAGCTGGCGGCGCACGTTGTGGCCGACGGCGTCGGAGAGCACGTCGAGGGCGCCCCGCTCGGGCGACTGCTCGGGCTCTTCGACCTCTCCCGGTTCCTCGGCGTCGGCGGCCAGGTCGAGGAACTGCATCGACAGGCGCACGCCGCCCACGCCGTCGGTGATCGTGTGGTGCATCTTGGCGAGGAGGGCGGCGCGGTTCCCTTCCAGTCCTTCGACGATCGTCAGCTGCCACAGCGGGCGGGCCCGGTCGAAGGCGTCCTCGTAGATGAGGGCGGCCAGGTCGAGGAGCTGGCGCTCGGTCCCCGGCGGCGGCACGGCCATGTGCCGGACGTGGAAGTCGATGTCGAACGACGGGTCGTCGGCCCACTCGGGCGGGGCGAACCGGAACGGTGGCGGGACGACGCGCTGGCCGAGCCGGGGGATGACCTTGACGGCCCGTTCCATGCGCGAGCGGAAGCGTTCGAAGTCAGGCGGCTGGTCCAGCAGCGTGAGCTGCAAGAACGAGGACCGCATCGCCGGGTCCTTCTCGATGGTCCACATGAGCGCTTCGGCGTCGCTCATGCGCCGTTCGAAGCGAAGGGGACGCTCCGCCATTGGCGCGACGCTAACGCGCCTTTTGAAGGGTCGCCGTCAGCGGGGGATCGACGTGTGCTTGAACTCGTTGAGCTCGGGCCACGTGTTGAGAAGGTCGAGGACGCGTTCGACAGTCGTGCGGGCGCGCTCGGCGTCGCCCTTGGGGCGGTCCATCACGCGGACGAACACGGCCTGGCCGTTCTTGATGAACGTCGGCACGCCGAACACGTGGTTCTCGCCGACCGCCTTCTCGTGGGCGGTGCGGAACTCCTTCAGCGGCTGGCCGCCGGCGATCTCCTTGAAGACGGCGTCAGCATCGGCACCGTTCTTTTGGAGGACGTCGCGGATGACCTCTTCGTCGCGGATGTCGCGGCCCTCGTCGTGGCGGGCGGCGAACAGGGCCCGCTGCACGGCGTAGAACACCTCGGGGAATCGATCCCGCACGGCGATGCCCGCCTGCATGGCGATGAGGCCGGACGCCTTGGAGGGGTCGTCCCAGACGTCGGGCTCGCCATCCTCGACGTGGACCTGGTTCAGGGAGAACGGCACCCACGTCACATCCCAGTCGGCGCCCGCTTCGAGGGCGGTGAGGATGTGCTCGCTGGCGTTGCGGGCGAAGGGACACCGGTAGTCCCAGGTCACGGCAAAAGAAGTAGTCACGATTGTGTCAACCCCTCCCCGGCACGTCGGATTCCGAAACGGCGCCGACGGTCGGTGCTGGTTTGAGTGGAAACGCCTTCCGGGCCGCCCGTCCCATCACGGCCCCGAGGGCGGCGCCCGCAATCACGTCGGACGCGTGGTGCATCTTCACGTACACCCTGCTGCTGGCCACGATCACGGCGATCGCGTAGTAGAGCGGCCACAGGGCGTCGTCCTCACTCAGCAGGGCGGCGGCGCTGAAGGCCGAGGTGGCGTGGCCGCTGGGGAAGCTGCTCGTGCGGGGCTTGCGCAGTCGTCGCGTGTGGATGAAGCCCTCGGTCGCCGGCCGGCGGCGGCGGAAGAAACTCTTGATGACCCCGTTGACCAGTGCCGATTCGACAGCCAGACCGACGCCGACGCGCGCCGCAGCGCGCCAGTCCCGCTCGGACCGCAGGCCGCGCAGTGCGCCGAGGATGAACCAGACCAGGCTGAAGTCGCCCAGCTCCGACGCGCCGTAGAAGACGCGGTCGGCGACCGGGTTGCCGCGCAGGTGATCGAAGGCGCCGTCGACGCGATCGTCGAACCTCGCGATCCGCCTACGCACGTCGTCAGGCACCAGCGGCACCCAACGACGGTACGTCAGGCAGGTACGAGAGGGAGGAGTTCCTTGGCCTTGGCCGGGTCGCCGCCCCACGCCGGGCAGTACTCACGGAACGAGCACCACTCGCACAGCCCCGACGGCCGAGGCTTGAAGTTCTCGGTCTCGCAGGCCCGTTCGACGGCGTGCCAGATCGCCGTCGCCCGCTGCTCGAGGCCCTTGATCGACTGCTCGGTGGGCTCGGCGATGATGGCCACCGGCTCCTGCAGGTACAGCAGCTGGATACGGTCGGGCCGGCGCCCGAACAGCCGCTCACAGAGGAAGGCGTAGAAGTGCACGCCGCCGAGCCGGCCCTGCTCGTAGCGCTGCTTGGGGGCTCTTCCGCTCTTGTAATCGGTGACCACCAGCCGCCCGGCGTCGAGCTCCAGCCGGTCGATGACGCCTCGGAGTCTGAGGGAGCCGAGCTCGACTTCCAGCCGCAGCTCCAAGCCGATGGGGTGGACGGACGCCGGGTCCTCGAGGAGGAAGTAGTTGCGCAGCAGCGCCTCGGCCTCCGAGTAGAAGGTCGCTTCCTCATCGGGGGTGAGGTTCAGGCCCGTGTACTCGGGGTCGTCCCGGAGCTCCTCCTGGGCCCGCTGCAGGCACCGAAGGGCGACCGGAATCGTCCGCTCACCAGCGTCTTTGACGAACAGCAGCTCCAGCGCCCGGTGCACCAGCGTGCCCTTGGTGGTGTAGGGCGCGGGCGGCTCAGGGAGCCGATCAATGTTCGAAAACTTGAAGGCGAGCGCGCAGTCCTTGAACGACGCCACCTTGCTCGGCGTCAGCGACGTGGGCACCGGAAGAGCCATCAATCCGACTGTAACCAGGGGGTGTGACAGGAAATAGGGATAGCTCGCGACCTGGTTTTTTGGCTTGCCCGGGCGTGCCCACAAGCGCACGCTGGACCCGGCGCGTCCCCGAACACCCGAGCGTCCAACACGGCCGCGCAGCCGCAGCCGCCCTCGTGCCGGCAGCTAACGGCGCCAGTTCTGTCATCCTTCGCAGCCTGCCAGCTGCCTGGTAAGGTACGTTACGCGACGTAACTTAAGGAGCTAGGCAGGTGGCAAAGAAGCCGAGTAGACCGCACCCGCCCTCGACGCTGCAGGAAGCGTTACAACTCGCTCGCGCGATCGCAGAGAACAACGCCGGCAGACCGATGAACCGGATTCTGCTGGCCCAAGCCATGAAAGTCAGCCCGAGCAGCAGTGGCTTTCGCGACAAAGTCATGGCCTCTTACAGGTACGGCCTGACCGAAGGCAGCTACAACTCAGAGACGATTGCCCTAACACCCATCGGCGACGCGGCGACCCGACCTCGGAACGATCACGAGCGCGTTGAGGCCGAGCGGGAGGCAATCCGCGCTGTGCCTGTCTTTCAGCAATTGTTGGACCACTACTCGAACAGCCGGCTCCCGGATGCACAGTTCCTTAAGAACACTCTGGAGCGCCCGCCTTTCTCGATCGACGCGGCTTGGTCATCTGAGGTTGCGTCCCTCTTTGTGGAGAACGCACGGGATGTCGGCTACCTCAGAGAAATGAATGGGTCGAACTACCTGGTGATTGACGGAAGCACGTCGGTCGCCCGCGAGGAGACGCGGCCGTCGGCGCAGCAAAGCGAGTCGGAGGCCGGGACGGATGTCGGCCACCTGGGCTTGGTGCTCGAGGAACCGGAAGTGCCGCCGACGCCTCCGGAAGCTAGGCCCGTGCCGGTGCAGGTCTTTATCGCTCATGGTCGAAACAAGAAGCCGCTCGAACAGTTGAAGCGGATATTGAACGAATGGCAGGTGCCGTTCGTCGTTGCCGTCGACGAGCCCCATGCCGGCCGACCGATCTCTGAGAAGGTTGCCGATCTCATGCGCAGCTGCAGTGCTGGGATCTTCATATTCACTGGCGATGATGAGTTTCAGGACGCTTCAGGCGGTCCCGTACTCCGTCCAAGCCAGAATGTAATTTACGAATTGGGCGCGGCGGGGCTCCTGTACGGCCGAAAGATCGTTGTTTTCAAGGAGAGCGGAGTTGCGTTTCCCAGCGACTTCAGCGACCTCGGCTGGATCGAGTTTGAGAAGGACGCGCTTGACGCGAAGGCGATGGACCTCCTGCGAGAGTTGATCGCGCTCAAGGCCGTCCGACTGGTGTCGAGTACGGCTGAGTGACGGCTCGGGCGCGCCGGCTAACTAGCGGCCGATCTCTGGCTCGTTGGCGGATGGTCAGCGATACCGTCGCGCCCGATGCGCTTGCGTTAGCGGCTGTGGTCGTGCTCTTGCTCATCGGATTCGGCGTTCTGCAATCCGTCGTTCTGTACGGGGTTGGCTGCTGCCTCTCAACTGCGTGCTTCCTATATCGGCGGCGAGGTTGATTCTCGTGCAGCGCGAGTGCCGCATGGGGGACCAACCGGCCCAAGGTCGCCGTCCGATCGTTCCGCGAGAGACACATACGATCACTGGCAACCTGGGCATCAGCCAAGGGCGCGCTGTTCCAAGTCGCCCGATCTACGAAACACCTGCTATCGAGAGCCATAGTTGGGCTCCGAGCGCGCTTTCTTCTGCGCCCGCTCGCGCGTCCACGAAAGGACCCCGACCTCACCTGCAATGGCCATCGTGGCGGCAGGTATCGCGACTGGATATGAGTTGAGCCCCAGATCATGCGCTGTCACCTGCAGCGCATGTCGTCCTGTCTCTGCGAAGTGGCGAAGTGGTCGAAGCCGGCGTTGGTCTTTTTCCCGATCACGGCCTGTCACCTCGAGTGCCCAAAGGTTTGTAAGAACGATCTCGTGGTTGCTACTGGCCCAACTGATTCCGTGTCGTCTCACGCTGTCGACGTTGTCGCGGCATTGCATCCGCCACATCGACCGCACCAACGTTTCCCACTCACTCGGCTTGTAGTCAGCGAACGCGGTTTCGGCGTACGCAGGATCGACGAGGACCCGCCGGACCGATCCTCGCGAAGTCCCGGCGTGCGGAATCCTTAGCCACACGAGGTTTTCTTCTGCCCGTGTGTCAACTGAGCGTGCCCAACCGTGAGAGCGTCCGCTCGCGTGCGCGAGCCTGCTTAGCGGCGCAGCTCGCGCTTGTTTTACCTCTGCCAACAGCAACCCCAGCTGAGCAGCATCGGAAGACGTTGTCGTCGTGAGCGCCGTGCTCGCAGCCCACGTCTGGTCTCCACTGATCTCCGGATCGATAGAGAATGAGCTCGGCAGCCCGCCGGAATTCGCGTAGTGCGACCAAGCATCCTCGAGCGGTCGACGGCCGGCCTGTAGCTGCCTCGCGAAATCGGCGAGGTCACCGCGTGCACCGGCAGCTGCGGTGAGCACGCGTTCGTAAAATTTGGGATCCCTGTAGGCAAGAATGTCGGACAGGCCTCTTGGGAGCAGCAAATGGCGCCCACCTTGCCCCTCACGTCCTGCTAGTACCCCGGCGATCTCGCTTGCGTTGGCAACCCCAGGGACAGCGATGACGATCGCCGACCTTGAGAATCCAGAGTCGATCGAGACCTTGAGGTATTCGGCCCAGTCATCCCCTGCGGGTCGATCGACGGCGACGAGATCGGCTGCAGACCGTTCGCCGAGTATCCCCTCGAGCATGGTCGGCGTTCCCCAAGCGGCGGAGGCTTGAGGCGGGATGTATGCCGCCCGTTTGCCTTGGTCCAGGGCTGCTGCCACGAGGCGCAGTAATAACGTCGTTGCTCCGGCCCTAGGCGCGGCGTGTATCAGATCTACGCCGGGTCCCCTTGGTCTGAGATCGAGACCACCTGGGAGGGGTGGCGGCAAGGCCGGCCGTCGGCTCGGATCCGTCCACCAGGGGTTCGCGGCAGCGAGCGCGCCGGTTGCCACGTGGGAAAGAATAGCGCAATTTCGCGGTTAAAAGATGAAACTTTGAAATTCTTTGCAAAACAAGTTTCGAAATTTCCCGCTAGCACCGCAGCGCTACTAGGGCTGCAAGGTAGGCCGCGGGAAGACACCAAACGTCACCACTCAAGGAATAGGTCGCACTATTAGCAACGATCCCACCGCCTTGTAGCGCTCGAAGCTGAGCTGGGCCGTCCCCAGGACGCCCAGCCTTGACCTCGACAGGCGGAACACCTTTGGGCCGAGGGAGGAAGTCGACCTCCCCAGCATCGGTGCGGTCATAGCGCAGCTCGCGCCAGAAAGGGGTACTGGCATCGCACAGTGAGCGTCCCAGATGCATCCCGATGACTGTCTCGTACAGAGCATCTCGGTGATCCGATGGGTCGAGCTCCGCCGCTCGGACCAACAGCGGATCGCCCACGTAGAGCTTCGGACGCCCAACATCGGTGTGCTCAACCCGTTGGGAGTCCTTTGCTCGGTACAAGCGCCAGGCGACGTGAGATCTCTCCAGGGCGGCGAGGATCTCCTCTGCGTTCTGACGGTTCCCACCGACGACGTAACCGAAGTCGGCAATAGCTGTCACGGAGGTCGTCCTTCGTACGATCTCGGCAAGCGCAGCAGCGGCCTCCGCGGGCTCAAGCCCCGTGTCACTTGCTGCACCGAGGAGCACGCTCTCTGGGAGTCGCTCAGCTTGTGATGCCAGAGCTGCATCTTCGATGAGTCCTAAACCATGCGCGACCATCAGTGGGTATCCGCCCGACTGGATGTATGCCTCGAACGCACCTATGAGTTGCTGTCCAATCGTTTGGTCCATCTCCGTCAGGGCGTCCTGAGCGCCTAGAAGTTCGTCTGCCGGCACCGGATCAGGGAGTTTGATCCCGCTTGCCGCCGCGACATCCCGAAACCCCATCGGGAGCAGCCGACGCCAGGTGCGAACACCGTCGATCGTTAGTGATCTCTCACCCAATTCCGGGGCCCGCGAGCCCGTCGCGATCACTACATCGCGACCAAGTGGCCCACGCCCTTCCACGGCAGTCCTTAGCGTGCCCTCCCACCCGGAAACGGAGGTGATTTCGTCCAGAACCCATAAGCGCGGCTTCGTCGGATCAGCACCCAGTTGGTTCGACAGATCCTCGTCCGACAGCAACTCCCACAGGTCATCCGCGTCGAAACGATCAAGGCTCACACGGAGCACTTGCCCGGGCGGAAAATCGCCTGACTCAATAAACCGCCGTACGCGTCTGAGAGTCGTAACGGTCTTGCCAGCTCGACGAGGTCCGGTTAGTAGGTGAACACCAACGGAGGTGTCTTCGTCCAGCACGGTCGGCTCAAAGTCGAGTCCGGTGAGCCCTACGCGTTGAAGGTCCGGGTCGGACGAGACCCAACCCTCAGGATCCGAGCGCCAAAGACTCGCGCGGCCCACTGATTCGAGGATCTCGTCCGCCCTCATGCCGTCAAATTACGGCGGGCCTCCATATCGCAGCTGTCATGGCGCCCGACGCTGGATGAGCATCTTGTCATTGGACGACTCATCGCTCTCTGCTGGGTTCCGGTTGCCAAGAAGAAGCCGCGCAAGAACAAGAGCTAGCGCGCTTCGGTGAAGGCCTTCCTCACGGCCGCCGCTACCGCGGCTGGGTCTTCGAGGGGGCCGAAGTGGCCGAGGCCGTCGAAGACTTCGGTACGGGCGTGGGGGAGGCGGGCGGCTTGGAGTTCGATGAGTTGGGGGCCGAAGGCGTTGGTCTCTGAGCCGCAGGCGATGACGACTGGGCATTGGACGTCGCCGAAACGGGAGAAGGCGGGGTGGGCCGAGCCCATGCGGTACACCTGCGACTCGTCGGCAGGGCGGCACTTGAGGCGGACCTGGCCGTCGTCGGTGTCGGTGAAGCCGTGGTCGACGTAGGCGCGCAGTGCGTCGGCGTGAAGGATGGAGAACGGCGGCTTGGAGGCGAAGTTGTCGAAGGCCGCGTCCTTCGACGGGAAGACCTCACGGCGGCGCAGGGCACCTTCCGATAGCGGGTTCTCCTGCGGGCCGACGGGGCCGTCGAACGGCATCACCACCGGCTCCCATAGATAGAAGGCGCGGAACGTGCCGGGGCGGAAGGCCTCGGCCATGAGAAGAGCGGCGGCGCCGGCGGAGTGGCCGACGCCGAAGGGGCGGTCGAGGCCGAGGCCGTCGACGACGGTGAGGGCGTCGTCGGCGAAGCCGGTCCAGTCGTAGGAGTGGCCGGGTGGGCGAGTCGAGTCGCCGTGGCCACGCTCGTCGAAGGAGTAGCAGTGGAAGCCGTCCGCCAGCGCGTTCGCCATCGGGCGCCACACCTGGCCGTGGAAGCCGGTGGCGTGGGCCATGAGAATGGGCGGCCCGTCGCCGCCGAGGTCGAAGCTGACCACGTCGAAGCCGTCGGACGACTTGAAGGCGGGCACAGGCCGAACCTACCTAGCCGATGTCCAGCTGCTGCTGTTCGGGTTGCTCTTCGCGGGCAGGAAGACCGCGCAGCAACCGCGAGATCTCCGAGGCGTTGTCGACGGCGAAGTCCCGGTAGCAGTTGTTCATCAGGACGTGAACCTCCTTGGCGCCCGCCGCCACCTCTTTGATCCGGGGCACCCACTCCTCGAGCTCGGCCGGCTCGTAGCGGTAGCGGAAGCGGAAGGAGGCACTCGGGACGTCGGCGGTCCAGGTCTCGGCGTTGCGGCCGTGGAAGCGGACGACGGCGAGCTCGGAGGTCACGGCGACGACGGGCGGCAGGGAGGAGTCGAAGCCCTGGGGCTCGTCGACGCAGACATAGGACAACCCCTCGGACTCGAGGAACTCGAAGGTGTTGTCGGCCTCGTCGCCGGCCAGCCAGCGGCCGTTGCGGAACTCGACACAGAGCTCGTAGTCGGGGAGCCGGCGACGGGCAAGCGCCAGCTCTTCCCGGTTGGCGTCCTTGGGCGTGAACCAGCGCGGGTACTGCAGAAGCACGGCGCCGAGCTTGCCCGCCGAGTGCAGCGGCATCAGGGCGTGACGGAAGCGGTCCCACGCCTCCTCGATGGCCTCGGGCGGCAGGTGGTTGGCATACAGCGACCGCTTGTCGCGGTGCTCAGCCGCAACCGAACTCTGCAGGTCGGGCCACAGCGACTGCGGGAACGTCGGGTGGCCGGTGAGCAGCGAGTAGGCCTTCACGTTCATGGTGAACGCGTCGGGCGTGCGTTCGACCCACGACGCCGACATCTCCGGCGTCGGCGGGTAGTAGTAGGTGCTGTCGGCCTCGACGACGGGAAACTGCGAGGCGTAGAAGGCCAGACGCTCGGCCGCCGTCATCGACCGCTTGGGGTACCAGTCGCTCTCGTTGACGAGTGTGCGGTCGGTCCACGAGCACGTGCCGACGAGGACGCGGCTGCCGTTGATGTCGAGAACAGGACCGAGCTGCGTGGGTCGCTCGGGGGTACGCCGAGCGGGCATGTCGTCACGCTACCGACGACGGTGACAAAGTGGAGATGTGGCAGATAAGACCGAGCACTTCATGGAAGCGCCCTACCTGGTCACCGACACCAGGCGAAAGGGCTGGGGCGTGGCGTGCTCGTGCGGCTTCCGCAGCCCGCTGTTCGAGACGCGTGAGGAGGCGCAGGCCTCCGCCACCGAGCACCTCGAGGGTCGCGAAAACAAAGAGGAACCCAAGGGGTTCTTTGCCCGCCGGAAGGCCAAGAAGCAGCAGCGCCCGGCGTGGGAGGAGCGCCGAAGGGGGTAGGTACCCGCCATGCTCGACGTGGCGCCCGGCACCCTCGTCGTCTGGGGCGACATCGCCTGTCCGTGGTCGCACCTCTGCGTGCACGGCCTTCGACAGGCCCGCAAACGCCTGCAGCTCGACGACGACGTCGTCCTCGACCTGCGCAGCTTCCCGCTCGAGCTGTTCAACGCCCGCGCCACCCCGAAGCGCACGCTCGATGCCGAGGTACCGGTCGTCGGCGCCCTCGACCCGTCGGCCGGCTGGCAGGTGTGGCAGCGCCCCGACTTCGAGTACCCGGTCACGACCCTGCCCGCCCTCGAAGCCGTCCAGGCGGCGAAGGCCCAGAGCCTCCGGGCCAGCGAGAACCTGGGCCGGGCCCTGCGCCGCGCCTTCTTCGCCGAGAGCCGCACGGTCTCGCTCGTGTCCGTGATCCTCGACGTGGCCAAGAACTGTGAGAGTGTCGACGCCGACGCCCTTGCGGAGGCCCTCCACGACGGCCGGGCCCGGGCCGCCGTCATCGAGCAGCGGGACACGGCCGAGCGCATCGGCGTGCAGGGCAGCCCCCACGTGTACCTGCCCGACGGCTCGGACGTGCCCAACCCGGGAATCGACAAGCACTGGGAGGGCGAGGAAGGCCAAGGCTTCCCCGTCATCGATTCCTACGACCCGTCGGTCTACGAGGACCTGATCAAGCGGGCCGCCTCCCGCTAGGTTCCCCGCCCGTGAAACGAGTGCTGTCTGTCGCGGCGGTGGTCGCCGTCACCGGAGTGTTGATGGCCGGCTGTGGCGCCAACCACAAGACCGAGGACTTCCGCGTCGCCATCACGTCGACCAACGGTGTCTCGGGCTTCTCGCTCGGCACGGTCACCGTGACCCAGGGCAACAACGTCAACCTCCGCGTCGACAACACCACCGACAAGCAGCACGGGTTCAGCATCGACGCCTTCGGCATCCACAAGGTCGTCGACGCGCACCAGTCCACGACGGTGAGCTTCACGCCGAACAAGACCGGCCAGTTCACGGTGTACTGCCAGCTCCACCCGGCACACGTGCCGGGCAGCATCATCGTCGTTGGCTGAGCACCGCGCCCACGATCACGCCGTAGGCGACGTGGTCGAGCACCTGCGGACGCCAGTCCAGAGCCCGGACCGCCGGTAGGCGCCGTCCGATCACGCCGAGGTCGAGCGCCGCGATCCCCAGCGCCGCGACCGCACCCGCGAGCATCGTGTGTCGACGGGGCAGCACGGCTGACAGCACCACGCCCCAGCCCAGAGAGATGGCGACATGTGCAGCGCCTCCGGCGACGATTGAGCCGCCGCCGACCGCCCGCGTCGACTCGAGGATGTCGCCGCCGGTGATGACGGTCAAGGCCGTCGATGGCGCGCCACTGAAGACGGCACCGGCGGCGCCGGCGACCAGGCCGTCGGTCAGGCGCTGATTCGCTGTGTGGCTTCCTTGCGCAGGCGGCTGTAGTCGACCTTGCCGGCCGGGCTGCGACCGATGGTGTCGGTGGTGAGCACCCGGCGGGGTGCCTTGTAGCCCGCGAGCTTCGTCTTGACGTGGGCGATGACGTCGGCCTCGTCGACGGTGGCGTCGGTCGCCGGTTCGACCCACGCCACGATGACCTCGCCGAAACGCTCGTCGGGGACGCCGACGACGACCGCGTCGCGTACGGCGGTGTGCTCCTTGAGCACCTCCTCGACCTCCTCGGGGTACACCTTCTCGCCGCCGGTGTTGATGCAGACCGAGCCGCGGCCGAGGAGCTTGAGGGTGCCGTCGGCTTCGACGGTGGCGTAGTCGCCCGGCACCGAGTAGCGCTCGCCGTCGATGACCGGGAACGTGCGCTCGGACTTCTCGGGGTCCTTGTAGTAGCCGACGGGTGCGCGGCCGCGCACGGCGACACGACCCATCTCGCCGGAGCCCGGCTGCACGTCGCGTCCGTCGTCGGTCAACACCCGGGCGTTCTCGCCGAGGCTGAACTTGGCGGTCTTCACCGCGCCGCCGGCGCTGGAGACCGACTGGCCCATGCCGAGCGCCTCGGACGAAGAGAAGGCGTCGACGAGCAGCATGCCCGGATGGTGGCGGAGCAGGCCCTGCTTGACGGGCTCGCTCCACATCACGCCCGACGAGATGATGATCAGCAGGCTAGAGATGTCCCAGTGCTCGGGGTTGGCGTCGAGCTCGGCGAGCATCGGACGGGCGAAGGCGTCGCCGACGATGGCGATGGTGTTGACGCGCTCGCGCTCGATCGTGTCGAGCAGCTCGGTGATGTCGAACTTCCGTGAGGTGAGGGTGGCGACCGAGCCGCCCGAGAACAGCGTCTGGAAGGAGGTGAAGGCGCCCGTGCCGTGCATGAGCGGGCAGCAGGGCAGACCAACCAGCGGTGGGGCCGACGCGACTCGCGTGCGCACGGCGTCGAGGTCGGGCTCCACGGGGTCGTGCATCACCGACTCGGAGAAGCGCACGTACAGGTCGTCCTGGCGCCACATCACGCCCTTGGGCATGCCGGTCGTGCCGCCCGTGTAGAGCATGTAGAGGTCGTCGCCGCTTCGCCCCCACGACGGGACGACGCGCTCGCTGCCCTGCTTGGCCGCGTCCTCATAGGGCGTGGCCCACGACGGACACGGGCCGTTGCCGTCGTCGACCCACAACCACACACGCACCTTCGGCACCCGCTCGCGGATGGCCTCGATGCGCTCGGTGAAGATGCCGTGGAACATGACGGCGACGGCGTCGGCGTTGTCCCAGAGGTAGACGAGCTCCTCGTCGCCGTAGCGGTAGTTGGTGTTGACCGGCACCAGCGCCGCCTTCATCGACGCGTACACCGACTCGAGGTACTCGGGGCAGTTGTAGAGGTACTGCGCCACCTTGTCCTGCTGGGCGACGCCGGCGTCGAGCAGGGCGCGGGCGACGCCGTCTGCTCGCCGGTCGAACTCCGCCCACGTCAATCGTCGGTCGCCATGGACGAGCGCCGGCTTGTCCGGCTGCACGTCGGTGATCGTTTCCCACACGTCTGCGAAGTTCCAGCCGTTGTTACTCATTGGGCGGGAACTTTAGGCTCGACGCGTGGACTTCGAACTACCCGGCGAGGACGACCCGAGGCGGAGCGGAATCCGCGACTGGCTGGCGGCGAATCCTCGACCCTCCGGTCGCCAGCTGGCCGAGGCCGGGTTCGTCGCACCGCACTGGCCGAAGCCCTGGGGATTGGGTGCCGACCCCGTCCACCAGCTGGTCATCGACGACGAGCTGCGCCGGGCGGGGGTTTCCCGACCCGTGAACCCGATCGGCATCGGGTGGGCGGGGCCGACGCTGATGCATGCAGGATCCGACGAACAGAAGGAGCGGTACCTCTTCCCGCTGCTGGCCGGTGAGGAGTTCTGGTGCCAGCTGTTCAGCGAACCGGGTGCCGGGTCCGACCTGGCCAACCTCTCGACGCGGGCTGTTCGCGACGGTGACGTCTACGTCGTCAACGGCCAGAAGATCTGGACGTCGTTCGGCCACATCGCCAGGTTCGGCATCCTCATCGCTCGCACCGACCCGGATGCGCCGAAGCACCAGGGCATCTCCTACTTCATCTGCCCGATGGACCTGCCGGGCATCGAGATCAGGCCGATCGTGGAGATGACCGGCCTGCACACGTTCAACGAGGTGTTCTTCGACGACGTGAAGATCCCGGCCTCGATGCTCGTTGGAGAAGAGAACCGCGGGTGGGCGCTGGCCAAGGTGACGCTGTCCAACGAGCGGGTGTCGCTGTCGACGGGCGGCGTGCTCTGGGGCAACGGACCGACGGCGTTCGAGTTCATCGACGTCATCCGCAAGGCGGGAGGCGTCGACGACCCGGTGCTGCGTCAGCGCGTCGCCGAGATCTACTGCGAGGCCGAGATCCTGCGGCTCATCCGGCTGCGCACGGTGACCGCCGCGGTGCAGGGAAAGCCGCCTGGGCCCGAGGCGTCGGTGCGCAAGGCGCTGGCCGACGAGCACGGCCAGCACGTCATGGACCTGGCCAAGGACCTAGCTGGCACGTCAGGCATGCTCACCAACTCCGGTCCGCTCGGCCAGGGCGACGGCACGTGGAACTACGGCTTCCTGTTCTCAGCCGCGCTGACCGTCGGCGGTGGCACGAGCGAGGTGCAGCGCAACATCGTCGCCGAACGGGTGCTGGGCCTGCCCCACGACATCGACGTCGAGACCGGCAAGACCTGGTCCGAAACCCGTCGCGCCTAGCTCTCCTGCAGCTGGGCCTTCGAGCCCTCGATCGCAGCCTTCACGACCTCCTCGACGTGGCTGATGTCGACGCCGAGTGCGTTGCCAATGTGCACGGCCCAGATCTCGGCGCGCAGGTTGGTCTCGAAGTCGAGCTGGCTACGGATGTCGGCCCTCGCCGCCTCGCGGTTCTGACTCACCATGACGAATGTCGACAGGAAGATCGCCTCCAGGCTGACGATCATGGTCAGCAGTCCGAAGGGGAACTCGTCGAAGGTCAGCCCGGCCCCGATGAGGCCGATGTTGAGCAGGATCCAGGCGCCGAACCACGCCCCGTGGATGTAGACGAACTTCAGGGAGCCGGCGAAGTCGGTGACGCGGTCGGCGGCGCGGTCCTGGGCGCGCTTGATCGAGTCGAGGATCGTCTTCTCGTTGCCGATGCGCTGGATGAAGACGGGGAAGAGGTGGCCGTCTTCGACCCCGTCGGCCTCGTCGATCGCCCGGCAGGCCGGGCAGGTGAGCGGAGCTTGCGTGGTGGACATGCCCACAAGTGTGGGCTGTCTGCACCCGATTTACGCGTACGCCCCGGGGCCGGTGAGCATCTTGCGGTGCCAGCGCCTCGGCGTCAGCAGGATCGCACGCGGATAGTCCTCGAACAGCCAGCGGGCGAAGTTGCGTCTCGTCCAGTCGGTGGCGCCCGCGATGCGGACGGCGCCGCGCGCGCCCTTGCGGTGCTTGAGGGCGCGACCCAGCAGCATCGACATGCGGTGGTCGGCGACGAGCTCTTGACGGACTGACCGCTCGTACGCGGCGGTTACCTGCTCGGGCTGCGACGGCCCGGCGTGCTCGATCGCTTCCGCGGCCAAGCGGCCCGTGACGAGCGCCTGGGCGATGCCCTCGCCGGTCATCGGATCGGTGGCCGCGGCGGCGTCGCCGACGAAGAGGGCGCGTCCGGCGTGGAGGCGAGCCTTGTCGACACGCGCCGGGATGGGCCACGCCCTATGCGTCGCCTCGGCGACGGCGTCTGGCCCGAGCACCTCTTTTATGTGCGGGCGCTCGAGCAGCGCCGGCCACAGCTCCTTCATGCTGCGCACCGGGATGCCCGAGCTGCGCTGAATACCGAAGCCCACGTTGGCCCGGCCGTCGGGGAGTGGGAACGACCACGCGTACCCGGGCAACAGGTCGGCCTCGAACCAGACCCACAGGTCGGCGGCCTTCGGACCCACCGAGCGGAAGTATTGACGGAAGGCGTGCCACTCGCCGAGGTAGCCGGGCTCGTCGACGCCGAGCGCCTTGCGCAGCGGCGACCACATCCCGTCGGCGCCGATGGCGAAGGGCGCGCGAACCGGGCCGAGGCCGTCGACGTCGAGCTCGACGTGGCCGTCGACCATGTGGGCGCCCGTGAGCCCATGCCCGTCGTGGACCTTGGCGCCCGCGGCGCGTGCAACGTCGAGAAGTGCAGCGTCGAGGTCGGCGCGCTCGGCCACCGCCGCGAACACCCCTTGGCCGCGCGGCATCGGGAAGCACGCCGTGCGCCCCGAGGGGGACTGCACCCAGACGTCGTCGACCGTCTGCCACGAGGCAACGCTCTCGGGCCGGAGCCCGAGGGCCTCGAGATGACGCAGGGCGCCGGCCGTCAGTCCGTCGCCGCAGCACTTGTCGCGGGGGAACCTGGCCCGGTCGACCACGACGACATCCCGGCCCGCACGAGCCAGGGTGATGGCCGCAGCAGCACCCGCCGGGCCGCCGCCGACCACGACGACGTCGGCCTCCAACACGCTCTCACGGTAGTGGTCCATCCAGCCTTGCGAACGGGCCCGTACTGTTCTCGATGGTGGAGACGACGGGCTTGGGGGCGCCCCTCGCGCTGGCGCTGCTCGTGCCGATGGAGGCCGGGATTCCCATCCCGCTGCCGGCCGACCTGGTGATGCTGTTGGTAGGGGAGCAGGCGGCCGCCGGGAACATCCCCCTCTGGCTCGCCGTGCTCGCCCTCGAGGCGGTGGCGATCATCGGCACCACGCTCCTCTATCTGCTGGCGCGGGGACCGGGCCACGCCCTCGTCGAGCGCGTCGGACCGCGCGTCGGACTCACAAAGGCGAGGCTCGAACGCGCCCTCGGGATCATCGAGCGTCGCGGTCGACCGGCGCTGGCCATCGGCCGCGGCACGCCGGGCCTGCGCACGGTGACAACAGTGGCGGCCGGAGGATCGGGACTGGAAGCGCGCCGCGCCCTCCCGGCGCTGGTCCTCGGGAGCAGCGTCTTCCTCCAACTGCACCTCATCCTCGGGTACGCGTTGGGGCCGGGCGCGCGCGATGCCATCGACGAGGCCAAAGGCCCGGCCATCGCCGTGCTCGTTGTGGTCGCGCTGGCGGGCGCGGTGTTCTGGTTCGTCCGCAAGCGGCGGGTGTCGGCGGCGGCCGAGGCGTGGACCGAGGCGACGTGCCCGGCGGGGAAAG
>JADMIO010991005.1_pt1 | contig 58494 bp, 48 predicted proteins | sample 8958161 | NCBI WGS metagenome assembly JADMIO01 (sample SAMN16585339, study PRJNA669376) | soil metagenome | isolation source: Crop rotation soil | place: USA: Cullars Rotation, Alabama | collected 2011
CGCGACAACTTGTCCACGTGGAATTCTAAGCTTAGGATCCCAATGTGCTGGAAAGGTGCGCCGCGGAACTCGCTGAACGTGCCCCTCGACGGAGACAGCGCCATCTTCGCCGCGCCCGATTGCGAGGGGAAGACCGCGCGGAGCAGGAGTTTGCGTTCGTCGGAGGTGGGCAGGGCGGTCTTGCTGCTCGACGAGTGGTCCGACAGGAACGACAGCTCGCCGTACGCCGACGGCTGGATCAGCTTGTCGGGCGGCTGGAACTCGGGCTGGTCGATCGGGTAGAGGTCGGCGGTCGCGTCGGGCCAGTTATAGTTCGTCCCGGGCACGAGCCGGAGCAGGGCGTCGCGGTCGTTCTTGACCGGCCGCGTGCCGCGCAGCTCCATGCCGTTGTTGGTGAAGTAGAGGTTGCCGAAGTTGTCGAACGCGAACCCGCGCGGCAGGCGGATGCCGTACGCCTCGACCTTCAGGTCGCCGCCCTCGGCGTTCACCGAGTAGATCGCGCTGGTCGGCTTGTCGCTGCCCTTGCGGATTCGGCTGGGCATGCTGACGTTGAACGGCGCGAACGGGCTGGTGACCGCCTTCTCGTCGCCGCCGAAGAAGCCGGCGCGGGGATTGCGGCTGTCGAACCGCTGGCCGCGCGTGCTGAGGTCGACGTGGGGGATGTCGCAGAACGAGCGGTGCTCGACGACCCATCCCGTCTCCCAGTTGTCGACGCCGACCACGCCGCTGTTGGTCGCGGCGCCCAGGCCGAAGTAGAGCCGGCCGTAGATCGGGTCGACGGCGAGGTCGGTCATGCCGTAGTCCCCCTTGGCGGGGAGGTCGCCGACGATCGTCTTATGGCTGCCGTCGAAGCCGAGCGCGGTGATCACGCCGTTGTCGTTGGCGTCGCGGTGGGAGACGTAGATCTTGCCCCGGTGGAAGACCATCCCGCCGATCGGGCCGTAAATCCGAAAGGCGTTGCTGATCAGCGACGTGAACGGCAAGGGCAGGGGGCCGGAACGGGGGTAGATCACCTCGGCGGCGTCGGTCTTCAGGTTGAACGCGATGATGCGGGGCTCGTCGCCGAAGTTTTCGGCGACCAGAAGCGAGCCGGCGTGGTCGCCCTCGTTGACCCACGCCATCGCCGAGGGGGCGGTGAGACCCTTGATGAGCCGGGTGAAATCGTAGCCGGCGGGGTATTCGACGACGGAGCGGTCGATCGGCCGCTGGTCGTTCATGCGCACGACCTTCGGCCTCGAGATGCACCCGGTCAGGTTCACCAGGACGGCGCAGACCAGCAACGACGCGTACACGCCGACCCGCCGCGCCGGAGCCGTTGCCGTGGCTTGTGCCGGGGCAGCGGCCGGGGCGGGGTCAGAACCCATCGCGGAGAAACGGAAGTCCGTTCGCATGAACGTTAGGTTAGCCGGTTGGGTACCGTTCGCAACTGCCCGGCGGGTGGCGCGACAGCGCGCCGCGCCGTTATCGGACGATACGCCGCTACTTATACTTATACTCGATCGCGCGGCAATCGGTCGGCGGACGCGGGCGGGGTGACGACCCGTCTTGTAAGGCGAACGGCCGACCGTGCTTAGAATGGGATAACGACTCGAATTCACGCCACGCGTTCGCGATAAGGAATTCGCGTGTCGCCAGCCGGAGTCTCTCTTGAGCGACGGACCCGATAGTTCAGCCCCTCCGATCCTCGATTACGCGAGTTCGCCGCCGGGCCCGCTCGAAAACACGCCGCGCTTACCCGAACGGCCGCCGTATTGGGCGAGCGGACGTTTCCTGGTCATGCGGACCGACGCCGAACTGCCGATGCGTTGCATCAAGTGCAATCGGCCCACGCGGGACAGGATCCGCAAGCGGCTCCTGTGGATCGACGGCGAGGCCGTATCGGAGCGACGGGGACTACGCCGCGCACCGTTCGTGTCGATCGCCTTTTCGTTCATCAGCTTGATCCAGTCCTTGTTCGACCGGCACGCGGTCCGCACGCCGGCGGTGAACGTCCCCCTTTGCCGTCGGCACCTCGTGCAGGTTCGGCTGGTGAACCTGCTGACGTATTCGGTCTTCCCCGTCACGACCCTCGTGCTGAACGTCTCGCCGCTGCGCTCGAACTGGAGCGTATTGGGCGCCGTGGTTTCGTTCTGCGTCAGTGCACTCCTCTGGACCCGGCCCCGTCCGGTGAAGGCCGTTCACGTCGGCATCGGTTTCGCCACCTTGGCCGGCGTCGGTCCCGGCTACCTGAACTCGGTCTCCGAGCCGGCCAAGCCGACCGACCGTTCGCCGGACGATGCGCTCGTCACGACGCAGGCGCTCCGCGACCACATGGGCCCGATGAAACGCCGCAATCGGCATTAAAAGCTTCTAAAAACGGGGTAAAGCCGCAGAGCGGATTATCCGTTTCCGCCTCTGTAAGAGGTGTCTCTGTGGCAAGATTTTGGGCCCCTTTATGCGATGGGAAACTTCACCCGTGCGGGGCGGACGCCGGTGGGGTGCCCGTGTCGTGTCCGTCCTCCGGGTATCGCGACACGACGAGCAGGGTGGGAGTCGGATGCCCGAAGGTCATCAGCCGGAATCGGGTCGAATCGTGGAAGGTGAAGTCGACGTAAAAGTAGCCGAACTCCCGGGCGGTCGGCTCGGGTCCGAGCTTGGCGGCCGCGAGCTCGGCGAGCGCGTCGGGCTTCAGGTCCGGCGTCACGAGCGGACGCCACTTGTCGTTCACCCGCAGCAACGGCGGGCTGCCGGGGACGAGCAGGATGTCGGTCGCCTTGCGTTGGATGCACGTCTCCAGCAGACGATCCCATTCGACTTTGGCCATGAACCCCTCGATGGTCGGCGACTCTGACGGAAACAGCTCTCGCGCTCCGAACGCGTAAACTACCGAATCGGATTCGTTGGTGTCAAAGCAATTGCGCGGGTCGACACGCGTCGCCCGACACTCGCCACGGGGCGAGGAGGCAGTTCATGACTTCACGGGACGCGTGAATCGGCGGGTCAGCTCGGACGATATCAGTCGGAGGCGGATGCCGACCGCGGGGGCGGTGCGCGCGGAAGCGTCGAAGGAGGAGAAGACGAACATCGAACGCCGAAGTGCTCGTTTAACGGTCTCGCTCGCGAGACGTTTCGCGGCAGCGAGTCTGCACGAAGAGGACCGTGATGTGCGAAACGAACCCATGGCGGTTTGGGCGGTTGTCTAGCAAATCGAGAGGTCCGCGACGACGCAAGCGACTGCCTCGCCGTCAGGCGTACGCAGTCGCTTGCGTCGTCGCGGATGCTTCCTGCTGGGATGCGAAACGAACCCACCGGGAGAACGACGAATGAGGAAACTTGGTTGACCGATCAAGTTCCAATGACCCATGACCAATGACCCATAATGGGAACACACATGTGCGGAACGAACCCAAGGTGCTCGCAAGGTTGCGCAATCCCGTGCGGACCGGCGCAACGCGCCGTTCCGGCCCCCAAGGGTCTCATTCGGTTGCATTACGTCTCGTATGGTTGCACGCGGTTGCATTTCGACGCGAGCCGGGTGCGGAACGAACCCATCGCGCGCAACACCCGACTTACGGGCGGATGCGTGGCTGAGGGGTGGAGATGACACACGGAGATCAACGTATGAAAGCGGGTTCAGGATCGGCCGGTGAGGGCGAGGCACAGGTAGTAGACGCCGACGACCGAGATGCCGGCCGAGCCGATGCGCTGGAAAGCCATGGAGACACGGGTGCGCAGGACCGCGTCGGGCTGCGTGTGGCGGGCGGCCCTGAGGACTCCGAACAGGGGCAGGACCACCATCTGGTGACCGGTTTCGACGCCGAGGCTGAAGGCGAGGATCGCCAGGAGGACGGTGGCGTTCGGCATCTCGCGCATGGCGTCGAGCAGTCCGCCGGCGAAACCCAGGCCGTGGAACAGTCCGAAGAAAAATGCGGCGACGAGCCGGCTCCATCCGCGGGCGCGGCTCGGCCAGAAGACGTTCTGCAGCGCGACGAACACGATGCTCGCGGCAATGAGCGGCTCGACCACGCGCTCCGGCAGGTGCACGAGGTTCAGCGCCGCCAGCGTCAGCGTGATCGTGTGCGCGAGCGTGAACGCGGAGACGACCTTGATCAGGTCCCAGAGCGTGACCGCCGCGAGGACCAGCGCGCTCACGAACAGCAGGTGGTCGTACCCGGTGAGGATGTGTCGGACGCCGTGATAGAAATAGGTCGCGAACAGCGAGTGGGTCGCGGACGCGTCTTCCGGCGTGCCGCCGGCGCCGGAAGCCGCGGCGGGCGGGGCGATGCCCGCGCCGTCGGCCTGCGTGTAGTCGACCTGATAGACGGACTGTTCGAGGTTCCGATTCTGGGCGGTGATGTGGATGGCGGGGTCGGTCGGGACCAGACAATTCGCCAGATAGGTCGCGATCGTGCTCTGGTGGTGGTTCTCGAAGACGAGCTTTCGCGTCGGACCGCCGGGCGGCAAGGGTGCGTCGAGGTCGAGCAGGATCTCGCCGCGGCCCTCCCTCATGTCCTCGATTTTCGGATAGCTCCACGAGACCAGCCGCAGTTGCAGCGGTTTGCCGTCGACGGCGAGCGACAGGTCGCGGAGCACCCGTTCCGCGTAGGCGCGTTGCTCGGCGTCCGTGACGACGCCGTCGCCGTCCCCGTCGATCAGATCCAACTGGAAGAGGAACACCTCCAGGCCGGGGGTGAGACGAACCCGGGCCGTCACACGATCCTTCTCCAAGGAGAGCGTGGTGGCTTGAAGGTATTCGTCCACTATGTGCGCGAAACAAGCCGGCGCGAGCGACAGGAGCAAGACGATGAAGGGAGCGAGTCCGAATTTCATTGGGATGTCATTGCCTGCCGTAATCGTTCGTGGGATTTCGGTAAACGGTGTGAATGTGATTCACGCCGCCCTGTTCGTCGTGGTCGCGTCGGAATCTTTCATCGCATCCGTCCTCTCGTCGGTCACGTGCACACTGCGTCCGACGCGAATGTCGAGGCACGCGGCTCCGTTTGAATCATCGGTCACTCCGATTTGGCCGTCAGTCTCCGGCCGTAGTCGTTGGTCGGGTCCCGATAGATCGTGTGCACGTGCATCGTGGCGTCGCCGCCCATGCGCTGCGGCGCGTATTCGATGACGAGTTTCGGCCCCTGGATGCGGAAGTAGGCCGTGCCGTTCTTGCCGGGCTCGACCGTCGTCGGACCGCTCCAGGCGAACCACGTGTCGTCGACGCCCGCCTTGATCTCCGCCATCCGGGCGGCGGCAAAACCGTCTTCGACCATGCCGGCCCACTCCGATACTACATCGAGCAGCATCGTGCGTTGCCGCTCGTTCATGTCGGCAACCTTCAGGCCCTCCGGCTGGATCGTTCGGCCGTCCTTCCCCGGCCCGAGGACGAGGTCGCCGACGCGGTAATTGAGAATCGCCTGTTTCTTCTGCGCGTCGTCGAGGGCATTCAGCAGGGCGAACGCCTTGTCGTTTTCCTGGCCGAGCGGGCGGATCGTCTTGCCGTTGGACTGGAACATAGCCGGTTGAGCGGCGGTCAGTGTCGGCGTGAGCACGCCCCGTTCGCCGACGATCGTGATGTTGAGCGCCAGGTGGTGCCCGCCGAACTGCAGGATCCAGGGATCTTTTTCGGACGGCGTGCCGAGGATGGAGAGGTAATACAGGTCCTTGCCGAAAATCGGATTCCCACGCTCATTGTTCTTAAGGACCTCGTCGCCCTCCATGATCTGCCGGACCTTCTCAAGACCTCGTTCGCTGAGGACGCACGAGAGCAGGCCCATGGCGGCCGAGCGCTGGGCGTCGGTAAGCTCCTTCAGGCTCAGACCGGCTCGCCGGACGAACGACGTCGGGAAGTTGGACCAGCGTGCCCGCTGTTGCTCGTCGTCGAAGGCGAACGACACGCTCGCCCGCTGCTTCGGATCGAGCGTATCGAGAAAGGCGTTCGCGGCGCCGACGACGCGCGACGTCGCCGATCGTGTGGTGGCTTCGCCGTATGCCGACGTATACGACAAGGCGAGTGCCGCGACGGCGAGTGCCGCATGGATACAAATCGTCCGCTTCGTTCGATCGTTCATTGCTTGCTCCGTAGCGCCCCGTACCACGCGGCTTCGGGTCGCCATTCTAAGCCGGCGCGCAAAGTACGTCGGAGATTCGTCTCGCGACGCGGCCGAATGAGACCGGTCCGTTCACGACAGTTTGACGGTCCATTCCAGCCCGGATCGCAACGGGATCGTGACGCCGTGCGCGTCCGTCCTGTTCCGCAGGCCGTTGACGTACGCGTTCATTTCCAACGGGTGCGACAGCACGTTGTCCGTGAGGACGAAGATCTTCACGTGGTCGTCGTGCCCGAGGTCCTTGAAGGTCTTCAGCGACTCGTCCTGAAAGACGACCGTCGCATCGATTGGTTAAGGTCTTCGACGGCGACGACCGTCACCGTGCGGCGCATCGGCTCGTGCCGCACGCACGGCTGCATGGCGTTTTGACATGTTAGTTTTCTTGTGGAATTAAAAGTGCTCAAAAACACGAATTGCCACAGAGACATTGAGGTCCTGTTTCCTGACGCTAATCTGCTTGGAAGCGGGCTAAAATGCATCAACGCCGCGACGGAAGTCGCGGGTTTTGTCAGAGGCACCTACACGAACTTCCGTCGCGGCGTCAGCCGTAATACGGTCTTTAAAACGACAACTCAGAGGTCGGACCGGCACCCCACCGATCCGTCCAAGTCAATCGACCGTAGTGCCCACCGGTTGTTGTTTGCCGATCGGGTTCCCCGTCCCTTTGATCGCAAGCATGCGTTGGAGCGCGACGGTGGCCCATTTGCGGGTGTGGGGGTCGACCTTGATCTCGTTGACGACCTTGCCTTCGAGGAGGTTTTCCAGGGCCCAGCAGAGGTGGGGGAGGTCGATGCGGTACATCGTCGTGCAGAGGCACTGACAGTCACTGAGCACCGTGATCGTCTGCTCGGGGTGCTGATTCTTGAGGCGGTTGACGAGGTGCACTTCGGTGCCGATCGCCCACTCGGTACCGGGCGGGGCTTTGCGGACCTGGTCGACGATGTACGCGGTGCTGCCGGCCATGTCGGCCTTCTGGACGACTTCCCACTTGCACTCGGGGTGCACGATCACCTTCATGTTCGGATGATCGCGCCGCGCCGCATCGATGTGCTCGGGACGGAAGAGGGCGTGGACGGAACAGTGGCCCTTCCAAAGCACGAAGTCGGCGTCGCGCAGCTTCTCTTCGGTGTTCCCGCCGAGATCCTGGCGCGGGTCCCACACGACCATCTTGTCGAGCGGATAGCCCATCGCGAAAGCCGTGTTGCGGCCGAGGTGCTGGTCGGGGAAGAAGAGAATTTTGACTTTGCGATTGCCGATTGCCGATTGCCGATTGCCGATTGAAGACGGGGCATCGACAGCATTTCCACTCGGCAATTGGAAATCGGAAATCGGCAATCCATCCGCGCCGCCGCGGAGCGCCCACTCCAACACGTTGCGGCAGTTGCTGCTCGTGCAGACGGCGCCGCCGTGCTCGCCGACGAAGGCTTTGATCGCGGCGGAGCTGTTCATGTACGTGATCGGGACGATCAGTTGGTCGGGGCAGGCTTCCTGCAACTGGGCCCAGGCGTCTTCGGTCTGTTCGAGGTTCGCCATGTCGGCCATCGAGCAACCGGCGCCGAGGTCGGGGAGGATGACGCGGACGCGCTCGTCGGTCAGGATGTCGGCGCTCTCGGCCATGAAGTGGACGCCGCCGAAGATGACATAATCGATGTCCTTCTGATCCGCGGCCTTGCGGGAGAGCTCGAAGCTGTCGCCGGTAAAGTCGGCGAAATCGATGATGTCGTCCTGCTGGTAGTGGTGGCCGAGGATCACTAACCGCTTGCCGAGCGACTCCTTCGCGAGCCCGATTCGGACGCGCAATTCCGCATCGGAGAGCTGGTTATAGATTTCAGGGAGGGGTTGTTGCCAGACCAGTGCCATGCGTCGCATCTCCAAAGTAAACCGTCGTCAGTCCTTATTTTATGTCCTCGAGGGCCGTTTGCCACGGGTTATCCATAAGACGACGGATTCGAATCGATCGTTCGTCGATCTCTACGCGGGTTCGACGCGACGGCGACATCACGCACGGCTTTTCCGGTCCAGACTACCCACGGTAAGTGGAAAGAGGCGGGTCCGATAAGTAGATGGGCTCACTTCGAGTTGCGCAATCGGCGGTGGCATGATAGTATTCGGTCCGCAGGGGTTCTCAAACCGGGCTCCTCCCCCTTTCGTCAGACTCGGCCGACGAAGAAACTTTTCCTCGCCGCGGGTGTCTAACCGAAAGAGTAGAATAGGTATGGGACGACGGACCGAGGTTCCGCGAGCGGGCCGGGGCACGTTGGCGAACGCGGGTTACGGGCGAGTCGGACCCTTGTTCTTGCTGCCTTTAATGCCATGACAGGTGACACGATGATGCGATCGACGAAACACGATAACGGTGGGGCGAACCGGATGGTCGAAAACCGGAAGGTCGCGGCGCGTTGGGCGCTCGCGGCCGCGGTCGGCATGGTGAGCCTCGCGGGGCTGTCGGCATCCGCGCAACAGCGCATCGGCAGTGACGGCCGCGCCATGGACGCGAACAACCGCCTCGGCAGCGGCGGCTTCAACGGCGGCGGGCAGGGGACCACCGTCTACGGTGCCGGCAGCAACAACATCGTCTACGGCAACGTGACCGGCGGCCGCGAATTCCACGGGAACGTCTCGTCCGACCCGGCGGCCTTCCGTGGCAATACCGCCAACACCAACAGCGACAACTTCATCCGCGGCTCCTCCAGCGTCTCGGCGAGCGGGCAGACGAGCTTCAACGCCAACGTCGTCCGACCCTTCTTCGGCGACTCGCGCGCCGTCGCGCCGCCCGCGGGATTCGTCCAGCAGGGCTTTAACACCGGCGCGTTCGTTCCCCCCGCGGCAGTCGGCGCGCGCCAGGCCAACGACCAGCGACTGGGCGCCCCGCTCAACGCCGGCACCAGCGTCAACACGCCGCTCCCCGGCCAGATGCTCCTGCCGGGCCCGGTCGATCCGAACACGCAGACGAGCACGGTCCTGTCGGCGTCGCCGCTGTGGGGCCTCAAGCCGATCACGCCGAGCAACATGTCCGCCGCCGACCCGACCGCCGCGGTCAACTCGCGCGGCGGGCTCGTGCAGAACGCCGCCGTCGACCGTACGCTCGCCAATCCGCAGATCCAGCAGATGCGGAGCGAACTGAGCGCCTCCGACCTCAACGCCGGCCTGAATAGCGGCCCGAACCTCAACAGCGGGATCAACGGCAACAACCTCAGCCGCCAGCAGCAGCCGCTGCAGTCGGGCGTGGACGATTTGAACCAGCCCAACGCGAACGACCCCAACGCGCCCGCCGACTCGACCGGCGAAAAGGGCGCGGGCGCGAATCTCGACGCCCGGATGTCCAAGCCGTTCGGCTCGCCGGACTCGACGTCGCTCCAGAGCGGCCGCCTGCGCGACAACACCGCCAGCGCCTCGCTCAACGCGGAGCTCGGCACGAACCAGGGCGTTCGCCAGCGCGTGCTCAACGTGCAGCCCGTGCGGGTCAGCTCGGTCCAGCAGGAACTGCAGGACCGGATGAAGAAATACCGCGCCGCCAACGTGTCGCCGGAGGTGGCGGCGAACCAGCAATACCGCGAAGACCTGATGCGCCGCGACAAGGCCGCCCAGGCGGAATCGGCGCGCAGTGCCGACAATAACCGCTCCGGCAGTTCGGCGAGTGGTGCCGGCACCGGTGGTGGCACCGGCGGCGGAATGGGCGGCAGCACCGGCGGCGGTGCGATCGCCCCGAGCGTAACCGGCGGGCCCAAGACGAGCCCCGGCGGCGGAACCGGTGGAACCGGCGGTGCATCTGGCGGAGGTTCCGGTACTTCCGGTACTCCGGCCAAGCCTCCGACGCCCGGGCCCACGGTAATCCCGTCCGGCCGTCCGGCGCCGTTGATCGTCGATAGTTTCGCAAAGGGCATTCCCTCCCAGGGCCTCGCCAACGTCATCAGGGAGGCCGAGAATCTGATGAAGGCGGGTAAGTTCACGTCCTCGCTCGACAAGTTCGACGTCGCCGAGCAGGTCGCACCGAACAACCCGCTCCTGCTCCTCGGCCGCGCGAACGCCGAACTGGGCGCGACCTTCTACGCCCGCGCGGCGAATCACCTTCGGCAGGCGTTCCTCGCGGACAAGTCGCTCCTGCTCGCGCAATACGACCTCCGCTCGCTCATCGGCGAAGAACGCCTGGCCGTGATTACGAAGGATCTCAAGGAAGTGAACCGCACCGAGCCCAAGAGCCCGATGCCGCTCTTCCTGCTCGGCTACATCGCCTACAACACCGGCAACGAACGCCTCGCGGCCGGTTACATCGACCTCGCCGAAAAACGTGCCGGCGGCGACGAACCCCTTTACAAAGCCCTTCGCGATCACTGGTCCCTCCCGGCCGGTGGGAGCGTGGAAGGCGAGTTGAACAAGTAGGCGAGCCAAGCACGTTTGTGATAATCAAAGATCCCCGCGATCGATCGCGGGGACCTTTGCGTTGGGCTTCACCAATCATTCCCGCATTGTTAATCGCACGTGTCGCAGGTCCGATAAATACGGGGGACCATGCTGAAGCCGTTTATCGGTCTCGCTCGCGAGACGGTTCGCCGCCAGCGAAGGCTCGAAGGTGAACGCATGCCGCGCTCCAATAATGTGCGGAACGAAGCCAACGGGCCTTCAAGCCCGTGTCGGGTGCTTCGCTCGACGGTGGCCGCGTGGCTGCAGAGGACTCGCGCGCAGCTCACACAGGCTGAAGGCCCGTGCCACGATTGCGCCGCTACGGCCCGATGAAATCCGCTCTAATCACACACAATGTGCGAGACGAACCCAATCAGAATGGAGAACATCGAGTTCCGACGTCAAAGTGAGTCCAATGTGCGAAACGAACTTCAAACTAGGCTATCTGTGTCGCCCCACGTTGCATGCGGTTGCATGGCGTTGCATACGGTTGCAATTCGACCCCGCGAGCGTGCGAAACGAACCCAGCAAATTCGCAAGTATCGCGCAGGGATGGATTTATTTAGCCGCTGGGTTTACCCAGCTCGTCCGGTTGCGTCCGCGCACCTTGCCGCGCTGGGGTGAACCCAGCGGCTAAAAGGAGAGCCAACGTGGGCGCACTGCGAGCCCCTTAGATCTTGTGGACACCATATGATGGACGAAACGAACCCACCCCGACTTTCGTCCTCCCGAAACCTTGCGAATGACCTCCCCGGCACTCGCTTTGCAAACCGCACATCGGAGGTCTGCCATGCCGTCAACCAACAGAACGCTCGCGGATAAGGTCCACCGCGCCTGCCATCCGATCAGTGGGGCCGCCGAAGACTATGACCTGCTCCTGACGCGCATCGACGACGCCCGGTTCGTCCTGCTCGGCGAGGCGTCGCACGGCACGCACGAGTTTTACAAGGCCCGCGCCGAGATCACGAAGCGATTGATCGAGGAGAAGGGGTTTAACGCCGTGATCGTCGAAGCGGATTGGCCGGACGCGTATCGCGTGAACCGCTACGTCCGCGGCGTGAACGACGACGCCTCCGCCGACGAAGCGCTCTCCGGCTTCCGACGGTTCCCGCAATGGATGTGGCGGAACACCGACGTGCTCGAATTCGTCAACTGGCTCCGCTCTCGAAACGACCCTGAGCGCGCCGAAGCCGCGAAGGTGGGGTTCTACGGGATGGACCTCTACAGCCTGTACACGTCGATCGCCGAAGTGCTCCAGTACCTCGACAAGGCCGACCCGGAGGCGGCAAAGCGGGCGCGGTTCCGTTATTCGTGCCTCGACCATTTCCGCGACGACCCGCAAGCCTACGGCTATACCGCCGGCTTCGACATCGACCGCGCCTGCGAGAAGCAGGTCGTCCAACAGCTCCTCGAGTTGCAGCGAAAACGCGTTGATCTGACCCAAAAGGACGGCCAGTGCGCCGAAGACGCCTACTTCTACGCCGAGCAGAACGCGCGGCTCGTGAAGAACGCCGAAGAGTATTACCGCACCATGTTTGACGGACGCGAGTCGACCTGGAACTTGCGCGACCGGCACATGGTCGCGACGATCGACGCGCTGGTCCGTCACCTCGACGGTCGCACCGAAGCGCGCGGGATGCCGACGCGCGTCGTCGTCTGGGCACACAACTCGCACCTCGGCGACGCCCGCGCCACCGACATGGGCCGGAGCGGCGAAGTGAACGTCGGCGAGCTCGCCCGCGAGCGGTGGGGCAGGGACGTGTTCAACCTCGGCTTCACGACCCACGACGGCACCGTGACCGCCGCCTCCGGCTGGGACCAGCCGGCCCAATTGAAGCGCGTGCGACCCTCGTTGCCGGACAGTTGGGAAAACGTGTTCCACGCGGCCGGCGTCGCACAGTTCTACCTCGACCTCCACGGCGACGACGAGGTCATCCCGCTCACCCAAACCCTGCTCGAACGCGCGATCGGCGTAATCTACCGCCCCGACACCGAGCGGATCAGCCACTACTTCGACGCGCAGATTGCGGACCAGTTCGACGCCGTGATTCACTACGACCACACGACCGCCGTCACACCCCTCGAACGCACCCCGACCTGGACGCTGGAAGAAGTGCCAGAGACGTATCCGTTCGGCGTGTAAAGTACCTGATCCGTGGCGCGTGACGCGTGACGCAAGCCAGACGGAGGAACGCGCCCGAACAATGGACTCGTTTCACGCATCAGGCGCCACGGATCACGCGCAGCGTCACGTGTCAATCGATCCGATCCACGCGCTCGACGAGCGTCAGTTCGTCGCGGTCGAGAACGACGAACGAAGGATGGCCGAGTTGACGCCAGAGTCGATACGGGTCTTCGTCCAGCAGCGCGGCGGCGTAGAGCGCGAGGACGGTGCCGTGCGTGACGACGGCGACCGTCTCGTCCGGGTGCGCGTCGATCACGTCGTCGATCGCGTGATGGAACCGCGCCAGCGTTGCGGCGGCGGTCTCGCGGCCGAGGACCAGCCGGTCGCGCTCCTTGAAGAACTGAGCGACCGCCGAGATGAACTCGCTCGTGCGCATGACCGGCACGTTGCTGCGGTCGTATTCTTCGAGCCCGTCGGCTTGATCGATCGGAATGCCGAGCAGTCGCGCGACGATCTCGCCGGTCTCGATCGCCTTGGGCTCGGTGCTGGTCACGACGCGGGTCGGCGCGTGCGGCCGCAGGCGCTCCGCCAGCAACTTCGCCTTGGCGCGGCCGTCGTCCGACAGGACCCAGTCGTGCGTCGGCCGGTTCGGGTCGACCTGCGGCGGGGCGTGCTTGACGAGAATCAGCCAGTGTGCGGGAGAGTCGGATTTCGGCAACACGTCCTCACGATTGAAAAAGGTAGGGCGGATTCATCCGCCGATCAGAAGGCGGCGGACGAGTCCGCCCTACGGCAGAAGGTTGGCGAGCAACTCGCCGTAGTAAGTGATCACCAGGTCGGCGCCGGCGCGACGGATGGCGAGCAGCGATTCGAGCACCGCCCGGTCGTGGTCGAGCCAGCCGTTCCGACCCGCCGCTTCGAGCATCGCGTATTCGCCGCTCACCTGGTACGCGACGACCGGCACGTCGACCGCATTTCGCACCGCCGAGAGCACGTCGAGGTACGCGCCGGCGGGCTTGACCATCACCATGTCCGCGCCTTGTTCCACGTCGAGACGCGCCTCGCGCAGCGCCTCGTCGAGCCCGCGGGCGGGGTCCATCTGGTACGTGCGCCGGTCGCCGAACGCGGGCGCGGAGTCGGCGGCGTCGCGGAAGGGGCCGTAGAACGCGCTGGCGTACTTAACGGAGTAGGCGAGGATCGACACGTCGACGAAGCCCGCCTCGTCGAGCCCGCGGCGGATCGCGGCGACCATGCCGTCCATCATGCCGCTGGGCGCGATCACCTGCGCGCCCGCCCGCGCGTGGCTCACCGCCTGCCGCACGAGGTTGGCGACGGTCGGGTCGTTCAGCACGGTCGACTGGTCGTGCGAGAGCGGCCCGCAGTGGCCGTGGTCGGTGTACTCGCAGAAGCACAGGTCGGTCATGCCGACCATGTCGATCTTGCGCGCGTTCGCTTCGCGGAGGAGTTTACAGACGAGGTTGTTCTCGTCCATCGCGGCCGAGCCGACGGCGTCCTTCTCGTGCCGTTCGACCACGCCGAAGACGAGGTACGCGCCGAACCCTTCGCCCGCGCGGGCCGCGAGCCAGTCGGCGGCCACGTCGACCGACATCTGGGACACGCCGGGCATCGACGCTACTTCGCGCCGCACGCCGGTGCCGTTCACGACGAAGACCGGCAGGATGAAATCACTCCGCCGCAGTTCCACGCGCCGCAGCATCCCGCGCAACGTCGCGTTCATCCGCAGCCGCCGCGGCCGCACGGGCAGGTCGAGTCGTTCGGCAGACGAAGTCGTGGGCGATGGTCGGTGCGTGGAACTCACGCCGGGATTATAGCGGCGAGGAAGGACATTGCCGATTTCCGATTTCCGAGTGCCGAGTGCGAGGACTTCCAATTCCTACATGCGATCGGAATGGCACGAATCGCAAATCGGCAATCGGCAATCGGAAATCGGCAATGCTTCAGTACCAAAGGTTCAGCACCAGCGCCGGCTCGCGGATCTTGCCCTCGAACGTGCCGACCGTGCTGGTGACGAACTTCACTTCGACTTCGGGGTGGTGGTCGATCCAATCGTTGATCGCGTCGTCGAGGTATTCCAGGCCTTGGTCGCTGTACTTGCCGTGGAACGACTTGACGCGAATCGCGCCTTGCCCGCTGGATTGGGGCGTGCGCGTCCACTGCCGCGTCTTGACGTGCGCGGGTTCGTTGAACGCGCGAATCTTGCTCACGGGCGCGGGACCGAGTCTCGGCGTCTCGTCGGCGAGTTCGATCGACTCGAGCTCGTCCGGCGGGTGTCCCATCTTCGGCATCGGCGCGATGCCGGGACGCGCTGGATTCGGCGACGGCTGCTGGGGATGGTGCGGATTGAAGCCCGACGGATTCGGCGGCTGGTTCATCGTTTCACTCCCGAAAAAAGGTCTGATGCCACAGGCGTGTATCGACCAGTATATCGGGAACCGACGGCCGCACGTACTTTTTCCGGGCGTGGCGCGGACGAAGGGCAGGGCGATCGCAAACTCGACAAAGGCTGGATCTTCGGGCGGATTTATCCGCCGAATTTCAGTACGGCGGACAGGTCCGCCCCGCTTCCGGGTCGAACGAACGGGGAGTTTGCGATCGCTGGGGCGACGAGCGATATGATCGCGCGCGACGTGGCACGGCCGTCTCGGCCGTGTTCAGTCGCGATCGACGCGTTTTCATGCGAGAGACGGTCGCGTCCTTCGCGGCGCCCACGGCCGAGGACGGCCGTGCCACTTCATGTGTCGTACGCGGACGTTCACGAGAACATCGTCGCCGCGTTTTCGAGTTGTGTCGGCAGGCTGGTGCGGACGCGATCGACGAGTTGCGGCTCGATCTTCATGTCGGCGAGGAGCGAGAGGTCGAGTTCCTGTCCGCGTGCGGTGAGATTGAAGCCCTTGCCCATCTGGCAGGCGATCGTGTCGGCGACGTACACCAGCGTGACGATCAGCCGGCTGTTGTCCTTCAGCACGCCCGGCTGGTGGTGATACCCGGCGACGAGCTGGCACGAGCGCGGGAACTTCCAGAGTTCCGCGAGCCCCATGCCCAGTTGCTGGTGGTCGACGCCGCCGACCTCGCGCTCGAGCGCGCAGAAGTCCGGCGTGCCGGTCTTGGCGCGTTCGCACACGGCCTGCAGCACCTCGGGCGCGGTCTGCAGCTCGACCAGCATGCCGATGTCGTGGATCATGCCCGCGAGGAACGCCTCGTCGGCGATGGGCATCTTCATCCCTTTCGCCAGCTCGCGCGACGCCACCGCGACCGCCACGCAATGCGCCCAGAGGTCCTTGGCGGTATACCCTTGGCACAGCTTCACGCCGCGGAACAGCTGCCCGAGGCTCGCCGCGACGGCGATGTTCTTCACCGCGTTCAGGCCGAGCAGCACGATGGCACGCTCGATCGACGCGATCTGCCCGGGCAGGCCGTAGAACGCGCTGTTGACGACTTTAAGGATGCGGGTGACGAGGGCGGGGTCGTGGGAGACGATCTTGTGCAGCAGCGCCGCCGTGCTCTTGGGGTCTTCGACGGTCGCGATGATGCGCGACGTGACTTCCGGGAGCGTCGCGATCGTGGTGACGCGCTTCAGCGCCTGCGAAACGAGGACCTGCGGATCGGGCGGAGCGGTAACGGTGGCGGATGGCATGCGACTCCCGGTTTCCAGACGCCGACCCCATCGTCGGCGAACCTTCCCCAAAGTTACATCGGGTTGTTGACCGTGCGACTTGACGTGCGGGTCCCGGGCAGGCACGAACCGCGAACTTCGCGTCAGAAGGTGATGAGCTTGCGAGTCAGTGTCGAGTCCACCGTCGTGCCCGCGAGGATGTTTGCAATCTTCGAACCGGTTCGGTTACCGCCGTAGGCGTTCGCGCCGCGAAATCTTATCGGACGGCCGTCCTTCCAGATTGCCCGCAACGCGCCGCCGATCGCACGGCCGTCGTATCCGACGTGGCGGCAATTCCCGCTGCGTTCGCGGCCCCTTTGTCGATCGCCGACGTCGAGCACCGGCGTCCCGAAACTCGCCGCCTCGATGATGCCGCTGGAACTGTTGCCGACGAGCACGGCCGCGTCCCGCATGAGTCCGAGGAAGTCGGCCCGCGGCGCGTTCGGCAGGAAGAGCATGCCGTCGTCCTTCGTCGTCGCCTTCCACGTCCTCACGATGCCGTCCGAACCCGGATCGTTGTTCGGGTAAACCACCACGACGCGGGGAAAGCCGACGCCGCGAACGGCTTCGAGTACGTGCCGCGCGCGGTCTGCTTCGAGCCGCGAGTCGGCCGCGGCGGGATGAAGGACGAGCAGCGCGAATTGCCGCGGCGACGTCCCGTAATTTCGCGTCACGTCACCCGACGACGCGGCGAGGCGTTTGATCCCGTCGATGCCCGGCGAGCCGACCAGGTAGACGCGCTTGCGGTCTTCGCCGAGCTTGTGGAGGCGGTCGGCGCTTTCGCGCGTGGCGGCGAAGTGCAGGTGGGTGAGCTTCGTGATCGCGTGGCGGAGCGCGTCGTCGACGATGCCGGCCGCCCTATCTCCGCCGTGTACGTGGGCGACGACGCGTCCGGAAACGTGCGCCGCCGACGCCGCGGCGAACGCTTCGACGCGGTCGCCGACGACGAGCACGACGTCGCTTGCCAGCCGATCGAACGCTCGCGCGAGCCCGGCCATCGCCGAACCGGTCGCGGTGGCGGTGGCGGTGCCGACGGCGCTATGCGCAGCACGCCAAGGAACCGTCGCGTCGATCGTCCATCCGCCCGCACGGATCTCCCGGATCGACCGGCCCCGCGAGGCGTCGAGATGCATGCCCGTCGCGATCAGCCGGAGCTCGAGCGCCGGATGGGCCGCGATCGCGCGCAGCGTCGACTCCATCAGGCCGAACTCGGCCCGCGTTCCGGTGACGAAGCAGATTCGCTTTCGATCGGCCATGAGAAGAAGGAGGCGAGGGCGCGCGTACGACGGGCATCTTGCCCGTGTCGTCATTTTCAAAAAAAGGCGTCACGGGCTGGCAGCCCGTGTTACGACGCTCACCACGACCGAGGCGACATTCGTTCGGGGACGTTCGTTTACGGAGCTTGTTTCACGTATCACGCGCCACGTATCACGCCTTTCGCTGGCGAAACGCTCGAGACGATTCCCTTTACGCCGCGTTCGCGACGACCGCCGGTTTCAGCAGGTCCCGGCGGAGGAGCGTGCCGGCGGGGATGTACGCCTCGGCGTGCCGACCGACGACGTCGTCGATCTCGCCCGCGAGGATGCCGGTACCGGGACGCTGGACGATCAGGTCGCTCTCGTCGATCAACGCGCCGGCGGGAATGTCGACGCGGGCGACGAGGCTCTGCCGGCTGACCGTCCGCACGTCTTGCTCGCACGAGAGCACGCGTTTGCCCGGTCGGCCACGCAGCAACTCGGCCCGGCGGATCGCGCGGACGTAGGTCGCGAAGTCGGTCGGGTCGGCGCTCGCCGAGTGGTCGGGGCCGAGGGCGGCCTTGTCATAGGTCAAATGTTTTTCGATCACGGCCGCGCCCGCCGCGACCGCGAGCGCGCCGGCGAGCAGGTCGGTCGAGTGGTCGGAGTACCCGACGACGACGTCGAACGCGGCGAGCTCGCCGATCCAGCAGAGGTTCGTGTCGCGGTCGTCGGTCGGATAGCTGCTGACGCAGTGCAGCATCCCGAAGGGCATGCCCGTGCGACGGAGTCGCGCGATCGTCGATTCGACTTCCTCGCGGGTCGCGGCGCCGGTCGAGATCAGGAGCGGCTTGCCGCTCTTGGCCGCGCGGCGCACGAGCGGCGTATTGACGAGGTCGGGCGAGGCGATCTTGATCGCGTCGAGGCCGAGCGATTCGATCGTCTCGACGTCGGCGAGCGAGAAGGGCGTCGCGACGGCGGCCATGCCGTGCGAGCGGATTTCACGCACGACGGTTTCGACGTCGCTGGCCGACAGCTCGTACCGCCGCAACATGTCGGCCGGCGTGTTCGCTTCGCACCGGTCTTGCTGATACTCGGCGAACCGCGACGAGCCGTGCATGAGCGCGTCGGCCCGGAAGATCTGCAGCTTGACCGCGTCCGCTCCGGCGGTTTTCGCGTGGCCGACGAGTTCGATCGCCCGCTCGACCGAGCCGTCGTGGTTCACGCCGATCTCGGCAATGACGAAGGCCGGATGCCGGGTGCCGATTTCACGCTGGCCGATGGGGAAGGATTGCATGATTGTCCTCGAAATCAGGTTCGCAATCGGGCAGAACTCGAGTGTTTGGTGGGGCAGACATTCCTGTCCGCGAGAGCGAATCGGGGGATCGATGTCGATGGACAAGAATGTCCATCGACGGCAGACAAGAATGTCTGCCCCACCGAGTTCATCTTTCACCGTGGCACGATTCACGCCACGTCCGAGAGCGTGTCGTCCGAATCCGTCCCTTGATTCTGGGCGTATTGCTCGCGCAGCACGGCCTCGGCCCAGAAAAGGTCGCGCCGGTGGTCGACCTCGACCGTCTCGCCCATGTCGACCGTGACGCCGCGCCGATCGGTGCCGAAAAACGCGTGCGGGTCCTGCGGCTTCGCCTCGCCGCGGAGCATCGAGACGCGCGACACCGCGACCACCGCGCCGTCGTGCAGGTAGAGCGGATCCAGATCCTGCCGGCGGTGGATGCTGCCGGCGCGGAGCGCGGTGACCTTGTCGCCGTCGAGCTTGTTCATCCAGGCGGGGTGCCACTTGCCGACGGGGCAGAAACTGCGGACGGAATCACACCCGGTTTGGGCGAGCATCTCGACGGCCTCGTCGATCACGCCGGCGGGGCGGACGGGAACGTTCCCGTAGAGCACGACGACCGCGTCGGCGCGGAAGCTCGTGTGTTTCTCGAACGCGTGCATCGCGTGCAGCATCACGTCCTGCACCGACGCCTCGCTCGTCGCGAGTTCGGCGGGGCGCTCGATCGTGTCGAGGCCGTGGTCTACGGCGAGGTCGAGGATGTCCGAATCGTCCGACGTGACGACGACGCGCGTCAGCGACTTCGCCGCCTTCGCGTGGCCGAACGTGTACTCGATGACCGGCCGGCCGAGCAGGGGAAGCAGGTGCTTGTTCTTCAGGCCCACGCTTCCGCCGCGGGCCAGGATGACGCCTAGTACTTTCATGCCTTCGACTCCCAAACTGTTCCCTCCGATCGGTCCTAACGTTCTACGGTCGATGCCACTCGCGACAGCCAGCACACAGCGAATGCTCCGACCACTCGCCCCTCGCCTGCGCGAGTTGCAGCGGCCGGAATTGTCGGGCCCAGACGTCCGCCAGCGAGTGCACGCCGATGGTTCCGAGCGGCGTGAGCCCGAGGACGTCCTGTTCGCACGAGACGACCGATCCGTTCGAGAGGATCGTGCACCTCGACGCCAGCCGCACGCACGCCGATCGGCGCGGCGGCGACATGTCGGCGAGCGACATGTCGGGGACCTGCCCCGCGCAATCGCTCGGTCCGGTGACGACGGCGGAGCCGATCGCCTTCAGCCACTGGTCGTACCACGGCTCGAGTTCGGCGAGGTTCTCCTTGCACTTGACGAACGTGGGCGCGATCAGCGGCGTGAGTCGGCCGTTCGCGCCGCGTGCCCGCGCGAGCGCGGTGATGTTGGCGAGAACTTTCGAATACCCGTCCACGCCCATGACGGTTTGGTACGTGGCGGGTGTCAGGGCCGGAACGAAGACGGAGATGACGTCGACGCCGCTCGTCGCGAGCCTGATCGCGGCCGAACCGTCGGCACTGAGAAGGTCGGTCTCCAGATGAATCGAGCGCACGCCGAACTTCTTCGCGAGGGCGATGATCTCGAAGAACTGCGGGTGGAGCATCGCGTCGCCCACGCCGCCGAGCGTCAAACGGATGTCGTCGACGTTCGCGATCTCGGCGAACAGAGCTTCCGCGGCTTCGAGGGATAGGTCGGGACGATCGATCGTCAGATGTCGGCCCGCCCAGTAGATCGGCCGGGTGTCGCGCCGCGTGGTGAGTTCGAGCGTGACGTCGCGCGGCAACGCGTCGGATTCGCTCGACCAATCGAGCCGCTGCGCGAGCTCTTCGGCCTCGCAACCCGCGAGGGAGCCGTTCAATGAAGCCGCGGCCGACGTGAGACGGTTGATCTGCCGGTCGGAACCCAACTTGTACTGGCGCGTGGACCGCGTGAGCGTCGTCGGTAGCGGCAGACATCCTTCGCCGCTGATCGGGTCTTTCACCGCGTGGTCCGGCAGGTACGTCAGCGCGGCGCCCGTGTGCGTGCGCGTCGTCGCAAATCGCTCGACCGCGCCGCGCCGGATGAGCGTCCCGCACAACCCCGGTGCGCCCTGCGAGAAATGCAGTTCGACGTGACCGCGCTTCTCGGCTTGTTCGACCAGTCGATCGACGAGGACCGGATCGATCAGGCCCGCCGCGGGATCGACGAGCACCGCGGCGTCGGCGGTGAACGTGTTCAGAATCTCGGCCGTCCACGGGGCGTAGAAGCCGAGGTCGAAGTCGCAGGTCGCGAGCAGGCCGCCGCGCCATCCGTCGGCCCAGGCGCGGGAGACGGCGACGGCTTCGACGTTCGGCAGCACCACGCGCGGCCCCTTCGCGAGCACGAACGCGTTCCGCTCGTTCGCGACCGGCGCCACGTTGGCCGACTGATCGTCCCAGCAGAGCACGACGACCCGATTCAACCGATTCGCTCGCCCGAGCCGGTCGAGCGTCCACGCCAGCACCGGCTTGTTTCGGAACCGACGCGTCGCGCTGTTGCGATCGGCGGGCTCGTGCAGCATCGACAGCACGGCCGCCGCCGCGATCGGCTTCATTACCGGTTCGATCGTCGCAATTTCTGTGGTCGCGAGGTTCATGCCGCCCCCTTCTGTCGGCCGCCGAAATCGGCGAGCACGGCGAGCGCTTCTTCTACCATCTTCCGAAAGCCCGCCGTCGCGTCGATCACGCCTTTGACGTTGTCGATGTCGCGTTGCACTTGGCGGCGTTGTTTCTCCTCGCCGTCGATCTTGGCGGCGGAAATTCTTCGATCGGCCTTGAACTTGTCGAGCTCCGTCCGCTGCGCGAGCTGCATGGCAAGGTTGTACGTGACCGACAGGCCCGACATCCGCGCCCGCAGTGCGTCGAGCTTCGAGATGACCGTGTTGACGCGCTTCTGGTCGTGCAGGTTGTCGCGCACCTCTTCGAGCAGCGGCAGCGTGTCGCGGCTGATCTGCTCGATCAGGTCGATTTCTTTGATTCGCGTGAGCAGGCTCGTACGACAGGGGCCGATCAAGTCCCAGCGCAAGCCCGGGTGCGGCCGGCTGACCTTGGGCAGCGGCTGCGTGCAGAATTCGGCGAGCGCGTCGGCGAGTTTCATCGGCGTCGTGCCGCGCTTACGGACGCCGCCTTCAGTTGCATCGACGATCTTCGCCCGGCTCGATGCGAAATCGCGCTCGAAGTGCTGCAGGTACGTGAACAGCCGCTCTTCGGTGTACGTCGGCCGGCCTTCGAAATCGGGGACGCGCCGCAGGATGTGCTTCTCGCGGACGATCTGCTCCCACTGTTTCATCTCGACCGTGCAGAACCGCCCCAATTCCGGCCGCCAGACGTCGTCGTAGCTCGTGCCGGGCGAGTAGCAGAGCGCGTCGCTGAAGCCGAGATCCTGGCCGACGAAAATGATCGGGTCGCACGCCAGATGTTCGGCCAGGTAGTACGCGAGGTGCGCCACCGTCGCGCCGCTCGGCAGGCGGGTCTTGTTGATCTGCATCTCCGACAGCATCGATTCGGCGAAATCATTTCCGAGCAGCGAGAGCGGCCCGGTGTGCAGGTCGAAGATCTTGTTCGTCGCCTTCGGCTCGGCGACGAGTTCCGTCCGCAGGTTCGCGGGCAGTTTCTCGAAGAATCGCGTGCAGATGTCGTGGTAGTCGAGGCTCGTCACGAAGTGCGGCTCGACGCCCATTTCCAGCAGCGGTTGGAGCGTCGTCTGCACCGCGATGACGACGGCCTTGCCGTCGGCGCCTTTGAGCAGGTGCTTGTTCTTCCGCAGCGACGGCCCGGCCGACACGATGATCGCCGGCTTCCCGCGGTACGCGCCCGCCAGCCGCGAGAGGCTCGGCGTCGCAAGGTACCACGGCAGGTTGCGCGCGATGTTCTCCGCCGTCCGCTTGCTGTTGAGCACGAGCGTGTTGATCGTCGTCCGCGCGTACGCCTCGAACTCGCCGACGAACGTCTTGACCTGTGCGAAGAATTCCGGCGAACGCTGCACGCTCGGCGCGTGGGCGACGCACTCGAAGCCGGTTGTGATCAGCGCGATGTTCGGCTGCAACTGCGTGAAGAGGGCGGCCTTGTCCGGCTCCCAGCACCAGAGCAACCGGCCGGATTCGATCAGCCGCGAATAGTCGCGCTGTTCGAACGCCGTGCGCAGCATCACGAGGTCGGGCTCGATCACGAGGAGGATCGCTTCGTCGCCCGCGGCATCGAACAACTGCTCCACGTGATACCCGAGCGCGAAACCCTGCACGTAAAACGCGGACCGCTCGCCGGTCGGCACGCTCGCGACGAGTTGCTTCGCCTCGTCGATCGGCTGGTAGCGGCTGTGCATGCTCAGCGTCGCGCCGCCTTCGGTCGCGATCGCGAGCGTCGGCAGGCCGGACTTGCTGGCTTCGCACGGGTACGACGGGCGTCCGTCGATCGATTCGATCGCGGTCGCGAGCTTCGCGTCGGCGAGCCAGAGGGCCGCGAGGTTCGCCAGCAGCGGCGCGTCGGCGGGCAGCACGAATCGCGTCGACTCGTCGGCGGAAGGATCGATCGTGTTGGCGAAAATCGGTTCCATCACTCGGGCGGCTTCGCCGCGATTCGATACGGCTCACGTCGACCGGCACGCGCCGGCCCTCATGAGTTATCGGACCGGGCCGCCCCAAAAGTTGAGGAATTCCGAAGGTTTTGCCGGGTCAAACAAATCCTTCAAGCGCCTATAATCCTTCGAGTTATGAACGACTTCCTTTTCGACACGCCCATCTGGGCCTTGGGACTTCCCCTGATCGTCGCCATCGGCCTGCTCGTTTCGGGCAACGCGCGGCAGAACTCGAACCTCCTGCGCGGCGGCCTCGCGGCGTTGCTGATCGTGTTGCTGTGGGGCGTCGTCGGTTACTTCGTCGACACGCCGAAGGAAGCCGCCTCGCGCCGGACGCGGCAACTCATCGCCGCCGTCGACGCGCGCGACTGGGAGACGGCCAAGAACCTGCTCGACCCGAAGACGAGCCTGCTGATGTATCGCAACCGCGACGAGATCATCGACGCAGGCCGGCGCACGGTCGAGCAGCAGAACGTGAAGAACTTCCACATCACCGCGCTGCAGGCCGAGTCGACCGCGTCGACCGTCACCGTCACCGTGCGACTATTCACCGAGCAGGAAGCGACCGGCGGCCGGCCGTTCCCCACCGACTGGAAGTTCGACTGGCACAACCTCGGCTCCGGCTGGCAGCTCTACACGATCGAATACCTCCAACTCGGCGACGTGCCCCGCAGCGAAATCGACCGCAGGCTCGTGCCGCCGAAGTGACTCGCGCATTTCGAGAATGCGGACTGTAAGTTCTTTTTGGTGGGGCAGACATTCTTGTCTGCCACGGCCGGATGTACCCATCCGGACGGACCGCCCCGCAACAGGTTGGTCTGTTTGCAGGCTCGGCCCGCGGCGTACCGCGTGCCGTGGCAGACAAGAATGTCTGCCCCACCAAATACAATGGTTTTCGAAATCCGATGCGGAATGACCGACACGCTGAAACGTAGCCGCACGCTCGGCTCGCAGTCGATTTAATTCGACTCGCCCACGTCGAGCTGGTACTTGCGCATTTTCTTGTACAGCGTCGTGCGGTTGATGTTCAGTTCGGCGGCGGTCGCCTGGCGACTCCAGTTGTTGCGCTTGAGCGAGGCTTCGAGAATTTTGCGCTCGGGGCGTTCCAACGCGCGTTCGAGGGGCATGGGCGTGTCGAGCCAGTCTTCGCCGGTGGGGGCGGCCGACGTGGCGGGGCGCGAGCCGGCGGTGTGCAGGTGCACGGATTCGGGCAAATCGTCGGCGGTGATCTGCGGGCGGCGGCACAACACGACGGCACGCTCCACCGCGTTTTCCAACTCGCGCACGTTGCCGGGCCAGGTGTAACGTTGCATGAGCGACATCGCGTCCTCGCTGAAGCCGAGGACCTCGCGGCCGGTTTCCTTGCAGAAGTACTTGAGGAAGTGCATCGCCAAGAGCGGAATGTCGCCGAGGCGCTCGCGCAGGCCCGGCATGCGGATCTGCACGACGTTGATGCGGTAGAACAAGTCCTGCCGGAATTTCTGCTCGTTCACGAGCTGCTGGAGATCCACGTTGCTCGCGAGGATCACGCGCACGTCGACGTTCTTCGTATCGTTGCTGCCGACGGGCTCGAACGCGCGCTCCTGCAGCACGCGCAGCAATTTCACCTGCATGGCGGGGGAGGCTGAATTGATCTCGTCGAGGAAGATCGTGCCGCCGTCGGCCGCCATGAACTTGCCGATCTTGTCGGCGATCGCGCCGGTGAAGCTGCCTTTGACGTGGCCGAACAGTTCGGATTCGAGCAGCGTCTCCGGCAGCGCGCCGCAGGAGACTTCGACGAACGGCTTGTTCCGCCGCGGCGAGCGGAAGTGGATCGCCTTGGCGAGCAGCGATTTACCCGTGCCGCTCTCGCCGGTCATCAGCGCGGTCGTGCGGCTGTCGGCCACCGCTTCAATCAGGTCGAAGATCTTCAGCATCTTGTAGTCGTGGCCGACGATGTTCTCCAAGCCGAACCGCAGGTCGAGCGCGGTCCGCAACGCTTGGTTCTCGAACAGCAGCGACTGTTGCCGGATCGCTTTCTCGACGACCACGCGGATCTCGTCGTCGATGATCGGCTTGGTGAGGTAGTCGAACGCGCCGATCTTCGTCGCCTCGACGGCCCCTTCGATCGAGCCGTAGCCGGTGATGACGATCACGACCACGTGCGGGAACCGCCGGCGGACGTCGCGCAGGTAATCCGACGGCCGAACGCCGGGCATGTTGATGTCCGCGATCAACAGCTCGCTCGACGCCGATTCGAGCTGCGCGAGCGCGTCCACCGCGTCGTTCGTCGTCTTCACGTCGTACCCCTCGCGGCTCAAAAACTGCGCGAGCGACTGCAGAATAATGCGGTCCTCGTCGAGCACCAGGATCCGCGGCTTGTGTCGGGGTAGGGCTTGGATCATAAGAACGAACCTCGTCCGGACTATTTCACGCGGAATACAACCGATCGAATTCGAGTCTTCTTCCGGGCGTGGCCACCTCCGGTGGCCACGCGAGTCGCATGCGCTCCACGATCTGCATCCGGTCCTGGGACGATCGCGTTACCGTCGTCCGATAATCGCGGGACGTTTTTTACTGCTCGACCCCGCCTCTTCGGATCGCGTGGCGGCGACGCAACAGACGTTTACTCCATGCATCGGCAAGTTGGCGTGGTGTTCGCGATCAACATCGCCCCGAAATGCGCCCCGGAACGAGTCCCATAACGGCTCGTTCGTTAAAGGACTCAAGAACGCCGCCGGGTGTTAATCGGAGTCTCGTTTCGTCCGATAACTCTCGGAGGCGTGTCCCAGATGCGGAGAAGGTGCGCGCCGCTCTTTGACAATTCAGACGGTGAACAAATGTGTGCACGAACTCGGCTCCCGCGGTAAGTGGCGGGACTGCGTCCGCGCCGCTACGCAGAAGAACTTCGCGACCGTGGATTGGGTGGTGTGCGAAAGGAACCCACGGCGGTTTACGCGGTCGCACCACGTGTGATGTGCGGAACGAACCCAACCATTCCTAACCCCGCGGACCGCCCGGAATTATTTAGCCGCTGGGTTGATCCCAGCGCGTCCGGTTGCGTCCGAGCACCGGACGCGCTCCGCAAGTGGAGCGGCTAAAAAGAGGGAGCGCGATAACGTGCGAAACGAACCCACCGACATTGCAAAACGTCGCATCCGGTTGCGCCGGGTTGCAAAAGGTTGCAAAACGTCACATTCGGTTGCGCGGGAGGTGAGTGTGCGAAACGAACCCAAACATGTCGCAAAACGTTGCATTCGGTTGCGCCCGGTCACGCCCGGTTGCAAAACGTCGCATTCGGCGCGAAAGGTCCATGTGCGGAACGAAGCCACGGCATGTTGGGCAATTTCGGGTCGGCGGGACGGACGGGATCAGTCCGACGCTCCACCCGTCACTCCGCGCCTTCCGGCGGGGGCGGCAGGGTTTCGTCGACGTCGCCGGCGTCGCGGGAGCCGTCGAAGTCCATGAGGAAGTGGATGCGACCCATCGCGTCGTCGCCGACGCGCTTGCGCAACAGGTGCTTGGCGCGGCGGATGCCGGAGCGGCGGGTGACGTGGGTCAGCACGATCGACTCGTTCTTCAACTTCGGCAACACCTCGGCGAAGTGCTCCATGTGGAGGTGCTTGCCGGCCTTCGCTTTCATGCGGTGGCCGGCGTCGAAGAAGGTGCACTCGGTGATCAGGATCTGCGCGTTCTGCACGTCGGGGTTGTCGAAGACGGGGCCGAGCGTCGTGTCGCCGAGGAAGCAGACGAGGGGGACCTCGAGCTTGTACTGGATCTCGGTGCCGGCCCGCTTCATCTCGGCGAGCTGCGGGCCGGGGATGCCCATGTATTCCTGTTTCAGTTTTTCGCGAACGCTGACGAGCGTGTACCCGAGGCTCGGCCCGCCGTGGTGGGTGGCGGCGGCGCGGATGACGAAGTCGCGCCGCACCTCGTGCGTGTCGCCCGGTGCCATGGGGATCAGCGTGTACGGCGTGCCTTGCCGCTCGACGTCGCGCCAGCAGCGGAGGAGGTTATTGACCGGCGTTTCGAGCTCGCGGGGGATGAGGACGGTGCCGCCCTTCATGCCCTGGAAGTAGCGCTGCGAAAGGTAGTACGCGAGGCCCGCGATGTGGTCCATGTGGCCGTGCGTGACGCAGACGATGTCGCTCGTCAGCGCGAATGCGGGGGCGCGGCCGATGTCGAAGCAGACGTTCAGCTCGGGGATCTGGACGACCGTTTCCTCGCCGGCCACGCTGTAGCCGACGACCGACGTCGCGCCGAACGTGAGCTTGGCGAACTTCTGGACGAGGAACGACTTCTCGAATTTTTTCTCTGCCGCCGACTTCTCCATGAGGCGGGGCATTCTACTCAAAATCGATCGAGGCGCAACCGGGAAGGGAAAGAAAGGATCGACCGAAGCGGAAATCCGAGACGCGGGCAAAGTGTCCTGATCCGGGTTCCGCATTTCTCCTAATGAGGGTGCAGGGCGGGTTTACCCGCCAAGTCCGGAACGGCGGACGAGTCCGCCCTACACCGAATCGTTCGATTCTTCAGAACCGGCGAGCCGGCCGTGAGCGGTTTGACGCGAGAGGCATATGCGTTCGATTTGGACGAAAACTTACGTTCGTATCTCACGCGGTCGCACCGATGCCGGCGAGCGCCGTCGTCGGCTGCGGCACGCGGATCGATGTGGGGTTCTGCTCGACGGGCTTGCGACGTCGGCCGACGATCTTGCGCATGACCTCGCGCGCGGGGGTTTCGACGAACAGGTATGTGCCGATCGCGACGGCGAAGATGATCGCGAACCAGGCCGCGGTGACGCCGAGCCGCATGACGGTGGACGCGTGCTCGAACTTGTCGGGCTTGAGGAACTTGAACATGAACATGCGCGTGACCTCGTGCGTCATGTACAACGCGTAGGAGGCTTCGCCGAGGAAGACCATGGGCCGCGAGCCGAAGAACGAGGCGATCGGGCCTTTCGCCCGCGCGAGCGCGAGCACGAGCAGGCCGAGCGCCGGCGCGGGCGCGAGCGAGAGCTGCGGGACGTAGAAAGTCATCGCGAACGTGGCCGCGAAGACGACGACCGCGACGACGCTCCATCGGACGTTTTCGCACCACTTGAACTGGTAGACGCGGTAGAGCATGCATCCCGCGACGAATTCGCACAGGACGCGGATCGGCGGCGAGTCGGGGCCGAAGAGATGGTCGAAGAAGGCCTTGTAGTGGTAGAGGCCGAACATCAGCGCGAACGCGGCGGCGTAGCCGACCCACGCCACGGAGGCGCGGCGGACGCGCACGACGAGCAGCGTGACGAACGGGAACGACAGGTACGCGAACCACTCGGCGCTGATCGACCACGCCGGCACGTTCCACGACGGGTGTCCGCCCGGCGTCCACGCGTGGACGAGCAGGAGGTTCTCGAGCAACTGCCACGGCGTGAGCCATTCGGGCTTGTTGAACGACTGCCCGACGAGTTTCCCGGCGACGATGCCCGCGACGAGCACGGACAACGTGAACAGGTGCACCGGGTAGACGCGCGCGAGCCGGAGCCAGAGGAATCGCCCGTAGTCGCCGAGGTGGAAGCGTGCGAACTCGTTGACGTAATTGTGCGTGAGGATGAAGCCGCTCAGCACGAAGAAGAGGTCGACGCCGAGGTAGCCGAACCCGGCGGGTCGGGAATAGCGGTGGAGGAGCGGGAACAGGAGGATGAGGTACGGCGAAAAGTGCCCGACCATGACCGCGAACGCCGCGGCGGCGCGGACGCCGGTGAGCGGCGTCAGTATGACGCGCTTGGCGGGGGCGATCGATACGGACGAAGTTGCGTCGCTGGGCGACGAAATGCCGGGGGCGGAGATCGTTGTCATGTTGAATTGGAAAGAGCTGGTCGAATCATGCGCGATCGCCCCGCGCGTTCAACCTGCACCCCGTGCCGGGCGCCGCCGATTTCGCGGACGGAATTCACCTAAAGGGGAAATCCCTATCCGTCGAGTTACCACGGGACGATCGATCGAAACGGCTGAAGGATTCAGCGTTTATTGATCGTCAGAAAAGTAATGCAAACGAAGCCATCATTGATGTGTAAGTAAAACCCCTGTTTTCCAAGGCATTTCCGTCGATCGGTATTCATCGCACTTGCATTACTTTTCTGACGATCGATAGCCGCGGCAGAATTGGCGGAATTGGAGTGCTGTATATTGGAGGGTCGCCCGCACTCGGGGCAGCGGCCGGTCGAGGCACGAAGGTCATAGCCGCAAAACGGGCAAAGCCCGGCCGTCGCCCGGCGGCGGTGTTCGTGAGCCCAGCGGATCGCGACGACGAGAAACACCGCGACCCCCAACCCGGACACGAGCATGCCGGCGGCGAAGACGCGGAGGTTCAGCGGCTCGGGGAGGAACAGGATCGCACCGATGCTCCCGATCGTGCCGAGCAGGGGGCCGAGCGTCAGAAGTTTCACGTGCAGCGGGGCGGCGATCAAGGAGACGACACGCGGGGTAACTCGTTGACGATCTGTGGGGCGGGAATCGTCCATCGATCATTCACCCTTCAATCGGCCGCACTCCGGCCGACGATCCGACGTGGCCTGCAGGTCGTAGTCGCAGGCGGGGCAGAGACCGGCGGAAAGCCGTTGCCGCGCGAGCTGCTGCCGTTGCTCGGCCCGCTCGATCCGAAACCCGGTGGCGATGAGGAAGACCGGAATGGCAACTTTGGCGAACACGCCCGGGCGAATCGTCCCGGTCGCAATCATTACGCCGATCGTCGTACACGTCAGAATCGCAGAGAAGAGGATGGCGATCCCACCATGACCGCAGCCGATCGCTCACAGGCTCTCCAACCTCAACTGCTTATCCAACTCCCACAGCGCTCCGATCAGCGGTTCGAGTTGACCTTGCATAATCGCGTCGAGATTAAAGTTCTTTTCGCCGCCGCCTTCGCCGCCGAGGCGGTGGTCGGTGCAGCGGTTTTGGGGGAAGTTGTAGGTGCGGATGCGTTGGCTGCGGTCGCCGGAGCCCATCATGGCTTTGCGTTCGCTGGTGACCTGCGCGTGGTGCTTGGCGCGTTCGGTTTCGTAGAGCTGCGCGCGGAGCAGGGCCCAGGCGCGTTCTTTGTTCTGGGCCTGGGATTTGTGCTCGGTCATTTTGAACTGGATGCCGGTGGGCTTGTGGAGCAGTCGCCAGCCGGTTTCGACTTTATTGACGTTCTGCCCGCCGGGCCCGCCGCCGCGGACGCCGCCTTCTTCGACGTCCTTGGGGTTGATTTCGATCTTCACGTCGGGCATTTCCGCGAGCACGGCCACGGTCGCGGCGCTGGTGTGGATTCGGCCCTGCGTCTCGGTCTCGGGCACGCGCTGCACGCGATGGCCTCCGCCTTCGAAGCGGAGGTGGCGGTAAGCGCCGTCGCCCTTGATGTTGATGATGAGTTCCTTGTAGCCGCCGCGCTCGCTGGGGGAGAAGTCGGAGACGTCGAACCGCCAGCCGTATTTTGCACAGTAACGCTCGTACATGTTGTAGAGGTCGCCGGCGAAGAGGGCGGCTTCGTCGCCGCCGGTGCCGGCGCGGATTTCGAGGAAGAAGCTGTCGACCTTGTTGTCCTCGGCCGCAATGAACTCGTCCTTCAGCGCCTCGATCATCTCGTGCGCCTTCGCCTCGGCGTCGGGCAGTTCCGCGGCGGCGAGTTCGGACATCTCCGCGTCAGCCTTGTTCGCGGCGAGCGCTTTGAGCTCGTCCACCTGTGCGGCCGCCTTGAGATAGTCGCGATAGCGTGTGACCACGGGGTCGAGTTGCCCGGATTCTTTGCTGATGGCCACGAGCTTGGGCGCGTTCGAAAGCACTTCCGGATCGTTGAGGGCCTTCTGCAACGCGTCGAATCGGTCCGCCGACGCCTGCAGTTTTCGAAGCAGGGCGGCGTTGGTCGGGTTGGATGCGGTTTGGGTCATGGCGATCATGCCGAAAAATCGGCCGGCTGGATCATTGTGAGATTGGCTATGGGACGACGATACGAACGGCGGCAAGGGTGCCGCAACTAACGATCGGAGAGGGTCTGCTGGGGGATCATTACACTCGAATGGTATCGTGTGACGGAAAGAGGGTCCAGATGAAGATGATACGCGAGCGCGAAGGTTTCCTGTTAGCCGCTTCGTTTGCGAAGCGCGTCGGACGGTCAACGTCCGATGGATCGTCGACGTCGACCGGACGCGCTTCGCAAGCGAAGCGGCTAAAAGGGGAGGGAACGCGACTTTCCCTTCCAATACCGCTTTTGATTCTCGTGGTTTTTCTGGTCGTCCCGCTCGCTAACGCGGCGGACGTCACCATCGACCTCGCCAAGCGATACCAGACGATCGAGGGCTTCGGCACCTGCCTGATCAGCTGGGACCCGCAGTTCACGAAGATGTACCAGACGCACGCGTTCCAGAAGACGTACCTCGAAGACGTCGGCTGCACGATGCTGCGCGTGGAATTCTCCGGCACGGTGTCGCCGAAGCCGATCGAGAAGGTGGAGGACATCCGCTACCAGGATTTCGTGATGCGCGGGCCGTTCGACCGGCCCCAGGTGTACCTCGACTTTGCCAGCGGCCTGGCGAAGAAGTCGAAGGAGTTCAAGGTCGTCGGCTCCGTTTGGACGCCGCCGGCGTGGATGAAGGAGAACAACAACCTCGTCGACCCCAAGCGCGACGCGTGGGGCAAGATGGAACTGTCGAACAACCGCCTGCGGGCGGATCGATACGAGCATTTCGCGAAGTGGTTGGCGGAGTGGGTGAAACTGTACCGCTCGCGCGGCATCAACGTCGCCGCCGTCAGCCCGCAGAACGAGCCGCTCTTTTCGCAGTATTTCGAATCCTGCATCTACACACCCCAGGAATACGCGAAAATGCTCAAAGCCGTCGGCGAGCGGTTCGAGAAAGAAGGGTTGCTGAAAGACCTGAAGCTTTTCGGCCCCGAGCACATGACCTTCGACCTCTGGCACAACGGGAAACTCATCGAAGCGATGCAGGCGGAGGATTCTCTCAAATACCTCGGCCTTTACGCATCCCACGGCTACATCGACGGTTTCACCGCCGACCGGAGCAAGGACAGTAGTGCACAGTTGTGGAAATTAATCGAAAAGCAAAGCAAGCCGTACTGGATGACCGAGGGGGGCACGGGTAGCCACGCATGGCCGGCGGCACTCACCGAAATCGGCGCAATGCTGCATAACAGCTTGGTCTACGGCAACGCCTCCGCCATTTTCCCGTGGCAAATCAGCGACCCCCAACCCAACGAGCACGGCCTGATGGTGTTCGGCCAAATGACGAAGAAGACGCGTGTTGCCCAGCACTTCTTCCGGTTCGTGCGCCCCGGGATGGTACGCGTTGATGCAATTTCCACAGATCCGACGATCGCCGTTAGCGCCTTTTATCACGCCGATATGAACCAGTTTGCAATCGTTTTCATCAACCCCGGAGAACGAGAGGTTCGTGTGAAATGTGCTGTGGCCGGTGGGACCATTCAATCGCCGCTCCTCGGCGTGCGAACGATGGCAAAGCAAGACTTGGTTGTGACCGAAAAAACCGCCGTAAAGGACCAACGATTTCAAGTAGATCTTCCGGCATATTCGATCTTAACATTATATTTAAATTGATCTTACGGTTGGTTTAACTGTCATTGGCGTTTCTGTTCGAAAATCCTCCGAACCGCGGCGGAAATTTTCCGTTTAATTATGGTGAAGTCGGTAAAGCAGCGACCAATAGGAGTTTCGTCGAGTGGCGTTTGCCCCTCGTCCAAACGCGAAATATATGCCCACAAAGACGTTGAGTTATGGTACTTTTGTCGCGACGTTTGTGAAAGAGACGGCCAGAACTTTTCATGACAATTGCACGAGTTTTTCATTGCATTCAGTGGTGAGTCGTGTCATAATTCGTTCATCAGTTGCAGGACAGAACAAATCGCCTCCTCCCTCGCAGGGGAACCGTGGATAAAATGGAGTGCGGCGGATCGCGTCTAAACAAATCGTTCCTGGTGGAGACCTCATGTTGAATAAGCGTCGCAATCGTGGTTTTACGCTCGTCGAGTTGCTCGTGGTGATTGGGATCATCGCGCTGCTGATTTCTGTCCTGTTGCCGGCGTTGGGCAAGGCTCGCCACCAAGCAGCGGTCGTGTCCTGCACGTCCAACCTCCGCCAGATCGCCCAGGCGGCGATCATGTATGCGAACGACAACAGGGATTTTCTCCCCCAGCGAAATGGCGATGCGGAGGAAACCGCGCCCGGCTCGGGTATCCCTGCCGTTCCGTACGACGCAAGCTGGGCAAAAATGGGTACGGCCTCGTACGTGACCCTCTCGGGCCAGACGACCGCGCCCAAGGACGACCCCGGTGCGAACATCGGCCGGCTTATCATCATGGGCTACCTCGGCAAGAAGACGCCACTCTACGACTGGTGGAAGTACAACACTTACCGGCCCCTTCAGATGGTCCGCTTTTGCCCGGGCATGGAGCCGAGCCAACTGAGCGTCTCGTGGGCTTCGGGCAACAGCACCTACTACTTCAACCCGCACTGGTCCTGGTACACCAAGGGGACCACGAACTACCAGGTGACCGCGTATAAGCGTCTGAAAGACATGCCGAAGAACAAGACGATCGTGTGTGACATGATCTACGACGCCGGCTCGCTGTCGCACCTCCGCAACGGCACCGCCCCGATCAACATGGCGTTCAAGGACGGCCACGTGTCCACGGTCCAAGACCCCGGGTTCGTCGCCGCGTTGGGCGCGACGGGCATCCAGTCGGACACGTGGAAGTGGGACGACTTCCGCGACCGCTTCGAGACGCTCGCGGCGGGCGAGGACCCCAAGACCACGACCCAGGCTTGGGACAAGCGTAAGCCCAGCAGCAGCAGCCCCTCGACCGGCTACTGGCGGTGGCGGATGCAGCGGAACTTTACCGACATCCCCGCCGGACACGTCCCGGTCACCTCGTTCTAAGTCGAGGTAGTTCGATAAACCTCTGTAAACGGCGAACGCCCCGCATCGATGATGCGGGGCGTTCAGTTTTTCGCACACATACTCCGGCCTTTTGTCACCACGATCACGCCAAGTCGGTGAGCACCCCTCGAACCCGCCCAATCCCTCGGCTATAACGGGGCGACTGATCTGTCGAAGATCAGGCCGTATGACGTCATTCGACGCGCTTTGCGTTTATGATGGGCGTCCGACCGACCGGCCGCAGTTGAGCCGGAGAAAGCCGTGCCATGACTGAAAACAATCCAACGACCGCCCCGCAGGCGGCGACGAACCCCAACAACGAATCGTTCCTCCCGCAGTCGACGGTCCTGATCGTCGACGACAATCCGCAGAACGTCGAACTGCTCCAGGCCTTCCTCGAGACGCTGCCGGTCAAGCTCGTGACGGCCATCGACGGGCAGGACGCATTGGAGAAGGTCGAGCAGCACCACCCGGATTTGATCCTGCTCGACATCATGATGCCGCGCATGAGCGGGTTCCAGGTCTGCCGGAAGCTCAAGGGCGACGCGAAGACGCGCGACATCCAGATCCTGATGGTGACGGCCCTGAATGAACTCGGCGACATCGAGCAGGCCAGCGAGTGCGGCACCGACGACTTCGTCAGCAAGCCGATCAACAAGTTCGAACTGCTGACGCGCGTGAAGAGCCTCCTTCGCGTCCGGCATCTCCAGAGCGAGCTGGAACGGGCCCTGACGTATCTCAATGAGATCGAGCAAGACGACACGGAAGCGTTGTAGCGCCGCCCCCTTGCCGAATCGGCCATTCAAAATGCGCCGCAGAGGCGCAGAGAGCGCAGAGGAAGATGCAGAGAAGACGGGAACACGAATCGACACGAATCCGCACGAATGCACACGAATAAGAAAAAAAACAAATTGGACTTATCTTCTTCGTGGAGATTCGCGTGGATTCGTGTTCCGCATTTCTCTGCGTCTTCCTCTGCGCTCTCTGCGCCTCTGCGGCGCATTTCCCAGCCCGAAGCGTGTGACCAATGACTACCGAGCCGATCGACGCGACGTCACCGATTCAAGCGTTTCTCGACGCCGCCGCGGCGAAGCAGCCGACGCCGGGAGGGGGGAGCGTGACCGCCTTGGCGGGGGCGCTGGCGATGTCGATGGGCGAAATGGTGCTGAACTACAGCGTCGGCAAGAAGGATCTGGCGGCCGTCCGACCCGAACTCGAAGCCGCCTTGCGGGAATTCACCCGAGCCCGCGAATTGCTCCTGCGGCTCATGGTCGAAGATCAGGACGGCTTCGCCGCCATGCAGGCCGCGCGAAAACTTCCGGAGACCGACCCGACGCGCCAGGCACAGATCGACGCCGCCGTGCTCTCGTGCGTCCGCGTCCCGCAGACGATCGGCGTCGTCGCGCTCGCGGCGATCGAACTCGCCGGCACGATCATCGGCAAGGCGAACAAATACCTGCTCAGCGATCTGGCCGTCTGCGCAGAACTCGCGATGGCGACGGTGCGGTGTGCCGCCTACAACGTGCGCGTCAACCTGCCGGACGTGACCGACGCCGACCAGCGTTCGTTGCTCCGGACCGAAATCGAAACCACCGTGCGCCGCGGCGTCGACGCGATCAAGGTCGTCATCCCGGCGATCTGGGAACGGATCGGAACCTAGAAGCGAATGACCAAGGACCAAATCCGAATGACCAACGAAGCTCCAATGCCCAAGACGCAATGATCAAACGGCCGCCCGACGTTCGATGTTCCGTTTCGTTATTGGGATTTGGTTCTTGGTCATTGATTGGTCATTCTGGTTTGGTCATTCGGATTTTCCCCCATGCCTTCCGACCCCCGCGATTACAAGCTCGACCTCTCGACCGGCCCTCAGTCGTCTGAACCCCCGAAGCCTGCCACGGGTCGGCCGTTTCTCAGCGTGCACTTCAAATGCTGTGGGGTATACCAGCGCGTCTACCGCAACGCCGCCGGTACCGCGTACGAAGGCAACTGCCCCAAGTGCCGCAAGCCCGTCCTCTTCTCCGTCGGGCACGGGGGTACGAGCGCGCGGGCGTTTGTGGTAGAGTGAGGGGAAGAAATGATGAATGATGAGTGATGAATGCAGAATGAAAAACCATCTCATTCGATTTGCACTCTGATTTCTGCACTGGACTCCACGGAGGTCTTATTTGAGCACGGCGGCTCCCGCACAATCTTCGACGGCGCATCCCGCCAAACCCGGCGGGTATGAAGTGATCCGGCCGCGCGGCGTATGCAGCGTTTCGGGCAAACCCATCGAACCCGGCGAAAAGTTCATGGCGGCTCTCCGCGAGACGCCGCAGGGGTTCGAACGCGTCGACGTCACCCTCGACTGCTGGCCGAACTTCGACCACGCGGGCAACGACATCGTCGGCTTCTGGCAGACGACCATGCCCCGGCCCGAGCAGAAGAAAAAACTGTTCGTCGACGACGCGATCCTGTGCGAACTGTTCGAGCGCCTGTCGGGCGCGACCGAGCCGAACAAGGTCGACTTCCGCTTCGTGCTCGGCCTCGTGCTGATGCGCAAGCGAATGGTGATCTACGAAAACACCCGCCAGGAAGACGGCGGTCGCGAGATCTGGGTCGTCCGCATGAAGGGGAAACAGGAGTTGATCGACCTGCTGAACCCGCACCTCGACGAAGCCCGCATCGGCGAAGTGAGCCAGCAACTCGGCGAGATCCTCAACGAGGAAGTCTGACCTCACCGGACGGAATACGCGCGACACGAATCGGTACGAAAACCGAAGTTGAGACGAGAGACGAGAGATGAGAGAACGGCACGATTTCGACCACTTTTCTCTCGCCTCTCGCCTATCGCCTCTCGCCTCGATCGGATTAATTCGTCGCGTTCCGTCCTTTGTATGCCTCGCCCTGTTAATCGGTCCGTTTCTGTCCGGCTGCGCGCCGAAAGTCCCCGCCAAGCAGGAGCCTTACACGGGGCCGACGCTGTCGCTGAAAGACGTCGTCGGGAAGATTAATCACCGCAACAGTCAGCTCAAATCGCTCTGGGCCAGCGGATATCTCGAAGCCACGATCGTTCAGAAGAATGCCGACACCGGCAAGTCCGACAGCGATTTCGTCAACGCGGACCTCGTCCTGCTCTATCGCCCGTCGGACGAGATGCGGCTCGTCGCGACGAAACCGGGCACTGACATTTTCGACATCGGCACCAACCGCGAGCGGTTCTGGATGATCGTCCGGCCGGCGGACAAGATGTGGTGGGGCGAGTACGCCCAGATGCCCGCCGGCGGCGACTCACGCATTCCCGTACAGCCGAACCTGTTGCTCCAAGTGCTCGGCGTCTCGACGATCGATCCCGACCTCCTCGCCCAGCCGGCGCCGGTGATGCGGTTCAACCCCGACGCGCACGCGTACATGATCACCTGGCAGGTGCGCGAGGCCGACCGATGGGTCGCGCAGAAGGAAATCTGGTACGACGTCGAGACGTTCCTTCCCAAGAGCGTGTTCCTGTTCGACGAGCACGGCCGGATCGTGCTCCGCGCCCACTTGACCGGCCACAAGCCGCTCGCCGTCGAAGGCATTTCTGAAGACGCCCGCCCGGTGGTTGCGACGCAATATCGGCTATACTTCCCCGACACGGGATCTCGCATGTCGTTCCGGCTGGACGAAATCGAGCCGACCCGGCGCGGAACGCCGAACGACCGCTCGTTCACGTTCCCGGGACCCGAGAAAGCCGGCGTGAAGGACGTCGTACGAGTCGATCAAGCCCAGTGACGCATCCCAACCCATCAACCTCGCGCCGCGCGTTACCGCCGTCGGCTGATCGCTCGTCTTCCCGACCGCTCTCGCCGTCGCGTGGCCCCGCCGGCCCGGCGGTGATCGTTCGAGAACCGACGGATCACGATTCTGATCGGATCGACCGCGCGACCCGCGAGCGCTTCATTCGATTCGCCGCCGTCGCGATCGCCGTGCTGACGCTCCTCTGCCACGCGAATGGAACGCTCGCCCAGACGACGAAGCCCGCATCCGCGCCGTCGGCCAATGCACCGTCGGGCGTCGGCGGCCTGCTCGCGCACGCGACCAACGAGACGTACTGGATCGCGCGGATCACACGCGAACGCCGCAACGATCCGACCTCGCCCGAGCGGACGATCATCTACGCGCGCACGATCCTCGAAACGCAGTGGAAACAGGTCACGACCCTGCGTGGCCGGGTCGTCTCGCTCACCGACAACCGTGGCGACCTCGTCGCGCTGATGGCCGACGGCCAGTGGCTTTCGATCTGGGCCGACGGCACGTCCCTCGGCACGCCGCCCCCGGCCGGCGTCCAACTCCGGTCCGTCGCGCGCGGCCCCGAAGGCTTGGTGGCGCTCGCCACGCAGGCCGCCACGAGTTCCACGCAGCCCGCGTCGACCGGGCTCTATCGATTCGAAAACGGCGCCTGGAAGAATCGATCCGAGCTCCCCATCCCGCCCGACGCGCTATCGAACGGCGACGTCCGAACCGCCGCCGGCCCGACGGACATTTTCTTCCTCGTCCCGGGAAAACGCCCGGTCGATCCCGTGGTCTATCGGGTGCGCGCGAACGGCGACGTCGAGACGATCAACCTGCAGTTGAACTCGTCGGGCGTCGACCTTCCGAAATCCGCCAACCTGTTCGTCGCCGGTAGCCGCGTCATGCTCGGCGTCGTTTCGCGACTGGGCGACGTCCGATTGACCGCATTGACCGATCCGTCGTTCGCGCCGATCAACCTGTCCGCGCCGTCCGTCGCGGCGATCGAAAACGCGATGGTCACCTTCGCGGCGGAGAACTACCGGCTGCTCCTGGTGTCGGGCGACGCGATCTCCGAGCAGACGTACCGACCCGACGGTACGCCCGCCGGCAAGCTCACCAAGCTCTCGTTCGGCCCGCAGGGCGAGCCGGTCAGCCACTGGAACCAGTTCATCGTCATGTTCGGGATCGCGATCATGCTCTTCGCGATCTCCAGCCGCCGCGGGGGCGTGATCCAGCTCCCGGTCCAACTCGGAATCCGGCTCGCGCCGATCATCCCTCGCCTCGCGGCCGGCGCGGTCGACGCGCTGCCGATCCTGGTAACCGCCGCCATCCTTTCCTATCAATTCGACTTCAACGGCGCGATGAACTCGGAGACGCAGGCGCTCACCGGCCAGCAGGCGTGGTGGATGACCCTGGCGACGGCCGCGTACCTGCTTCACACGTCGATTTCCGAATTGCTCACCGGCCGCACGGTCGGCAAGTGGATCTTCAAGCTCTGGGTCGTCTCCATCGACGCACAGCCCGCGCGGCCCGGGCAGATCGTGACCCGCAACCTGCTCCGCGTGCTCGACGTCTCGATGGCCGGTTTTCCGCTGCTGCTCATGTTCGCGTCTCCCCTTCGCCAGCGCGTCGGCGACCTCGCCGCCGGCACGATGGTCGTCGCAAAAGGTGTCGCCGACCCGGCCGAAGAAGCCGACCCCGCGCTCGCCCGCTCGGTCGATCTCGAATCGGACGACAAGCGAAAGCTCTGATCCTCGAATGCGTCAACACTCACCCGGGCCCGCTCGCTTCTGTGGGCAGGTCTGCACCTACGAATAACGGACGATCCCGTTTAGAATGTCGACGTGATGCCCGCGTTTACGGATTACAACATCGACTCGCTCGCCGAGTTCCTCGCCGCCACGGGACATCGGCCCGAGCACGCGCGGGGTCTCCTCGGCACGTTCTACGGCCAATCCGGACGGATCGACCTCGACGCCCAATCGATCCCCAAGTCCCTCCGCGCGATCCTGCGCGACCGCGTTGCCGAGCGACGGTCGTGCGTCCTGCTCCGCAATCCGAGCCGCGACGGCACGGTCAAGTTGCTCGTCGGCATGCAAAGCGGCGGGGCGGTCGAATCGGTTCTCATGCCGACGGTCGCGCGTCCCGAGCGTGCCGCCGGCTGCGTCTCCTCCCAGATCGGCTGCGCGATGGGCTGCGACTTCTGCGCCAGCACCAAGAACGGCTTCGAACGGAACCTCGAAGCCGGTGAGATCGTCGAGCAGGTCTTACACCTCGGTAGAGAAGCCGCGGAATCCGAGCGCCGCCTCGCGACGATCGTCTTCATGGGCATGGGCGAGCCGATGCTGAACCTGTCGAACGTGACGGAAGCAATCCGTCGGATCAGCGACCGCCGCATCCCGAGCATCAGCCGGCGCTGCATCACCGTCTCGACCGTCGGCATCGTGCCGGGCATCGACACGCTCGCCGACTCGGGGCTAAACGTCCACTTGGCCGTGTCGCTGCACGCGCCCGACGACGCGACGCGTGCGAAGATCATTCCCATGAACCGCCGCTGGGACGTCGCGAGCATCGTGGAGGCCACGCACCGCTACCAACGCATCACGTCGCGCGTGCCGGTGATCGAGTACACGATGCTCGACGGCCTGAACGACAGCGAAGACCAGGCCCACCTCCTCGCCAAGATCCTCGGGGGCATGCGGGCGCACATTAACCTGATTCCCTACAACGCCATCGGCCCGGGCCTCAGCGGCACGACCTACCAAGCCCCGCCCATGGAGCGCATGGAACGATTCCTCCAGATCCTTCGCGACGCACGGTTCTCCTGCCACTTCCGCATCACCCGCGGCGACGACGTCAACGCCGCCTGCGGGCAGTTGCGGTTGTCGGTGCTCGGCAGCACGTGACCGAAGGATCGATACAAGAACCGGCACGCGGAGGCGTACCGGTTCTTTGAAACGCGCCCTTTCAATCGAAAATCACCGCTTTATTTCAATGCCGCCGCACCGGCGGTTGCCACCGCGTGGTCGTTTTCGACGGTCGAGCCGCTGACGCCGATCGCGCCGACGACGGTGCCGTCGGACGATTTGAGGGGCACGCCGCCGGGGAAGGTGATCAGGCCGCCGTTGGAGACCTCGATCTGGTAGAGGGGCCCGCCGGGCTGGCTCAACTTGCCGATTTCGCCGGTCGGCATGTCGAAGTAGCGGGCGGTCTTGGCCTTCTTGATCGAAATGTCGATCGACCCGAGCCACGCGCCGTCCTGGCGGACGAACGCCTTGAGGTTCCCGCCGGCGTCGACGACGGCGATGTCCATCTTCGTGTTGATCTCCGTCGCCTTCTTCGCGGCCGCCATGACGATCGCGTGCGCTTGTTCGAGCGTGATGTCTTTCGCGCCGGCGGCGGACGGCGCAGTCGTCGGTGCGTCCGCGGCTCGGACGGGCACGCCCGTCCATGTGCCGAGTGCGAGGACCGTTGCGAGACCGGTCCGCGTGATGAATTGAGATCGAATCATGTTTCGTTCCTTCCGTTGTGGGGTTTAACGTTCTCCCGATGCGGGTGAGAAGTTGGGAGTATTGTGACGAGGATACGGAGGAGCGGTCAATACGCGAGCGAGTCGCGCGAATTGTCGCATGCGACCTTCCAATTTCGAGTGTCGATCCGCGGCGTGGTCAGCTAAGCTGAACACGCCCGATGAGGGGATTCCGGAAAACCTCATACACGCACAACGAGAAGTGGGACGGACGGCACCGCTTCGAGCACTGGTACCGCGACAACTCCGGCTACTTCATCACTTCCAAGGTTCGCGATGGGCTCGCGTTGCATTCGCGACGTGCTGCAAGCGACGCGAGCGTACGGTATACGCTGAACCAAGCGGTGAAAGCGAGGGTGGTGAAGGATTGGAAAGACTACTCGGATACGCGCGTGTTCATCGAGCGTGATCGAGCGGTCAAGCGAGCGGTGGAACTGAAAGCGTTTATGGAGAAGCTTCCGTACGCGCGGTACGAGCGGAAAAAGAAGAGGCGTGGTCAGCGGAGCTGACCACGCCAATTGGTTTTAATAAGATCGACTTCGTTACCGCGCTACCGTGCTACCCGGGAGGAACCCTTCGAGCTTGCGGGAGCGGACCGGGTGCTGGAGCTTGCGGATCGCTTTGGCTTCGACCTGACGCACGCGTTCGCGGGTCACTTTGAAGATGCGACCCACTTCTTCGAGCGTGTAGGTGTAGCCGTCGCCGATGCCGTAGCGGAGCTTGATGATCTCGCGCTCGCGGTAGGTCAGCGTCTTGAGCACCTGTTCGATCTTGTCCTTGAGCATTTCCTGCGTCGCGGACTCGACCGGGTTGTCGGCCTTCTCGTCCTCGATGAAGTCGCCGAAGTAGCTGTCTTCCGACTCGCCGACCGGGCGGTCGAGCGAGATCGGGTGACGCGAAATCTTCAGCACGCGGCGCGTCTCGCCGACGCTCATCTTGGCGCGCTTGGCGATCTCCTCGATGGTGGGCTCGCGGCCGAGCTCCTGCATCAGCGCCTTGCTGATGTTGCGCAGCTTGCTCATCGTCTCGATCATGTGCACCGGGATACGGATGGTGCGTGCGTGATCGGCGATCGCGCGGGTGATCGCCTGGCGGATCCACCACGTGGCGTACGTGCTGAACTTGTAGCCGCGGCGGTATTCGTACTTATCAACGGCCCGCATCAGACCGGTGTTGCCTTCCTGGATGATGTCCAGGAACGACAGGCCGCGGTTGCGGTACTTCTTGGCGATCGAGACCACGAGACGAAGGTTGCCGCCGCTGAGCTTGCGCTTGGCGTCCTCGTACTTGTAGAAGATCTTGCGGACCTGCACGACGCGCTTGTGCAGCGACTGCGCGTCTTCGAGCACGAGGTCTTCCAAGCCTTCGCACTCCTGCTGGCAGACTTCGAGGTCTTCGCCGGGGTCCTTGACCTTCTTCAGCTCTTCGATGCGCTGTTCGAGCTCGACCATCTTCGTGCTGATCGAAGAGAGCTTCTTCATCAGCGGCGTGACCTTGCTCGTGCGCAGCGAGAGCTCTTCGAGCAGCTTCACCGACCGACGCCGACGGCGGCGGATCGCGAGCACCAGCTCTTCCTGCTCCTTCTTGACCTTGGTCTGGCGGAGCGCGTCCCACTCGTTGCGGTTGCGCTCGAGCATCTGGCGGACGGTGCCGAGGTTCAGCGGGATGCGCTGACCGATTGTGCCCTTGTCGGCCTGATCTTCGGCGGTGCTGATCTTCATCGTGCGGTCGAACGGCAGGTCGCCGCTCTCGACCTGCTGAAGAATGTCGACGGCCGCCTGAAGGCAGTAGTCGCTTTCGAGCACCTTGCTGCGGAAGATTTTCCGCGTGATCTCGATCTTCTTCGCGAGGCTGATTTCCTGCTCGCGCGTGAGCAAGGGGATCTCGCCCATCTGGGTGAGGTACATGCGGACGGGGTCGTCGATGCGCTTGTTGGTCGCCTCGGCGAGTTCCTTTTCGAGGTCGACTTCGGAGAGGTCTTCCTCTTCCTCTTCGACGACGGCTTCGGTCTCACCGTTCTCGCCGACGACGATCGGCGGCAGCGGCGGCAGCGCGCCCTGGGAGGCGGGCACCGGCGCGGCGTTGACCTTCACCTTGACGCTGCGGCCCGTCGTGCGCGGCTTCGCCTGGAATTCGCCGACGTCGGCCTCGTCGATGAGCTTGATGCCCATCTCGTCGATCATCATGAGAAGGGAATCGAGCTTGTCGGGGGAGACGACTTCGTCGGGGAGCTTGGTGTTGAGCTCTTCGTACGTCAGGTAGCCGCGCGACGTGCCCATTTCCAGGAGCGCGTTCACACGAATTTCGACTTCTTCGGGAGAGCCCGAGCCGATCAACGGGGTCTCGGGGAGGGTTGCGGTGTTTTCCTTCATAATCCAGTCTTCGTTCCACCCTGCCTACGGGCTGTGCCCGTGGAAGGATCTCCCGGTCGCCGTGGTGCGGGCCAAGGATCTCGGGGCTATTCCCGATCCCTGCAACGAGCTTTCCCTGGGCGTCCGATGCCGCGGCCCAACGCCTCCTGGACGCGTGGCCGGCATGTTTCGTATTGTATATTCACGTGGCAGCCGCTGGACCCGTTTCGGCCTCCGTCAACTGCGACGGCCGGGGTCCGGCTTGCTCGCCAAATTCTGCAGTCGACGCAGCCGCGCGATCTGTTCCTCTTCGGACAGATGCGATTCGGTGCCGCGTCGCAATTCCTGTTCTTCGCGTCGCTGCTTCGCCTTGTCGAAATGCGCCAGGGCGTCGGCGAGCAACTGGTCGACTTCCGTCAGACGATCGATCTCGTTCACGAGTTCGATCGCGAACACCTTTTGCGCGTCGGACTTGAGCGTGCTCAGAAACTCATTCAGTACCGGCTCGCCCTCGTCGCGTTGATGATCCCAGTATACCCGCGCTATTCGCCGGCAGATTTCGCTTGCAAAATCCTCTACGGCCACGTGTTTCTGCACGTCGTGCCACCGCGACGGCTGCGCTAATAGTATGCCCAGAATCCATCGTTCGGCGCGGTCTTGCGCGGATAAAGGGCGCCGGCTCGACAATTCCGATAATTCGGCGTCGGACTCTAAGGGATAATCCCCTTGGGGACGGTCCCCTGTATTCGGCCGATTCTCGTCAACTCCTTGAGGGCTGACCTTATCGGACGTCAAACCCGTCGAAACGGCCTGTGATTGAGACTGCGGCGACGACTTCCGGACCGTCGGCTTAGCCTTGAACCGGCGGTTCAATTCGTCGACCGCGATGCCCGTCAGTCGGCTTACCCGTGTCAGCACCTGTCCCCAGCGGATCGAATCCACCGGCCCGGTGCCCCGCGCGTCGGCGAGCAGTTCGAGGTATTCCGAAACCACCTTCTGCTGCCGCGTCAGATCGCCGCCGGCGGCATTGAAGTCCTTCGAAACCTGCTTCCATTTGTACGTCAGCGCGTCCTGTGCGTCGTTCAGCAGGGCGGCGAAGCCGTCGGCACCGTGCGCGAGCAAAAACTCGTCCGGGTCGATCCCTTCGGGCATCGACGCGATGCCGATCTCGATCGGCTGCGTCAGGAACAGTTCCATCGCCCGCTGCGTCGCGGTGTCGCCGGCGGCGTCGGCGTCGAACAGGAGCACGATCTTGTCGGCGAACCGCCGGAGCAAGTTCACGTGCGATTCGGTCATCGCGGTGCCGAGGATCGACACGACGTTCGACGCCCCGAACTGGTGGGCCATCATCACGTCGGTATAGCCCTCGACGATCGCCACCGTGCGGGTCTCGACGATGCGCTGGCGGGCGAGATCGATGCCGTAGGCACACCGCCCCTTGCTGAACAGCGGCGTTTCCGGGCTGTTCAGGTACTTGGCTTCGGTCCGCGGCGGAGCCGCCGGGCTCCCGTCGGCGGGAGGCGCCGACGGCATGATGCGCCCGCCGAAGGCGATGATCCGGCCGGATTCGTCGCGGATCGGGAACATGATCCGATTGCGGAAAGTGTCGTACCAGCCCCCGCCCCGACTCTCATCACGCGTCTTTACTAGCCCGGCGAGGGAAAGTTGTTGTGGGCTAAACCGTTTCATTTCCGGCGACCGGGCGAGATTGTCCCAGCCGTCGGGCACGAAGCCGACCTGAAACTTCTTCAGCCACTCCGGCGTAAAGCCGCGGCCGAGCAGGTAGTCGCGCGCGGCTTTGCCGATCGTTTCGTGAGCGAGCCACTTTTCAAAGAGCGAGCAGGCGACCGAGTGGGCGTCCAGGAGCATCTGGCGTTCGCCGACGTTCTGCTTCTTGATCCCGAAACTCGGGAGGTCGATGTTCGCCTGACGGGCGAGCAGTTCGAGTGCCTCGCGGAACTCGATCCGATCGCGCTTCATCACATAGTCGATCGCGTTCCCCGAAGCTTTGCAGCCGAAACAGTAAAAGAATTGCCTGTCCGGCTTTACCGAGAACGATGGCGACTTTTCCTGGTGAAACGGGCACAGGCCGAGGTAATCCTTTCCCCGGCGGACCAATTTCACTGATTGCCCGATGAGCTGGACGATGTCCGTCGCCTCGAGCACCTTCGTTTTGCCGTCGCTGCTGGCGTTCTGCACGTGCCTCGCCCGGCTAGAGTTAACGTCCTGTCTCGTTCCCCAGACGGGTCGACGAGCGACTCGTCAAAACCCTTCCCCACCGTCGTTTCGCCACGTGAAAACAGCGGCAAAATTAGGGTGACAAAAAACCTCCCGGAATCGTCTCGCTGGACGAACGGAAGATTTTGAGATGCCCGTCGATCGCTTGTTGCGATATAAACCTCGTACCGACAGACAGTTAATTTGTCACGACGCGGCGTAAGCCGGGGGTGGAGTATAGCACCGTGTCAAGAACCGGTCAAACGATCCTTGACTTTTCATCAAGCCATGCGTGTCACGGGAATTCGGACCTTTGGATGTTCTTGGTGAATTGCCACGAAGATACGACGGACACGCAGTGGATGCGGCGCGCTTTGCGCGATAAGCCTTTCTACTCTCCGCTCAATTTTCTGACAAATTGCCCATCCCCGCCGTTGAGGGGATTCGGTAGGATGTAACGAATGACGGGGATGGCCCCGTCGAAGGAACGAGGTTCTTGTTAGGAGACTTCTATGAGGTCATTAGCTTTCTCGGCGTGTGCGCTCGCGCTCTTCGTGGTCGGTTGTGCGTCGAAGCACGAAGAGGGCGTGAAGAGCGACTACATGACGCAATGGACGATGGTCGCAGCGGATACGAAGGTAACGTCCGCCGCCGCTAAAAACGTGCTCGAATCCCGCGAATTCAAGGAAGTCATGGCCAGTTCGACCACCGAAGACGGCTATGCCACCGCGAAGATGGCGGACGGCACGAAGGTTAAGGTCGATATCAAGCGGAAGGACGCCGGCAGCGAAGTGTCGGTCACCGTCGGCACGATCGGCGACCCCAAGCTCGGCGCCGACCTCGCCAAGCAGATCAAGATGAAGGCCGAGGGGACCTAATTCCCAGATCGGACATCATCACTTGCGAAATCCGACCCGCGGACGCCCTCCGCGGGTCGGTCCATTTTGTCCGTCGCGTTAATTGGACCCGCCCATCGTCCGACATCAATTCAGCGACTGTTCGACGCCTTACATGTTGATGAAGGCCGAAGTCGAAACGTCGATTGTCGAAGGAAGTGCGGATGTGCGAAACGAACCCAACCCGTGAGCCAGAACGTTTAACGGTCTCGCTCGCGAGACGCTTCGCGCGAGCGAGGGAGCGAACGAACGAACGAAAACGCAATGCGCAAAACGAAGCCACCGATTCCAAAACCAGCGGGCCGGAAAGGATTTATCGAAGCGTCAATCCCGGCGTCCCGCCGCTGTCGATCGTCAAACGTGCTCGGATCAACCGAGTGTCCGAATGTCGAAGTGGCTCAATCAGTGTGCGAAACGAAGCCACCGAAGGGGAGATGTCGAATGACACGCATGTGTGAAATGAACCCATCGCGGTAACGAAGGAAGGCGCGATGTGCAAAACGAAGCCACCGCTCCTTCGTCTCCCGACCCCGTTTGCGGCACCGGGGGCTCGCCGATAGGATGCGGGGCTATGCGTTGGTTGGTCTATGGTTCGCTCACTCCTGCCGTGTCCGAGGCGCTGCGCCGTCACGGGCACCAGGCTTCATCCCCTGAGGATCTAGCGCTCGCGCCGGAAACGCCGGCGAGTGAAGTGCTTCAGGCCGCCCACGTGAAGCAAATGGACGTGCTGACGAATGATCACGCCCTCGTCGATTCGCCGTTCGAATCGCCCACAAAGTTCGGCCGGACCATGGTTTATCTCCAGCTCGAAGGCGGCGACGTCGAGCAGGACGACGCCATCGACCGGCTCTTCAAACGCTATAAACGCCTGTCTCCCGGACGCTTATACACCGTCACCGGGACCCGCGTGAAGGTCCGCCAACTGCCGGGAAGCTAGCTGGCGATCGGATGAATTCGATTCTGTTTCCTGACCACTGACAACCGACAACTGACCACTACTCTTGGAGTCTCATGTCCCTTCTCGTCACCGGATCTCTCGGCCTCGACACGATCGAAACCCCCGCGGGTAAGCGCGACAACGTCATCGGCGGCAGCGCGATCTACTTCGCGTACGCTGCCAGCTTCTTCACGCCGGTGCGATTGGTCGGCGCGGTCGGTGAGGACGCCCCGGACGACTTCTTCACCGTCTTCGAGGGCCGCGACGTCGACACGAGTGGGCTCGAAAAGCGCAAGGGCAGCAAGACCTTCCGCTGGCACGGGTCGTATGTGAAGGACCTGAACGAAGCGGTGACCGTGGAAGTCGACCTGAACGTGCTCGCCGAGCGGGCGCCGAAGATCCCGGATACGTTCTGCGACAGCAGGTACTGCTTCCTCGCGAACACGCACCCGGTGCTTCAGCAGCAGATGCTCGCGTGCCTGAAGGGGCCGAAGCTGGTCGTCGCGGACACGATGAACCTGTGGATCCAGACCGAGCGTGCCGAGCTGGTGAAATTGCTCGGTAAAATTCACGGGTTGGTCCTGAACGACGGCGAGGCGCGGCTGTTGACCGAGAAGAAGAACCTGATCTCGGCCGCGAAAGACGTGCTGAAGTTGGGCCCGAAGTTCGTCGTGATCAAGAAGGGCGAGCACGGCGCGATGCTCGTCACGCACTCCGGCGAGGCGTTCGTCCTGCCGGCGTACCCGACCGAAAAGGTGGTCGACCCGACCGGCGCCGGCGACAGCTTCGCCGGCGGGATGATGGGCTACCTGAGCACGCAGGGCGGCAGCTTCTCCGCCGCCACGATCAAGCGCGCCCTCGCGTTCGGCACCGTCGTCGCCAGCTACACGATTGGCGACTTCTCCCTCGGCGGTCTGCAAAACCTGAATCGCGACCAGATCGACGACCGCTGGAACGCCTTCAAGCAGGCGATGAGTTTCTAACCGCAGTCATCGTAGCCGCGGATGAACGCAGATGAACGCGGATGAGAAGAGGAACACGAATCGACACGGATCAAAGACAAAACAGTTCTTTTTAATTGAATTGTCTTATTCGTGTCAATTCGTGTTCCCTCTTATCCGCGTTCATCCGCGTCCATCTGCGGCTAAAAAACTCAGGCAGCGGTCGATGCGGCCGAGCGACCGGTCGCGGCCGAGGAATTCGAGGCTTTCGAAGATGGGGGGGCTGACCGTCGTGCCGGTAATGGCGACGCGGATCGGCTGGGCGACCTTGCCGAGCCCGAGGCCGGTCGACTCGCAGAACTGCTTGACGGCCGCGTCGAGCGCGTCGTGTCGCCATTCGCCGGCAGATGCGAGCACGTCCCGGACGCCGCGCAGGGCTTTGAGTCCTTCGCCGTCGCTCTTCTTGAGCGTCTTCTCAACCGCCTGCGGGTCGAACGTGATCTGCTCGTCGGGGACGAAGAAGAACCGCGTGAGTTCGTCCACTTCCCGGAGGATTCGGAAACCCTTCTTCATCGCCAGCAGCTTCGCGAGGTCCGCATCCGACGCCTGATTGACCGGGGAATCCGGGTTCGCCTTGAGGTAGTCGCGGAAGGCGCGGACGAGCCGATCCTCGCTCGCACCCGCGGCGGCTTCGGTGTTGAACGCGAGCAGCTTGTCGCGCGCGAAGCTCGCGTTGCTCTTGCCGATACCGTCGAGGGAGAACAGCTGCACGAGTTCGTCCATCGTCATGCGCTCGCGGTCGCCGCCGGGACTCCAGCCGAGAAGGGCGAGGAAGTTGAGGAGCGTCTCGGGGAGGTAGCCGCTTCGGCGGAAGTCATGGACGAGGACTTCGGGGAGGTCGATTTCCTTGAGGCCGACGACGGACATAACGGACTTCTGCTCGGGGAGGTCGAGTTGCTGCGTGTCCTTCTTCAGCCACTCGTCGAGACGCGAAGAAGCTAAGCCGCTAGCGGCGGAAAGGCTTTCGAGTGTGCCCTTCTTGTTCTTCAGCCAAAGTTGTGTCGCGAGGCGAACTTTCTTGTCGCGGTCGCGTTTGCCCATCTTGCTCTTGTCGGTGTTGAGGATGATCGGCAAGTGACCGTACGCGGGCCGCGGGTAGCCGAGCGCCTCCTGGAGGGCGATGTGGTTCACCGTGTTGAGCAAATGCTCCTGGCCGCGGAGGACGTGCGTGATGCCCATCTCGGCGTCGTCGACGACGACGGCGAAGTGATACGTCGGCATGCCGTCCGACTTGCGGATGACGAAGTCCTGCACCTGCTGCGCCGCGACGCCCTGGTTCGGACCGAGGACGACGTCGTCGAACTTGTAATCCTTGATCGGCATCGCGAACCGCACGACGTGCGGGCGATTCTCCGACTCGTACTGGCGGACCTGCTCGTCGGTCAGCGTGGGCCGGCGGTAGATGAACGATCGCTTCTCCTTCTCCGCGAGCTTGCGCTGCGCGTCGAGTTCTTCCGAGGTCTCGTAGGCCTTGTACGCTTTTCCCTGCTTGATCAGGTCGTCGATGATCGCGTTGTAGATCGGAAGCCGCTTCGACTGGAAGACGAGTTCCTCGTTGTCCCAGTTCAGGCCGAGCCAGCGGAGGTCGTCGAGCAGTTGATGGACGGCCTGTTCGGTGCTGCGCGCGAGGTCGGTGTCTTCGATGCGCAGCAAAAACGTCCCGCCGCTGTGGCGGGCGAGGAGCCAACTGAACAGCGCGGTCCGCGCGCCGCCGACGTGGAGGTAGCCGGTCGGCGAGGGGGCGAAACGCGTGACAATCTTGGGAGCGTTGGGAGTCGTCATGGTGCGAAGAAATCGGTCGGAAAGTCAATCGGCTCAAGTCGGCGGCGGTGTCGTCGACTGCGCGGCCGGCGTCACGGGGGACGGCGACGTCGAGGGAACGTTTTCGGCCTGCGGCGGCCGCGGGCGGAAGTGGACGTACGTCCACGCGACCAGTCCCCATGCGGCGTAGACGAGCGTCATCACGCCGATCGTGTAGCGGTGCGCGACGACGAGGAACAGGAGGATCACGAGCATCGTGAGCAGCCGGCCGATCGACCGTCGGCCGCGGAGGTAGCGGTTGACGAGGTGCGGGTAACGGATGTTCGCGACCATCAGCAGGCCCGTGCCGAGCAGCACGATCGGCAATGCCGCCATCAGCATGTTGGAAAGGACGCGAAGCGTTTCGATCGGTTTTTGTCGCGTCATCGAATCGCCGTACTGGAGCAGCAGGTCCTGCTGCATCAGCACGAGGCCAATAACCGCGCCGGCGGCGCCGGGGCTCGGCAGGCCGAGGAAGCTGAAGTGGTGCTGCTCGCCGTGCTCGTTGCTGACGTTGAACCGCGCGAGGCGGATGGCGGCGCATGCGAAGTAAAGCGCGCCGATCGCCCAAATGAGTCGCGACAGGAAGAAGGGGATCTCCCAGCCACTGGATTTGAAAGCCTGGAGCGCGATGAACGCGGGCGCCGCGCCGAAGCTGACGACGTCGGCGAGGCTGTCGAGCTGGCCGCCGAAGTCGGTCGTGTGGCGGGCAAAGCGCGCGAGCCGGCCGTCGAGCGCGTCGAACACCATCGCCAGGAGGATCAGGTAGCATGCGGTGACGAAGCGGTGGCTGGTAAGTTCCTGCGCCCACGGGTCGGCGCCGGCGGCGGAGGGAATCATGGCGGCGACGTACATCGCGCCGAACCCGCACACCGCGTTGCCGAGCGTCGCGAGGCTCGGTAGCGTGTAGACGGAGCGGATGTACGCCTTGCGGCCGTGGCGGCGCATGCGCCGACGCCGGTGAGCGCGGTGCGCGTCCAGTCCCATTTCGCCTTCGTGCCTCATGCGATCATCCCTATCGCCAAGTCGCAATCTGTCGGGCGGAATTATCCGCCGGTGTGGAAGCGGCGGATGAATCCGCCCTACTTTAGACGTCCATCAACGGCTTTCATTCGTTTCGATCGGGTTCTTCAGGATCGCGATCACGTCCGCGGTGCCGCGGACCGTTTGGCCGACCTTCACCTGCACCTGAGGGCCGAGCCACATCGGGATGTACAGCTCGGTGCGGCTGCCGAACTTGATCATGCCGAAGCGTTCACCGCGCTTGAGTTGATCGCCCGGTTTCGCCACGCAGACGATCCGGCGGGCGATCAGGCCGACGATCTGCTTCACGACCGCCACCACGCGCTCGCCGTGCGGCTCGGCGAGCACGATCGTGTTGCTCTCGTTCTGCTCGCTCGCGACGCTGTGGCTCATCGCGTTGATGAACTTGCCCTTCGTGTAGATCACGTCCGACACCCGGCCGTCACACGGCGAGCGGTTCACGTGCACGTTGAAGACCGACAGGAAGATGCCGACGCGCAGGCACGGCCCGCCGACGAGGTCGTGGTGAGGCAGCTCGGTGACGTCGGAGACCTTGCCGTCGGCGGGGCTGACCATCGCGTACTGCTCGTTCGGCAATGGCCGCTCGGGGTCGCGGAAGAACGCGAACAGCCAGACGATCACCGGCAACACGAGTAGGCCGAGCGACCAGTGAATCCAGTATAGCCCTGCCCCGACGACGAGGAGCACGACGGTGCCGATGATGATTTCCCACGTTCCATGGCGCGTGAACCGAAGCATGTCGTCACGCTAGATTGCCAGGGGGGTTGTGTCAACGTGGGGGATTGCCGATTTCCGATTGCCAATGGCCGAGTGAAATGCGACCGCTATCAATCGGCAATTGGCAATCGAAAATCGGCAATCACTCTCCCCATTTCTTGAGTAGTAAATGATCGGTCAGATCGAACATGAGCGGCGTGACGGTGACGTACCCTTCGCGGAGGGCGGCGACGTCGGTGTCGTCCTCGGTTTCGCCGAGGGAGAAGACGCTCTTGTTCCAGAAGTAGTCGCGGTCGCCGCGGGGCGTGGTGCGGCGTTCGTAGGTGTCGATCCAGGCGCGCGTGCACTGGCGGACGTACCGCACGCCGGCCGGCTCGACGCCGAAGCCGACGGCGGGGACGTTGATGCTCGCGACCTGCCCGGGTTTCAGGCCCTTTTCGAGCAGGCTTTCGATCGTGCGGCGGCTCAGCTCGGCGGCCCACTCGTAGCTGGTCTTCACGTCGCTCCGCAGGTACAGCGACGTCGCGACCGACGGCAGCCCGAGGAACGCCGCCTCGATCGCGGCGGCGACGGTGCCGCTGTAGACGACGTTGATGCCGACGTTCGCGCCCGCGTTCACGCCGCTGACCACGAGGTCGGGCGCCTTCGGCAGGATCTGCGAGACGGCGAGCTTGACGCAGTCCGCGGGGCGGCCGTCGACCGCAACGCCGTGGTAGCCGTCGTCGCGTCCGACCTTCCGCGTGAGCAGCGGCGTCTCGATCGTGATCCCGTGGCCGGTCGCGCTCTGCACGGTCTCGGGCGCGACCACGTGCACCTCGCCGAGCTTCGTCAGTTCCTTCCACATCGCGGCGATGCCGGGCGCGTGGATTCCGTCGTCGTTGGTGAGCAAAATCAGCATGCGTCTGTGAGTATAGTGGTGCCCAGTCGCACCGTCGATTTGAGGTCGGGGCAATCTCGTGGCACGGCCGTCCCGGCCGTGTGCGACGCGACCGACGCGATCCAACACAGGCGGGGACGCCCGTGCCACCCTCCGTGACGAAGGGACCTGTATGCTTCGACTCACTCGCGACGAGGTCCGATCGGTCGATCGCCAGTCGATCGACGACCATCACATTCCAAGCATCGTCCTGATGGAAAACGCCGCGAGAAGTTTCGTCGACGCGATCGGCGACACACTGCCGGTGGCGGGGACCATCGCGATTCTCTGCGGCAGCGGGAACAACGGCGGCGACGGGTTTGCGATCGCAAGGCACCTGCACAATCGCGGACATTCCGTGCGAATCGTGCTCGCGGTCCCGCCGGAAAAGTTGAAAGGCGATGCGCTCGCGAATTGGCGGATCATCGAGAGCATGGGGTTGGACGTTTGCCCCGCCGAACACGCTTCCGCGGACGGCGTCGTGATCTTGCGCGGCGCGGCTTTGGTCATCGACGCGTTGTTCGGCACGGGCTTGAGCCGGCCGATCGATGAAGCGTTTCATCCGTTGATCGAAGCCTGCAACGAGGGCGATCGGAGCCGTCCCGTGATCGCGGTCGACGTGCCGAGCGGGCTCGATTGCGACACGGGCGAACCGCTGGGCGTGTGCGTCAGGGCGACGCGGACGATTACGTTTGCCGCGGAAAAGGCGGGTTTCTCGAACCCGAGATCGGCCGCCTTTACCGGGAACGTATTGGTCGGCGACATCGGTTGTCCGCGCGAATTGATCGAAAAGATCGCGCGGGCAGCGGGGAACGTCGAACGCGGTCTGTCGTGAACGGGTCAACCGCTCTATACTCTCGGGCAAGCCCGAACCGGGCACGATTGTAGTTGCAAAGGTTGTTTGCGAAGGAGCGATTGCGTGGCCAAGAGAACACCGCTGGGCGAGAAGCTGAAAGAAGTGACGGACCGGATCGCCGCCGCCTGCGCCAAAGCCAAGCGGGAACCGTCGGAAGTCACGCTGATCGCCGTGACGAAGTACGCGTCGCCGGAACAGGTCCGCGAGATCCTCCAACTCGGCGTCACCGACCTCGGCGAGAGCAAGGTGCAGCAACTCACGCAGCGGGCGATGCAGCTCAACGAGTTTTTCGCGCGACGCAAGACCGCCGGCGAGAGCGTTCCGGACAAGCTCCGCTGGCACATGATCGGCCACCTGCAGCGCAACAAGGCCAAGGCGCTGCTGCCCCACGTCGCGATGATCCACAGCATCGACTCGCTCCGGCTGGCCGAGGAACTCGACGGCTACGCCGCGAAGATCCACAAGAAGCAGCCGGTGCTCCTGCAGCTCAACGCGTCGGAGGAGTCGCAGAAGTCCGGCGTGGCCGTCGGCGCGGCGGTGCACCTGGCGGAGCAGATCGACACGATGCCGAACCTGCAGCTCGTCGGCCTGATGACGATGGCGGCGTTCGAGGCGCCGGAGAAGGAGGTCCGCCATACCTTCGCCCGCACGCGCGAGGTGTTCGAAGAAATGAAGTGGAACAAGATCGGCGGCACGTCGCTCAAGCACCTGAGCATGGGCATGAGCCAAGATTTCGAGATCGCCATCGAAGAAGGCGCCACCCTGCTCCGCATCGGCTCCGAACTCTTCGGCGGCAAGCCGGAAGGCGCGGAAGACCCGGACGAAAAGTGAGGAAAAGAGGGGCAAGTAATCAGGGGCAAGGGGCAAGTAAAAGACGAACTCAAACCCCGGTCTCCTGCAAAGAATTTTACTTGCCCCTATTGCTTCCATGCCCGACGTCGATTTCTTCCAATTCTTCCGATGGGTGTTGTCGCTCATTGCGACGATCTATGCGACGATTATCACGCTCCAGTCGCTATACGGATGGATGGTCTGGTTCGGTGGGACTGACAAATACGTCTCGCTGCTGCGTCGCTACGTGATCCTGCACGGCCTGCGGCTGCGGTTCGCGAGCTTCTGGGGCGACGTGCTCATCTGCCTGCTGTTGTGCGTGGCGTTTTTGTTGATGTGGCGGCTGCACGGATACATCTACACGCGGTCGCTATACTGATGAGCCGGAAGAATGGCCGAGACGCGGGGCGTGTGCGGAGGACGTGAGACGAATGGCGAACGGTCCGGCGAATTCGGGCGACGTGAAAATGCTCCCCGGCGGGAACGAGCCGGCACCGGGGGCGCTCGCGCCGGGCGCGTACGCCCAGCCGGCGGCGGCTCCGCAGTTGCCGCCCGACGTCGTCGCCGCCTCGGCGCCCGGCCGACAGCTCTCGGAACTCCCGCTCGACGAACTGGCGAACCTCGCCGGCGAATACGGGCTCGACCCGACCAAGTACGACTCCCGCCAGCACCTCGTCGCCGCGATCCACGACCGCCGGCAGTTGATCGCCGCCATGGACCGCGAAGCCATGCTCGACACGGTCCGTTGGGCTCGACGCCCCGTGCCGGTCAACGCGTCGAAAGAACTGATGGCCCTCGAGATCGTCCGCTGCCGGTCGATGCGGTTCGCGGGGCTCAGCCACCGCGGCCTGTTCGTGCTGGCACGACTCCGCGGCGCCGACATCGTGGGCGACGAATCCGTTCCGGAACTGGTGAAGAAACTGAAGCGGCAGGAAGGGCTCTTCTCCAAGCTCGGCCGCAAGCGGCGGGCGCTCGTCGGCTCGCTCGTTTCCAAGATGTTCGGCGCCGACGACGAGCCGGCGGATTACCAGTTCCTTCCCCCGCCCGGCGGTGCGACGACGACGACGGCGGGGCCGTCGACCGCCAACGCGCCGCGGCCGTCGACCATCAAGGAAGACATCGAAGAATCGGGCCTGCTCGGCGGGCTCGCGAACCGCGTCAAGAAGTCCGCCGACAGTTACGTCAACCAGAAGCTCGACGAGATCGAAGCTCGCATCGACCGCAAGCTCGACGAGATCGACCGCCGGCTCGCGGAGTGGCGCGACAAGGAAATCGCCAACCGCATCCGCATCCTCAAGATCACCCTCTGGGCCTCGGTCATCGTCGGCGCGTTTTCGCTGATCTACTCCTACGTGCAAACCTACATCGTCGACCTCAAGCCGCCCGCCCAACCGACGCAGAACGTCAAGGCGAAGTGAGAAAATCGACGGGGGAATGAGCAGGGCGTAGTACATCAGCACGTATCCATAGGTCCGGCGTTCGCTTGTCCTCCACTCGGTGGGTTCGTTTCGCACGTCGACGCGATCGGTTGCGCCCGGTTGCATGGCGTTGCATCCGGTTGCATCGGATAGCCCATTTTGACGTTCGGTCGCCCTCGGCATGTCTGCGCTCCCGGGACCCCGGGTCATTGACCCGGGGCTAAATGGGTTCGTTCCGCACATTCGCTGTTGCCGCGCATCCGAATGCGACCTGTTGAGGACGTGAAGAATCTAATACGGATCAGACTTGCTTCCCGCGCCGCTTCTTCCCTACGCATAAGACCCGAGATTGGACCGGCGTGCGGATCACGGTCGGCGTTCGCTCGCATTCCTTTCGGTGGGTTCGTTTCGCACACACGCGGGGAGCGCTCCGGTTCTCGGGTACCCTTTCACCAAAGCCCACGGGTCCCCCGTGGGTCCGACCGCAAATCCCCGCAACCGAAATGATCAGATGTTACGTGGCGCAACCGAACGCGACGTCTCGAGTCGAGACGCGGTTGGGTTCGATCCGCACATCGACGCGTCCCTCCTTCTTCATTTAGCCGCTGGGTCCATCCCGGCGCGTCGAAGTACAGGGACGCAACCGGACGCGCTGGGATGAACCCAGCGGCTAAATAAATCCTTCCCGGTGCGACCGTTGCGTCGTCGGTGGGTTCGTTCCGCACGCGGAGTCGTTCCGCACGCGTCCGCGTGACGCGCACCGGAGACCCCGGGTCATTGACCCGGGGCTAAGTGGGTTCGTTCCGCACGCCGACGCATGAGGTCTCAAAATCCCGCGTCATTGACCCGGGGTGAAATGGGTTCGTTCCGCACGCGTCCGCGGAGGCCCATTCGGTAGACGCTCGATTAACTTGCCAAAGATCCGCGCGCACCATTCCCGTGGTCGGCACGCGCCTCCGCATGATGTCGTCCGATCGGAGCCGCCACTTAGCGCGGCGACTGAGCGGTGCCAAAAGGTTCTGATCCCGAACAGAGTCGGACCTCATAAGGTGCTCGCGTCGCTTCATTCCTCATCCGGCGGAGCGAAGACCAGCCGTGTGAATCGTTAGGATCCGTATCATGTGAATTCGGTTTACGCTCTACGGTCGTGAATCCCTCGTGTAGCCGGCGAGCTTGCTCGCCGTTCGTCTACCCGATGGCGCCCATCCCGGCGAGCAAGCTCGCCGGCTACACCGGGCGCGATGATCAAATCGAATCCGTATTCGTCGGCGAGGCTTGGCACCCCTGAAAACGCGGTTCAACTCGCCGCGCGTCCGGCTTGGAGGAGGGCGAGCGGATCGGTCCGCGCGACGCGCACGGCGGGGTAGAGACTGGCGACGATCGAGATCGCCATGACGATCGCCGCGCCGCCGAGGACGATGCCCCAGGGGATGAACATCGGCGGGACGTAGCCGATAACGAGCCGGCTGAGTTCGCGCGCGTCGACGGACATCGCCAAGCCGGCCCCGAGACCGAGCAGGCAGCCGGTGATGCCGATGAGCACCGCCTCGGCGAGCACGAGTCGGAGCAGGGCGGAGCGGGTCACGCCGATGCTCCGGAGGATTCCGAACTGCCACTGCCGGCTGCGGATGCCGGCCATGATGGTGTTGGTGACGCCGAGCGACGCCACCGCCATTGCCGCCCACGCGACGGTGCTGGCGACGAGCAGCAGGCGGTAGAAGCCCTGCTGGATGTTGTGTTTCAGCTCGCGGACGTCGGCGACCTTGAAGCCCTTGTCGCCGAGGTCTTTCGTCAATTGATCGACGAGCACCTTCTTGTCCACGCCCGTTTCCTTTCCAGCACAGTGGGATCCGAAGCTTGGAATTCACGTGACTTGAAGTCGCGGC
>JADMIO011011094.1_pt1 | contig 58493 bp, 40 predicted proteins | sample 8958161 | NCBI WGS metagenome assembly JADMIO01 (sample SAMN16585339, study PRJNA669376) | soil metagenome | isolation source: Crop rotation soil | place: USA: Cullars Rotation, Alabama | collected 2011
CGCGACAACTTGTCCACGTGGAATTCTAAGCTTAGGATCCCAATGTGCTGGAAAGGTGATGAGGATGGTCATGACTTGGGAGGTTGAATGCTGTTGGTTGCGGATGGACCCACGAGTCGATTTCAACCTTCGCCGGACGACTGCGCGTTAGCGCGATTGCAGCCTGATCTTGTTCAACCCCTGTTTGCGGCAGACGTCCATTGCCTGCGTCACGAACCGCAGCGGCGTGTTTTCATCGGATCGGATGACGACCGTGACGTCCTTCGTCATGGCGCCCACCTGCTTTACCAGTTCCTCGAGCGTTTCCATGCTCGCGGGCTTGCCGTTGAAGTCGACGGTGCCTTCCTTCGCGATGCTGATGGTGAGCGATTCCTTCAGCTCGCTTTTGCCGGCGGTCTCCACCTTCGGTAGCGTCAGGTTCATCGTCGTCACCGACCGAAACTGCATCGTGACGAAGGCGAAGAAAATCAGCATCACGAGCACGTCGATCAGCGGCACGAGATTCATCTCGGGTCGCTTCCGGCGCTTCTGGTAGAGCCCGCTCATTGCCTGGCGTTGCGCGAAAGGATGCGCTCGAGCAGCAGGTCGAGCTTCGCCGCGTAGTTCTCCACCTTGCGCTGCAGGAAGCCGGCGCCGACGAGCGACGGGATCGCGATCGTCAGACCGATGACGGTGGCCGACAGCGCGAGCGCCACGCCCTTTGTGAACGCCACCGGATCCGGCAGACCGGTTTCCGGCGAAATCTGCGAGAAGACCTGCAGCAGCCCGGTCACCGTGCCGGTCAGGCCGATCAAGGGTGCCGCGGCATAGATGACCTCGAGGTACGGGATGCCGCGCTCCATCCGGTTGACCTCGAGTCGGGCGAAAGCCTTGACCGCCTCCGGATCGTCCCGGTGGCGTTGCGAGAAATCGATCACGCGTGCGATGACGGAATGGCGGCCGCCCTGGGCGGGCTTGCCCTCGACGACGGCGTCGACGAGGTCGTCAGGCAGCACCGCGTCCTTGCGCAGGGCGTAGAGTCGTTCGCAGAGAATATAGACGGCAATGAGTGAGCAGAGGGCGAGCGGATAGATCAGGACTCCGGCGCCTTTGAAGATGTCGACCATAGAGCAGAGTGGTGAGTGAAAGTCGGCTCTTAGACGCTCACAAGCTCCAAAAGGTTCATCGCCGCTCCCGATTTTTTGTTAAAGACGCCGGCGCGCCCAGTGCAGGGTGTCTGCAACAGGGCGACGTCGTTGTCCGAGGGCGCGGACGCCGACCGCGCGGAGCCCGGCTGCCACCGGCTACGCTACGCCGCGCGTTACTTACGGCGACACGCCGCTCTCCGCGGTTGGGGACTTGGCTTTGAACTCGAGCTTGTCGCCGTTGCGGACGACCAGGATCGGTTCGCCTTCCTTGACTTCACCGCGCAGGAGCGCCTCAGCCAGCGGATCCTCCAGGTAATGTTCGACCGCCCGGCGCAGCGGACGCGCGCCGTATTTCTCATCGTAGCCCTTCTCGATGAGCAGGGCTTTCGACTCGGGGGTGAACTCCAGGAGAATGTTGCGCGCGGCCAGCCGCTTGACGACCTTCCCGGCCTCGATGTCGACGATCTTCAGCAGGTCGTTGCGATCGAGCGGACGGAACACCACGAGGTCGTTGATGCGGTTCAGGAACTCGGGCTTGAAGATGCGCTTGGCCTCCTCGAGGACCTTTTCCTTCAGCTTGTCGAGATCGTGGAAGTCCGACGCGCCTGCCGCCGCGAATCCCATCGTCGTCTGACGCTGGATGAGCTGCGCGCCGACATTCGTCGTCATCAGGATGATCGTGTTCCGGAAATCGACAGTGCGACCCAGCGAGTCGGTCAGGCGTCCATCCTCCAGGATCTGGAGCATGAGCTGGACGACGTCGGGGTGCGCCTTTTCGATTTCGTCGAAGAGGATCACCGAATACGGGCGACGGCGCACCGCCTCCGTGAGCTGGCCGCCTTCCTCGTAGCCGACATAACCCGGAGGCGAGCCGATGAGGCGCGAGACGGAGAACTTCTCCATGTATTCGGACATGTCGATCTGCACGATCGCGTCCTGCGATCCGAAGATCTGCGCGGCAAGCTGCTTGGCCAGTTCGGTTTTGCCGACGCCGGTCGGGCCCATGAACATGAAGGAACCGATCGGGCGGCGCGGATCCTTGAGGTCGGCGCGCGACCGGCGCAGGGCGCGCGCGATCGCCACCGTGGCGGGATCCTGTCCGACGATGCTCTTCTGCAGCTCGGTCTCGAGCGACAGCAGTCGCTCGCTCTCCTTCTTTTCCAGGCGGGAAAGCGGAATGCCGGTCCACTCGGCGACGACCACGGTCATCTGCTCCTCGTCGACCACGATCCGGTTCTCGTCGCGGGTCTTCTTCCAATTCTCCACGAGGTCGTCCTGCTTCGTGCGCAACTGCTTCTCCTTGTCGCGGTACTTGGCCGCCTCCTCGAAATGCTGGGCGGCGATTGCCTGCTCCTTGCGGGTGCAGACCTCCTCGATCTCCTTGCCGAGCGCCTCGATTTCAGGCGGACGGTTGAGGGTCGTGATGCGCGCGCGCGAACCGGCCTCATCCATCACATCGATGGCCTTGTCCGGCAGGAAACGCCCGGTGATGTAACGATCGGAAAGCTTAGCCGCGGCCTCGATCGCCTTGTCGGTGAACGTGGCCTTGTGGTGCTCCTCGTACTTCCCGCGGATACCTTTCAGGATGAGAATGGTGTCGTCGACCGACGGGGCCTCGACCTTCACGCTCTGGAAGCGGCGGTCGAGCGCGCTGTCCTTCTCGATGTACTTGCGGTACTCGTTGAGGGTCGTCGCGCCGATGCACTGCAGCTCGCCGCGCGACAGCGCGGGCTTGAAGATATTCGACGCGTCCATCGCGCCCTCGGCGGCGCCGGCGCCGACGATCGTGTGCAGCTCGTCGATGAAGATGATCACGTTCTTCGAGCGCTTGATCTCGTCCATCACGGCCTTGATGCGCTCTTCGAATTGTCCGCGGTACTTCGTGCCCGCCACCATCAGGGCGAGGTCAAGCGTGATGACTTTCTTGTCGGCCAGGATTTCCGGCACGTTGCCCTTGGCGATTTCCTGCGCGAGGCCTTCGACAATGGCGGTCTTGCCCACGCCGGCTTCGCCGACGAGGACCGGGTTGTTCTTGGTGCGCCGGCAGAGAATCTGGATGACGCGGCTGATTTCCTTTTGGCGACCGACGACCGGATCCATCTCTCCCTTGCGGGCGAGTTCCGTCAGGTCGCGGCCAAAGGCCTTGAGCGCGGGCGTCTTGACTTCCTTCTTGTCCTCGGCATTGCCGCGCGGCGCGACTTCCTCGCCGCCACCACCGCCACCGCCGGCCGGCGGCGTGTCACCGGTCTGGCCGGAGGAAAACTGCGGATCGAGTTCGCGGAGGATTTCATTGCGCGTGCGCTCGATGTCGACCTCGAGGGTCTTCAGCACGCGCGCGGCCACGCCTTCGCCTTCGCGAAGCAGCCCGAGCAGGATGTGCTCGGTGCCGACATAACTGTGATTGAGCGCCTTGGCTTCCTTGCCGGCAAGCGCCAGGACCTTCTTGACGCGCGGAGTGTAGGGAATGCTTCCGACCGGCGTCTTCGATTCCTGCCCGATGCCGACCTGCTTCTCCACTTCGCCGCGAACGGTCTCCAGGTCGAGGCCCATCTTCTGCAGCACGCTCACGGCCACGCCCTGCCCCAACTTGATCAACCCGAGCAGGAGGTGCTCGGTGCCGACGTAGTTGTGGTGGAAGCGATCGGCTTCCTTGCGGGCCAGCGCCAGCACCTGCTGGGCACGCGGCGTGAAATTGTTCATTGGTTCCATTGTGATGTTTTTGAAAGTCTCAGCGGGCAGCGTTACTAAAATCAGGCGCAGCCACTTTGGCAAATTCCGACCGCAGACGGTCGGCGCGCAGCACGTCGCGCTGGCTCGGCTCGAACGCCCCCTTCGCGGCATATTGCACGTGACCAGGCTGGCACTCGATGAAGAGCCGGTCGATGACCGCGCGCTGTCCGTCGGCAAATATCCCGAGATCGATGCCCAGCCTGATCAGGGAAAGGAGATTCATCGCCTCGCCGGAATTGAGAAGGTAGCCGTTCTGCAGGATGCCGAAGGCGCGGCCGATCTTGTCGAACAGCTTATTCGGATCGGTCTCGAGCAGCTTCTGCCGCGCGTTCTGCTCCTGCTCGACGATCGTCGACAGCACGCCGTGCAGGTGCTTAATGATACCCTCTTCGCTCTCGCCGAGCGTGGTCTGGTTGGAGATCTGGAAAATGCTGCCGCTCGCGTCCGAGCCCTCGCCGAACAAGCCGCGCACTGCCATGCCGAGCTGGTTGACCGCGCGCACGACCTTTTCCATCTGGCTCGATATCACCAGTGCCGGCAGGTGCATCATCGCCGACGCGCGGATGCCGGTCCCCAGATTGGTCGGGCAGGCCGACAGGTAGCCCAATTTCGGCGAAAACGCATAATCGATGTGCTCCTCGAGATCGGTATCGAGGGTGTTGATCGTGCTCCAGACTTTCTTGAACTGAAAACCGGCGCGCAGGACCTGGATGCGCAGATGGTCCTCCTCGTTCACCATCACCACGCACGACTGGTCCTTGCTGATCACGATCCCCGCGCCGGCCTTGGCGTGGCAGAGTTCGCGGCTGATGAGATGCCGCTCGACGAGAATCTGCTTCTGCAGCTCGTCCAAATTCTCCACCGGAATCGCGAGGCCACGCTTCATCTGCGGCAACGCCGCGACGGCTTGCATGCACCGATCGCGAATCTCCCGCTTCTGCGCCTCCTTGGCCCAACCTGGGAAGGGCTGCTGCGCCAGATTGCGCGCGAGCCGGATCCGCGTCATCAGAACAATGGCGCTCTTGCCTGCCCCGGTGTCGGTCAGTTCGGAATGGGAATCGATCAGCTCGTTGATCTTCATTTCAGGATTTCTGCGAACGCACGCCCGCCTGCCGAACCTGGTGAATCTCGTCGCGGCAACGCGCCGCATCCTCATAGCGCTCCGCCTTGATGGCCGCGTCGAGCTCGCTCTCCAGCTTCGTCAAACGCTCGTAGAGCGATTTCCGCTCGAGAGCGCGCTGCGGGATCTTGCCGGTGTGCGAGCTGCCCTTGTGCATCGACTCGAGCATCGGCTCGACCGTCACGCCAAAATACTCGTAGCACGCCGGGCAACCGAATCGCCCGGTCTTCTTGAAATCCTGCTGCGTGAAACCGCATGCCTCGCACCGGATGTCGACGCCCGATTCGGGATTGAGGGATGCCTTGAGCAGGAGATCGGCAAGGGAAAATCCATTCGGGTCAGTGACACCCTTTGCCTGCGCACAGGCCTCGCACAGATCGACCTTATGAATCTTGCTGTTTACGATCTGAGTGAGGTGGACAGTGGCTGGCTTGGAGCACAGGTCGCACTTGAGGGAGTTGGCCATGTTATTGTTGAAGTAATGATAGCGCCTCGCTCCCGAAACGCAAATTATCGGAGACAGGCGCCATTCCCCTGCAAGCGTTATGCCAATCGTCTCCCGCTAATCAAGCGCGGAGGCGGATCGTGCGGCCCAAAAATTGGCCGCAAATTCAAATCCGCGTGCCTTCGGAAAGGACCCGTTGCCGGAAAACGGACAGGATCCGATTGGTGATCGGCCCGGGCTTGCCGTTGCCGATGACGCGGCCGTCGAGTTTCACGACGGGAATCACCTCGGCGCCGGTGCCCGTGAGGAAACACTCGTCCGAGCACCAGATGTCATATCGCGTCAAGTCAGCCTCGCGAATCCCCACCCCCAACCCGCGCGCGATGTCGAAGATCGTCGAACGCGTGATGCCCTTCAACGCGCCGGCCGAGGCCGCGGGCGTGAGGACTTCGCCTTTCTGCACGATGAAGACGTTGTCGGCGGTGCACTCGGCCACGTAACCCTGCGTGTTGAGCATGATCGCCTCAAGCGCACCGGAGTTGCGGGCCTCGATCTTGGCGAGAATGTTGTTCAGGTAATTGAGCGACTTGATCGTCGGCGGCAGCGCATCGGGCGCAATCCGGCGCGTCGGCACCGTGACAATGCTGAGGCCGTTCTCGTAGTATTCCTGCGGGTAGAGGGAAATCTTGCTGGCGATGATGAAAACCGTCGGCTTTTCGCACAGCCACGGCGCCAGGCCGAGATCCCCCGCGCCGCGCGTGATCACGAGGCGGATATAGCCATCGGTTAGCTTGTTTCGCCGGCAGGTTTCGCACACGGCCTCCGCCATGTCGGGCCGGGACAACGGCATGGCAAGCATGATGGCCTTGGCCGACTGCTCGAGCCGCTCCAAATGTTCATCCAGCCGGAAAATGTTTCCGCCGTAGATGCGGATGCCCTCAAAGATGCCGTCGCCGTAAAGCAGGCCATGGTCAAAGACCGAGACCTTTGCCTCTGTGGAATCGACATACTTGCCATCGATGTAAACGACCATGATGCCCCCAACCTTCAGCAAAGCCCGCGCGCTTGTCGAGTCCTGTCCTGACCGGCAATTCCCGTTCGCCTGCACGAGCAGCCCACTGTGCCGGTTGGAGCATCCTCAAGAGCATTTTAAAAATCGTGCAGCCTGAATATGAAGAAGCCGCGCACTCCTTGTAGCCCTGCCTGGAAGGGCCGGGCTCCCGCCCCTCCCGGGCCGGGCTACATAACCTCCATACGGCTTCGCACGGAGGCCAACTCGCGGCAATCGGCTTGAGTTCCCGCGCTGGCGACCGATGTTGGCGCGCGACGGGCCGCTTCTCATCATATGAACAAGCGCCCATCCTCCGGCTTCACGCTGATCGAGCTTCTCACCGTCATCGCAATCATCGGCATTCTCGCCGCATTGATTTTTCCCACTATCGGCAAAGTCCGCGAAACGGCCCAGCGAACGGTCGACGCCAACAATCTCCGCGAGATCGTGAAGGCGGCGGCGATCTACGCCGCCGACAACAACGATCGCCTTCCCGACCCGGCCGCGATCGCCGCAGCGACGAACCCGTCCGTCACCGGCGGCCAGGGCGCGTTTCTCTGGGCGGGAATTCTCGCCCAACGCGGCATTCTCACGGATCCGGCGTTCTATTTCGCAAAGAACGACCCCGCCTTCAACGGAGTGCTACCCGATGCGATCGTGAGTCCGGCAGATCACGGCGTCCTCGATTCGACTTTCACCACCAACCGCGTCCTGAGCTTCGAGTTCGTCGGCGGATTGAAGATGGGCGACGCGCCGACCACGCCGGTCGCCTTCACGCGCGGCTTGCTGACCAATGGCACGTGGAGCGCTGCCAATGGCGTCTACCGGAGCGCCGGCGGGCACGTGGCGTTTCTCGGCGGCAGCGTACAGTACTTCCCCAACCTGACCGATGCAGCGAACCAGCTTACGCTGAACAACGGACGCAAAGGCAGTTCGGTTCTGCAGGCCCTGCCCCACAGCGCCAATGCCGCCACCAATCCGCGCGTGTATGGCACCCCTCCTGCCGGCATCGGGACCGCGAACGGAGTTCCGGCCGAGCAAGCTCCTTAGAATGGCCACCGATAGGACTTTTTAACCGCGAATCACGCCAACCGACGTGAAGGCCTCCGTTCCAACATCGGCATTTCCTGCTTGCTTGGCGTCTTTGCGTCTTTGCGTGAGGCCGGTTTGGAACGAAAAGGCAAGGTGCACGCGAAGCCGCAAAGCTGCAAAGGAATACACCCTTCGAATTCGCGAGACTGAATTCATCGCATCGCTGATTGCTGAAAGCTTAGCGCTTGAAGCTTATACCTTACAGCTTCTCTGACGTCATCATCCGTGCAATCCGTGTAATCCGCGGTAAATCTGTATTGGTTTGGAGCCCACGGAACACACGGAATACACAGAAGGACTTTCTAGACCGCGAATCACCGCCACACCCACACCCATTGGATGGCTGATCACTGATTGCTGAAAGCTGATAGCAGGGTATGACTTCAGGACATAGGTAACAATGCAACTTCAGGACATAGGTGACACTCTGGCCAAGGTGTGTGGCGTTCTGCGAAGAACGTTGGATGCCCTGGCCAACTACCAATGTGAACACCATCCGACGAGAGTTTGTGACAAAGGCGCTGTTGAAAGGCGCCGGTTTTTCGGCCTTGTGCCGAGAGTATGGGATCAGCCGCAAGACCGGTTACAAGTGGCGCCAGCGTGCGCTGGCGGACGGACTAGCCGCGTTGGCGGAGCACAGTCGCCGTCCCGTGCGCAGTCCCGGACAGCTGGACGAGACGACGGTCTGCACGCTGTTGCGCTTCAAACTGCGACATCCCGACTGGGGGCCGAAGAAGCTGCATTTGCTCTATGCCAGCCAGTATCCGGACGCCCCGAGTGTGAGCAGTTGTCACCGGGTGTTGGTGAAAGCCGGCTTGGTGGCGGCGCGGCGGCGGCGGGTCAAACCCGCGGCCGAACGGATCGCGCGCGGCTTGGTCGCCCAGGCGTGCAACGAAGTTTGGACGGTGGATTTCAAGGGCTGGTGGCGCACCGGCGACGGCGGGCGTTGCGAGCCGCTGACCGTGCGCGACGCCTACAGTCGCTATGTGTTGGCCACCCGCACCGTGGCGAAGGCCGACACCGCCCACGTCCGCGCGGAGTTCGAACGCCTGTTCCAGCTGCACGGCCTGCCCAAGGCGATCAAGAGCGACAACGGCGCGCCCTTTGCCACCCCAGGCGCTCCCTTGGGCCTGAGTCGACTCTCCGCGTGGTGGGTGGCGCTGGGCATCGAGCTGGATCGCTCTCGTCCGGCGCACCCGCAAGACAACGGTGCGCACGAGCGCTTGCATCGCGACATCGCCACCGAGATCAGCCGTCACGTCCAGCCCGACCTGAGTTCTCAGCAGGCATCCCTGGAGTTGTGGCGGGAGGAGTTCAACTGGCAGCGTCCCCACGAGGCGCTGGGCGGCCGCACGCCGGCGCAGGTCTATCAAAATTCCTCTCGTGCGTTCTCTCCCCCAATCGAGCTCACCTATGGGCCGGGATTTTTCCCGCGCTTGGTCCAATGCAACGGATCGATCAAATGGGAGGGCCGCAGCATTGTCGTCTCCACGGCCTTGGCTGGCTGGCCCATCGGTCTGCGTCAGCTCACCGCCGACCTGCTCGAAGTCTGGTTCAACTATCTGCTCATCGGCTCAATCGAGATCTCCAGCGCCCGCTTCCTTCGCGCCGCTAGCGGCGCGAAGGAACCAGCCAACGCCACGCTCTCTGCCTAGCTCCACCCCAACTTCCAACCCATCAATCAACCTGTTACCGATGTCCTGAAGTTAAAGTGTTACCCTTGTCCTGATCGCACCCAGGTCACTTAGCGCTTAAAGCTTACAGCTTCTCTCCGACATCAGCTTTTCGAATCCCGCCGGCTCGCTTGGCCCCCCGGTACTTGCTACTTGGCACTTCGATCGGCCACGCCCTATATGACGCCGAACGATCAAATGGCTACCGCCCAACCCACTTTTGCCTACGTCGTCGGCCACAAGAATCCCGATGCCGACTCGATTTGTTCCGCAGTCGCTTACGCCGCTTACAAGGAAGCCTGCGGCGAGCACGGTTACGTTGCCGCCCGCTGCGGCAATTCCAACGCGCGCATCGACACCATCCTCGAGCGCTTTCACACGCCTTTGCCGCTCTATTTGAGCGACGTCTATCCGCGCGTGAACGACATGATGGCACCGCATCCGCTGGCGGTGCCCGACGATGCGACCTGTGCCGAGGCCCTGCAACTGCTCGATAAGCACCACATCACGGTCCTGCCGGTCCTTTCTCAGAAAAAAAAGGTCGTGGGCACCATGACCCTTGCCCGGCTCGGCCACTTTTTTATTCCGCGCCTCGACGAGCCGCGCGCCATGCGCCAGGTGCACACCAGCCTCGCGCGCATCGCCCAGTGCCTGCACGCCTCCGTGCTGCACACGGTCGAGGAAAATCGCCTGGAAAATCTGTACGTGCGCATCGGTGCGATGGATGTCGGTACATTCTGGACAATCTCGGAGCGCGAAAACATCCCGGCCGACCAGTCGGTCATCATCCTCGGTGACCGGCTCGACATCCAGCATCGCGCCATCGTCCTCGGCATTCGCGCACTGATCATCAGTGGGAACCTGCCGGTCGATCCCACCATCACCGCCCTCGCCAGGCAGCGCGGCGTCAGCATTCTCATCAGCCCGCACGACACGGCAACCACCGCATGGTTCGTGCGCACCGCCTCCACCATCGAGAGCCTGGTGGACCGTGAATTCACCGCGCTCAAAGCCGACACTCGCATCGCCGAAGTCCGCCGCAAGTTCGCCCAAGGCTCGCCGCACGCGATGATGGTGACGGGCGAGGACGGTTCGTTGCAGGGCATCCTGACCAAGACCGACCTGCTGAAACCGGTTCCCACCCGCCTCGTGCTCGTGGATCACAACGAGCTGACCCAGGCCGTGCCCGGCGCCGATGAAGTCACGATCACCGAGATCATCGACCACCATCGCCTCGGGCCGATCGCCACGCCCCAGCCGATCCTTTTCATCAACGAACCGGTGGGGTCGACCTGTACGATCATCGGCGATCTTTTTCGGCGACGCGGCCTGATGCCGACGGCCAGGATCGCCGGCCTGATGATGGCGGGCCTCATCTCCGACACTCTGCTGCTGCAGAGCCCGACCTCGACACCCAAGGATGCCGACGTCCTCGCCTGGCTGGAGACAATCGCCGACATCAAGGGCAAGGCGCTCGCCAAACTTATCTTCAGTTCGGGTTCGATCATCCTCGCCAGTCCGGCGGACAAGGTCATCCGCTCCGACTTCAAGATTTACGAGGAGGAATCGGTGCGCTTCTCGGTTTCGCAGGTCGAGGAACTGGGCCTCGCCAATTTCTGGGAGCACGCCAAGTCCCTCGCGCGCGCCCTGGCTGAAATGCGCTCGGAGGAGAAACTCGCGTTCGCCTGCCTGCTGATCACCGACATCAACACGCAAAACTCGCTGATGCTCGTGAAAGGCGACCCGGAGTTTATCCGGCGGATTTCCTATGCCCACGTCGAGCAGGACGAGATTTTCGATCTGCCGGGAGTGGTCAGCCGCAAGAAGCAACTCATCCCCTATCTCGTCAGCGTCCTCAAGGAAATGGCCGCGGAAGGCGTCACGCCCACCTTCAAGGGCCGCACCAAGACTCCTTTCAGCAAGGCCAGCTGAGTCACTGCGCGCCATCAAAAGAATGTCGGCAACTTCTGCGGCGCGTCCTGTGTTATGGTTTTGACACGAAAATGATCATACGACGCGCCCAAGACTACCTGGTTATCGCGCGGCGTGAGTATCGCGCCGTCGCGATCTCACTCGGACTTCTTATCCCTGAAACCTTAGCGCTCCTCGCCTCCATGAAATCCCGCCTTGGCATTCGCGGCCTCGCTGTCGCGTCTCTGTTTTCGGTTTTGATCTCCGCCGGTTTTGCGCAAGTCGCGGCGGAGCCCACGCTGCGCCTGCCTGATCTCAAGGTCACCGACAGCGCCGACCTCCCGCCGCCCGAATCCTGGCGCTACGCGCAAGTCGCCGGCTTCGACGTGATCTCCAACGCTTCCGACCGGAGCACGCGCAAACTCCTGGCCGACTTTGCGACATTCACGCAGGCGATGCGGCTCGTCTGGCCCGCGCCAGCCAAGCCCCTCGCGTCCACCACCCTTGTCCTTTGCGGCAAAGGCGGAAAGTTCGACGAATTCACGCCGGCGGGCGCGACCAGGGACGAGGCGATCGTGCCCAGCCTTTTCCTGCGCAATCGCGAACAAGCCGCCATCGTTGTCGACGTCGAGACCGACACCGTCACCGTCGACGCCACGAAGACCGTCATCGATACCGGCGGCGTCGTCGATTACGCGATCGATCACTACAGCCAGCTCTATCGCGAGTACATTCACTACCTTCTCAGCCAGAGCCAGGTTCGGCCGCCGGTGTGGCTCGAGGAGGGGCTGGCGCAAATCATCATGGATATCGAGGTGACCGACGAGGCGCTGTATTATGGGAAGATCAATACCAACAAGGGCGCGGCGTCGGGCGGCGAGTCGCCGTTGTCGGACGGCACCGATCCCACCGTCAGCGCCGACTCCGTCGTAGGCGAGCAGCCCTTCAATGTCGTGCTCCAGCACCGGAAGCTGATGCCATTCCCGGATTTCTTTGCGATCACCGCCGATTCACCCGAAGCCCGCAATCCGCTCGGCAACAATCTCTGGGCGAAGCAAGCCTACGCCTTCGTGCATTTCTGCATGTTCGGCGAGGACCTGCGTTACAAGGAAGCGCTGGGCACCTTTGTCCAGCGCCTTGCCCGCGAGCCGGTCAGCGAGCCGCTTTTCAAGGAGTGCTTCAAGGTAAGCTACGCCGACATGCAGAAACAGCTCCGCGGCTACATTCTTCGCGTGAAGCACAAGTACCAGAAATACCCGCTGCAAAAGAGCGATCAATTCACGGCCAAGTCGATCGAACTGCGCGATGCCACCCCGGCGGAGGTCGGTTTGATCAAGGGCGACGCGCAGCGCCTGGCCGGCCGCCTCGACACCGCCTTCACCACTTACCGCATCGCCTACCTGCGCGGCGCACGCGAAGCGCCGTTGCTCGCCGGACTCGGACTGACGGAGTCTGCGCTCAATCACACCGACCGTGCAAGGGAGCTGCTTGAGAATGCCGCGAAGGCAGGCACCAACCGGCCGTCCGCCTACGCTGAGCTTGCCCGGCTGCGTCTGGCCGCCGCCACCTCCGCACCCGCCGGGAACGGCGGCAAACTCAGCGGAGAACAGATGGCGTCGGTGCTCGGGCCGCTTTTCGAGGCCCGCAAGCGCACGCCGCCAATTCCCGAAACCTACGAATTGATCGCGGCTGCGTGGAGTCGAAGCGCTGTCGCGCCCACGACGGAAAACCTGGCCGTGCTCGACGAAGGCATTCGTGCCTTCCCCCGCAACAGCCCGCTTCTCCTCAGCGCCGCGCAGCTCTATCATCAGGCCGGAGCAGCGCCCACTGCTGCCTCGATCGCCAAGCTCGGCATCCGGTTCTCGGCCGATCCAGCAACCCGCACGCAATTCGAGCAGCTCCTCGCCTCACTGCCCGCCGCCGGCAAATAGCCGATTCAGGGCGAGGTCTCTCGCACCCGCCGATAGCGTCCCGTACCCTCGCCGGAAGCCACGTCTTTTGTAGGGCGGGGTCGCCTGACCCCGCCTCGGCGGCATCAGCGATGCCGCCCTACAACGAGCGCCGAAAGCATGTCACACCTACGCTTGGCACAAAGTTCTCTTGTAGGGCGGGGTCGCCTGACCCCGCCTCGGCGGCATCGACGATGCCGCCCTACACCGTTCGTCGTCGAACCTGCAAAAATCCCCCATACCCGTCGTGGCTTCCTGGCGTCCGAATTCAACTCGACCGCGCTCCCGGCTTCTGAATTGCGTTGGGCGGACAGATTCCCCTTCTTGGGAGCGAATGCCCGTCGAAAACACTCCGCCCGCACCCGCTCCCAGTGACTTCATCCGCGATATCGTTGCGGCTGACCTTGCCGCCGGACGCCATCAGCGGATCGTCACCCGGTTCCCACCCGAACCGAATGGGTATCTGCACATCGGTCACGCGAAATCGATCTGCCTCAACTTCGGCATCGCCCGGGAAAACAACGGCCAGTGCAACCTGCGTTTCGACGACACCAATCCGGTGAAGGAAGACACGGAGTACGTCGAATCCATTACGGCAGACGTTCGCTGGCTGATCGCCGGCTGGGCCGATCATTGCCTCGGGTTCAAGGCTCGCGGCGCCAAGCCCGTCGCGAAAGCCATCGGCGGCAAAACCGACCTCTATCTGGCGCCGGTCGCGCTTGGTCCCGATGGTTCCCCTCCGGCCAATTCGGAACCGTTCTTCGCGTCCGATTATTTTGAAGAGCTCTACAATTTCGCGGTCACGCTGGTGAAGCGAGGGAAGGCGTACGTCTGCGACCTCAGTCCGGAGGAGACCGATCTTTATCGCGGAGCGCCCGACAAGCCCGGACGCGACAGCCCGTGGCGGAACCGCAGCATCGACGAGAATCTCGACCTGCTTGCGCGGATGAAAGCCGGCGAATTCCCCAACGGCGCCCGTTCGCTCCGGGCAAGGATCGACATGGCGTCGCCGAATGTCTGGCTCCGCGACCCGCTGCTCTACCGCATCCGGCACGTGCCGCATCATCACGCCGGCGACGGCTGGTCCATTTACCCGCTCTACGATTACGCGCATTGCCTGAGTGATTATTTGGAAGGCGTGACGCACAGCCTTTGCACGCTGGAATTTGTCGATCACCGCGCGCTCTACGACTGGATCCTCGAGAGCCTCGACCTGCCGCGACCCCTGCCACACCAGTACGAATTCGCCAAGCTCACGCCGGGTTACACGCTCGTTTCAAAACGCAAACTCCTGCTCCTCGTCAACAATGGCACGGTCACCGGCTGGGACGATCCTCGCATGCCGACGCTCTCCGGACTTCGGCGCCGCGGCGTTCCGGCGAGTGCGCTGCGCCGGTTCGTCATCGGCGTTGGCGTCACGAAATTCGACAGTCTGACCGATATCGCCGTCTTCGAGCACGCCGTGCGCGATGAACTCAATCAGGTCGCGCAGCGCCGCCTCGCCGTCCTTCGGCCCCTCAAACTTGTCCTCACGAACCTGCGGCCGGACGAAACCGTCGACTGCGCCGCGACCAACAATCCGCAGGACGAGAATCCCACCACGCGGCCGCTCGCCCTTACGCGAGAGGTGTTCATCGAGTCCGACGATTTTGCGGAGATTCCGCCGCCCAAATATTTTCGTCTCAAGCCCGGCGGCGAAGTGCGACTAAAATACGCCTGTATCATCAAGTGCGAGCAGGTCGTCAAGGACGCCACCGGCGCGATCACCGAAATCCACTGCAGCGCCGATCTCACCACGCGTTCCGGGCAGCCGAATGCCGATCGCAAGGTGAAGGGCACGATTCACTGGGTGAGCGCAACCAAGGCGATCGATGCCGAGGTGCGCCTCTACGACCGGCTCTTCACCGTACCCGAGCCCGGCGCCGAGGAAGACTTCCTGAAGGTGGTAAACCCGAAGTCTCTCGAAATCGTTCCGGCCAAGCTCGAGCCCGCCTGCGCCAACACCAAGCCGACCGATCGCCTGCAGTTTGAGCGCCTCGGCTACTTCTGCCTCGACTCCGCTTCGCCGGCCAGTCCGGACGGACGCCTGATCTTCAACCGCACGATTTCGCTCAAAGACACGTGGGCGAAGTGAAGTTGTAGGGCGGGGTCGCTGACCCCGCCTCGAATGGGATTGACGACTCGCGCGGGCACGGCCGCCCCCGCCCTGCAAATACGGGCCCATCTCGCAAGCGGTCACGAGAACCGCTTCAGTCGCTCGAGCACACGCTCCTTCCCGAGCACGCGGAAAATCGCCGTGATGCTCGGGCCGGCATTGGTGCCCGTTACCGCCAGCCGCGCCACCGCCTGATAATCGCCGAAACCCAGACCCTTCCCCGCCGCCAGCGACTTGATGCCTTCTTCGATCGTGCCATCGCTGGAAAAATCCATCGCCGGCACCGCCGCGATCAGTTCAGCCAATCGTGCCTTCGGATCGCCCTTGGCCATGACCTTCTCCCTCACCCTGGCGTCGATCGGAAAATCCTCGGTGAAGAAATACGCCGTGTACGGGCCAAGCTCCTCGATGCCTTTGATCTTCGGATGCGCGAGCCGCATGACTTCGCGAAAATAGGAGATATTCGCGAACACGCCCGCTGCATTCGGCTGCTGCGAAAAATACTTGTGCGCCAAGGCCTCGAACTTCTCCGCCGGCAACTCGAGCAGGTAGGTCATGTTCATGTTCGCGAGCTTCTTGTCGTCGAACTTCGCATTGGCCTGGTTTACCCCTGGCAGGTCGAACAACCGGACGATCTCCGCAATCGGCATCTTCTCGCGATCGTCCCCGGGATTCCACCCGAGCAATGCGAGGTAATTCACCAGCGCCTCGGGCAGGAAATAGCGTTGGCGGTATTCCTCAATCAGCGCGCCCTTGTCGCGCTTGCTCATCTTTCCCTGTCCCATGCTGGGCGACTTCAGGATCAGCGGAATGTGGGCGAAGATCGGGGGCTTCGCACCGAAACCTTCATACAGCAACACGTGCTTGCTCGTATTGGAAAGGTGATCCTCGCCGCGAATGATGTGCGAGACCTGCATCGTGATGTCGTCGACGACATTCACGAAGTGGAACACCGGGTTGCCGTCGGACCGGAAGATCACGAAGTCCTCGTCCTCGACGCGCTCCACGCGTCCGCGAATCTGGTCGTCGATCACCACTTTCTCGTTCCGCACTTTCTCGACCTCTTTCTTGCGGTGATCGTCGAAGACACGGTAGCGCTCGCCCAGCAGCCTGAACCAGATCGCTCCGTCTTTCTCGTAGGCGCGTCCATTCGCGAGCAGCTTTTGTTTGTACTCCTCGTACAGCTTGCCGCGCTGGCTTTGGCGATACGGTCCGTGGCTGCCGCGCTCACCATTGCCGTCGGGATTGGGACCCTCGTCCCAGTCCATTCCCAGCCATGTCAGGCTGTCGTAAATCAGCCTCAGGAATTCCTCGCTATTCCGCGCCTGGTCGGTGTCCTCGATGCGCAGGATGAATTTCCCGCCCGTGTGGCGAGCGTAAAGCCAGTTGAACAGCGCGGTGCGGGCGCTGCCGATGTGGAAGAAGCCGGTCGGGCTGGGAGCAAATCGTACGCGAACCTGGGACATGAGCGATCAATGTGCTGCCGCGGCCATGGCGCGACAAGCCAGATTCGTGTTTGCGAGCCGGCGTTTTCATTCGTGTCAATTCGCGTGCATTCGTGGTTAAACAACCTCCCGTCATGACCCGCCCGCCCGTCCTCGATCCCGCCGACTTCCTCGCCCGTTTCGAAATGGCAGCCAGACCGCAAGGCTTCCGTCAGGAGAAATTTGGCGAGGCCTCGGGTTACCCTTTGATCGCTTGGACGCGGCGCTCGCCGGGTGTACGTCCGCGAGTTTACTTGTCCGCTGGAATTCACGGTGACGAACCGGCGCCTCCATTCGCCCTGTTGCGATTGCTGGAGTCGGGTGCGCTCGACGAGCGTTGCACATGGTTTGTGTGTCCGCTGCTGAATGCCGGAGGGTTCCTCGCCCACACGCGAGAAAACGCCGCCGGCATCGATCTCAATCGCGACTACAAGGATGCGCGAAGCGTGGAGATTTCCGCGCATGTCGCCTGGCTGCGACGCCAACCGCGCTTCGATCTCGTGATCTGCCTTCACGAGGACTGGGAAGCCAGCGGCTTCTACCTTTACGAACTCAATGTCGCAGGCCAGCCCACTCTCGCCGACATCATGGTTGGGGCCGTGCGCCCGCTCTGCCCGATCGAGAGCGCCACGGTGATCGATGGACGCGATTCAGCGGAGCCTGGCATTATCCGGCCCGTGAGCGATCCGCTGCTCCGCGAAACGTGGCCGGAAGCGATTTATCTCCGGCATTTCCATTCGACGCTCACCTACACGCTCGAGTCGCCGTCCGCACTGCCCATGGAACAGCGTATTGCCACGCTCGTCGCGGCAACGAAGGCAGGCCTGGATGCGTTTTGGTAGGGCTTTGAAATAGGTGTAGCCTGAGCGGGAGCTCAGGTACGTTCCCGTGATTCATACTTGTAGCCCTGAGCGGGAGCTCAGGGACATTCCCGCCGCTCCCGCAGCGGGCTACCGTCCCCCACCACCGTCCCCACAAACCCATCGATCAACGCCTGTGCCTCCGGGGCGGGCAGATTCATCTTCCGCTCGGCGAATCGCGCCAGGTCAGCCGGCCAAGGCGCTCGCAACACGTGATTCATGCCGGTCGCACGCAGGTCGATCGCCGCGCAATGCAGGGCCTGTCGAGTCAGCGGCAGCATCGCCGAATGCCGCGCCGTCCAGCCGGACGTCGCAAACTCCAGATATAATTCCGGATCGGGCCCATAGAGTTTATCCCCTACGACGCGGTGATTCAGCCATTCCGCATGAGCGCGGATCTGATGCTTGCGACCGGTTATCAGTTCCACTCCCGCCAATGTGAAACCGCCGCGCACGGCGAGCGGGTGGTAAACCGTGGTTGCCGGCTGCGCGCCGTCAGCGTCGGTCACGCATTGTTTGACCACCACCCTGGTCGACAGATCGCGGCCCAACGGCTGCTCAACTCGCGTCACCGCCGACAGTTCTCCCTCGAGGATGGTCACATAAGCCTTACCGATCCGCCGCCTGAGAATTCCCTTCTGGAGCCTTCGGTTGGCGGCTTCGGTTTTCGCCAGCACGATCACGCCGCTCGTCTCGCGATCGAGCCGAAAAATGAAACGGATCGACTCGAGCTTCATTTCCTCGCGGATGGCGCCCGCCAGGCTCGACCAGGGACCGGCCTTTGAGGGATGAACGACCAGCCAGCCGGGTTTGTCGATCGCCAGCAGGTGCTCGTCGTCGTGGATCACCCAGCGTTGCAGATTGCCCCGGTCCACGAGCGGCGGCGCGGCCGGCGGCAGCTCATCCGCGGGATGGAGCGCGCTCATCGTTCAATCTTTTCCGAAAATATCGCGCCGAGAATCATTGCAATGCTGCGCGTTTCGCGTAGAAATAGGGGGCGTCGAATGAAGCGGTTGATCCCAATTTCGCGTGGGCCGGTCCGAAGGACGGCAGCAGCGAAACCGCCGACGGAATAATGAGCTCATCGGGCCATTTTTGCATTCCCAACCCATAAGGAGAATCATGAACAAAACAAACTATCCTCACGACGTCATCGTGTCCGGCATCCACCTCGAACTCACCTCGGCGCTAAAAGCGTACGTGCGTGAAAAGATGGAGCGACTGTTCCGGCACCAGGAGCGAATCGTGCGGATAAAGGTGGAGCTCGAGTGTGACCGCAAACACGACCGCGAGCACAAGTTCATCGCGAAGGGCCACATCACGATCCACGGACCGGACATCAACGCGACCGTCGACGCGGAGGACTGCTACAAGTCCGTCGACCTGCTCGTCGACAAGCTCGACCAATGCCTGCGCAAGCGTCACGGTCTGCACAAGGACAAGCGGAATCATCCGCATGCGATCGAGTTCCCCGACGTCGGCCTGCCGAAGGCGATTTGATTTCGCCTGTACAAGCCTCCGGCAACACAGACCGCGAGCCCGCCACCCCGGCGGGCTTTTTTATTTTTCAATTGTCATTGGCCATTACTCATTGGGCATCGCACGGGTCTGCACTTTGATTTTCGAATTTGGATTTTCGATTTTCGATTGGGATGCGGGCGGTGTGTGTTCATGAGAAAGGGAACCGTCATTGCGAGGAGTCCCGCAGGGGAACGACGTGGCTACCGAGGCCGCAGGCCGACAGTTGGACATCCAGAGGAACGTGTTGTCAGCTTCGCAACCCAAGCCGCGTAGTTGTGGATCGCCACGTCCCGCTGGCGCAGGACTCGCGATGACAAGACAGAGGGGTAGCAGGCTTCCTGCGGAACGACGTGGCAATCCAGAGTATTCGGCTTATTCGCGAAATTCGCGGGCCGCCTTAATCCGTTAGCGGTAAGTAGCCAAATTTCGGTTTTCAATTCGTCGCCCCGTGCTTTGATGGCGCGGAATCCCCATGCCCGGCGTCCTGCCCCTTTCCGGCCGCGACCTCACGCTCGCTCGTCTCCGCTCTGCCATCGCCGGCAACCAGCGCGTCGCGCTCACGGCGGCTGCGCGCAAACGGATCGCCGCCTCGCGCCGGATCGTTGACCGACTGCGCCACGACCCCGCGCCCCATTACGGCATCAACACCGGTTTCGGCATTCTTGCGCACAAGCAGGTGCCGCCTGGAGACATTGAGAAACTCCAGGAAAACCTGATCCTCAGCCACGCCGTCGGCGTGGGCGACGAAGTGCCGGCCGAGATTGTCCGGCTCATGCTTCTGCTGAAGGTCAACGGCCTGGCCTGCGGCATGTCCGGGGTGACCCAGCGCGTGGTCGACTACCTCGTGCGCTTTCACAACGAAGACGCCCTGCCGGTTATCTTCACCAAGGGTTCATTGGGCGCGTCAGGCGACCTCGCGCCGCTGGCGCACATGGTGCTGCCGCTGCTGGGACTCGGGGAAATGGACCTCGAGGGGAAACGACACCCGGCCGCTAGTGTCCTGCGCAAGCTCGGGCTCAAGCGGCTCGTCCTGCAATCGAAGGAGGGCCTCGGACTGATCAACGGCACGCAGTTCATGTCGGCCTACGCGGTACACTGCCTCCTGCGGATCGAAAACCTCGTGAAGACCGCCGACGTCGCCGCGGCCATGACGCTGGAGGCCGCCCGCGGCAGCGCCACGCCGTACGACGAGCGCATCCACGCGGCGCGACCGCACTCGGGTCAGCAGGAAGTCGCGCGCAATCTCCGAACATTGTTGCGCGGCTCGAAGATCCTGCCGTCCCATGCCGATTGCGCGAAGGTGCAGGACCCCTACTCGCTGCGTTGCGTGCCACAGGTCCATGGCGCAGTGCGGCTCGCGTTGGGTCATGCGCGCGAGGTGGTTGAGACTGAGATCAACTCAGCCACCGACAATCCCCTGGTGTTTGCCAACGGCGACGTCATCAGCGGCGGCAATTTTCACGGCGAACCGCTCGCGTTCGTCCTCGACTACCTGGCGATCGCGACCGCGGAGCTCGCGTCGATCGCCGAGCGGCGCATCTACATGCTGCTGCACGGCGACACCATCGGCGACGTGAAGGTGCCGCGGCTGCTCATGAAGGACACCGGCCTCAACTCCGGTTTCATGATCCCGCAGTACACCGCCGCCGCGCTGGTTTCCGAAAACAAGATTCTGGGTCACCCCGCATCGGTCGACTCGATACCCTCGTCGCTCGGTCAGGAAGATCACGTATCGATGGGATCGCTCGGGGCGACGAAACTGCTCGAGGTCGTCAAGAACACCGAAACTGTCCTCGCGATTGAGTTTATGTGTTCGGCGCAGGGCCTCGAGTTCCTGCGTCCGCTTCGATCCGGCCCCGGCGTCGAAGCGGCATTCGCCGAGGTGCGTCGCTACATTCCCTTCGCTCAAGCCGACCGGCTTTTTCACCACGACGTGCAGACCGCGCTGGCCCTGGTCCGCAGCGAGCAAATCGCGAGCGCAGCGGAGCGGGCCGTGGGGCGCTTGAAGTGAAATATTCAATCGTACCTTCACTCTTCCGTAGCCCTGCGCGGGAGCGCAGGGACCGTCCCGCCGCTCCCGCGGCGGGCTACACCAAAGCAGGCTATCGCATTCGCGGCGATTCGCGCCATTAGCGGGCAAATAAAATAAGCATCATCGATTCCATGCCCCAATCGAAAATCCAGACTCCAAAATCCGGAATTCGCCTCATCCGCGCTCCTCGCGGCAGCCAACGCGTCTGCCAGACGTGGGCGGCGGAAGCTGCGATGCGGATGTTGATGAACAACCTCGATCCCGAGGTGGCCGAACGACCGCGCGACCTCGTGGTGTACGGTGGACGCGGAAAAGCAGCGCGCAATTGGGCGGCCTTCGACGCCATCATCGCGGCGCTGCAGCGCCTCGCGCCTGACGAAACGCTGCTGGTGCAGTCCGGCAAACCGGTCGGCATCGTGCGCACGCACGCCAACGCGCCGCGGGTGCTGGTGGCCAACAGCAACCTGGTGCCGAAATGGGCCACGCAGGAAATCTTCGATGACCTCGAGAAGCGGGGGCTCATCATGTTCGGGCAGATGACGGCGGGATCCTGGATCTACATCGGCACGCAGGGAATTCTCCAGGGCACCTACGAGACTTTCGCCGAAGTCGGCCGCCAGCATTTTAACGGCAGCCTCGCAGGACGCCTGTGCGTCACTGCCGGCTGCGGCGGCATGGGCGGGGCACAGCCGCTCGCGGTGACGATGGCTGGCGGCACCTGCCTGATCGCGGACGTCGACCGTTCGCGTCTGGAGAAACGCGTCACCGACCGCTATCTCGACGAGATCGCGGCAAACCTGGACGCCGCCATCGATCGCGCCGTCAGTTATGCGGCGGACGCCAAGGCCCTGAGTGTCGGTGTCGTCGCCAATGCCGTCGAACTGCTCGAGCGGCTGCTCGCGCGGAAAATTCACGTCGACGCGGTCACCGACCAAACGAGCGCGCACGACCCCTTGGTCGGCTACGTGCCGCTCGGCTTTGATTTGAAGGCCGCCGCGAGTCTCCGGAAAAAGGATCCCGCCAAGTACCAGCGTCATTCGCTGGCGACGATGGCACGGCACGTGAAGGCCATGCTCGCGCTCCAAAAGCGCGGGGCCAAGACCTTCGATTACGGCAACAACCTTCGTCAGCGCGCCAGGGACCAGGGAGTCAAACGCGCTTTCGATTTCCCGGGTTTCGTGCCCGCGTACATCCGTCCGCAGTTCTGCCTGGGCCGGGGGCCGTTTCGCTGGGTGGCGCTTTCCGGTGACCCGGAAGACATTTTCGCGACCGACCGTGCGCTCATGGAACTTTTTCCGCAGGACGAGAGCCTGCATCGCTGGCTCAAGCTCGCCGGCGCGCGCGTTGCCTTCCAAGGTCTGCCCGCGCGTATTTGCTGGCTCGGACTTGGCGAGCGTCACCGGGCCGCGCTGCTTTTCAACCAGATGGTCGCCGATGGACGCGTGAAGGCTCCGATCGTGATCGGCCGCGATCACCTCGACTGCGGTTCGGTCGCGAGCCCGAACCGGGAAACCGAGGCCATGAAGGACGGTTCCGACGCGATCAGCGACTGGGCGATCCTCAATGCGATGGTGAACATTGCGAGCGGAGCGTCATGGGTCAGCTTCCACCACGGCGGCGGCGTGGGCATTGGCTACAGCCAGCACGCGGGTCAGGTTATCGTCGCCGACGGCACTCCCGAGGCCGCGGTCCGACTTGAGCGTGTGCTGACGAACGATCCGATGATGGGCGTTTTCCGTCATGTCGACGCCGGCTACGACCTCGCGCGCGACTTCGCGCAGAGGCTCAAGGTGCCCATCCCGATGTAGCGACTCGCCGCCGTTTTCGTTGTCGCTCGGCGCACTCGTCTGGATCGCCACGGCGGAAAAGTCCCGCCTCGCGATGACAAAAAGAGGCTTCCCGCCATAACGCTCCAGCCCGCCGTCCTCCACCTGTTCTTGCGCCTCGTGCGATTTTTTGCGGCGATACTCCGCCCCGATCAATTGTGGCACCGGCAGATTTGAAACTTCGAATTCCCCACACCGCTTCCGCGAAATGGCCGGCAATCGCGCCTTCGCGATTCGCTGCAGTCATTCGCCGCGACTCGCCGGCGGGCTGCCAGGTCGCGCTCCTTGGATTGCCCGACGACACGGGTGTCAGGCTCAATCATGGTCGGCCTGGCGCCAGGCGCGGGCCGACCGCCTTCCGCGCCGCGCTCGCGCGCTACGGCGCCGCCGGGCCGGCAGCGGGACCGGTGACGACCGTTTTTGACGCAGGCGATGTCCAACCCGGCCGCTCCCTCGAGGAAACCCATCGGCGCGTCACGCTCGCGACGGCGGCTCTGCTGGACGCCGGGCTTTTTCCCGTCGCAATTGGCGGCGGGCACGACCTCACGTTTCCTTTCGTGCGCGCGGTCGCCGCTCGCTGGCCGCGGTTGTCCGGACTCTATTTCGACGCCCATCTCGATGTGCGCGCCACAGCGGGATCAGGCATGGCCTTCCGTCGCCTCATCGAGGATTGTGGTGTCGCTGCACTGCATCTCCACGGATTCCGTCCGCTCGTGAACTCCCTGGAACATCTGCAATGGTTCGAGGGACACGGCGGCAAAACCTACGAGGACGGCGATACGCTGCGGCTCCCGAAAGGACGCGACTTGTTCGTCAGTTTCGACCTCGACGTCCTCGACGCCTCGCACGCACCGGGAGTGAGCGCACTGAATCCGTCGGGCTGGAATGTGCGTGAAGCTTCCGATTGGATCCGAGCCTGCGGTGTGGATCCCCGCGTTCGTTGCTTCGATTTGATGGAATTGAATCCCCTCTTCGATATCGATGGCCGCACCGCCCGCGTCGCCGCGCATCTTTTTCTGACTTTTCTCGCCGGCTTCGCGAGGCGCTGATGGCCTGAGAATAATTTCGAACTCCTCCCAGTCACCCATCACTCGTCACTCATCACTTGGCCTTTCCGATGTCCCTTCTGATTCGCAACGCGCGCATTCTCACCCTCGCCGGTGAGCGGGGACCGCGCCGGGGCAAGGCGCTCGCCGACCTCGGCGTGATCGCGGCGGGCGACATTGCCGTGGCCGACGGCCGGATTGCCGCGATCGGACCGAAGCTCGAATCGCCTGCCGGCGCCGAGGTCATCGAGGCCCAGGGCCGCGTTGTCATGCCGGGCTTCGTGGACTGCCACACGCACGCCTGCTGGGCGGGAGACCGCCTCGACGAGTGGGAGAAAAAGCTGAACGGTGTCCCCTACCTCGAAATCCTGAAAGCCGGCGGCGGCATCCACGCGACGGTCCGCGCGGTGCGGGCAGCGACCAAGAAACAGCTTTCCGCGCAGCTCAAGGACCGGCTCGACGCGATGCTGCGCGAGGGCACCACGACCGTGGAAATCAAGAGCGGCTATGGCCTGCAAACCGAGGAGGAGCTGAAGATGCTCCGAGCGATCGTCCGCGCCGGCAACGAATGGCCCGGCACCATCGTGCCCACGGCGTTGCTGGGCCACGCATTTGAGGGCGAACTCGACGAGTACGCGCGCATGGTCGTGAAGGAGATGCTGCCGGCCGTGTCGCGCGAGTTTCCTGACATCACGGTTGACGCCTTTTGCGAAGAGGGTGCCTGGACGCGCGAAGCCTGCGTCCGCCTTTTCGAAAAGGCCTCGAAACACCATCCGCTGCGCGTGCATGCCGACCAATTCACATCGCAGGGCATGATCGGCGAAGCGATTCGTCTCGGCGCGCGAAGTGTCGACCACCTCGAGGCGTCGACCAAGGCGGATCTCACCGCGCTCGCCGAGTCGCGCACGATGGGCGTCATCCTGCCCTGCAGCAGCTTTCACACCGACCAGCGCTACGCGCGCGGCGGATTTTTCATCGACCACAACGGCGCCATCGCGCTGGCCACCAATTGCAATCCTGGTTCCGCTCCGACGCACTCGATGCCGCTGGCAATCGCGCTGGCAGTTCGCTTCTGCGGACTTTCGCCGGCCGAGGCGATCAGCGCCTCAACCGTCAACGCCGCCGCTCTGCTCAACCTGCACGATCGTGGAACGCTCGAAGCCGGAAAGCGGGCCGACCTTCTCCTGCTGCACCACAAAGATGAACGTCAACTCGCGTACGAGCTCGGCGGCAATCCGGTGGATCTCGTCGTATGCGGAGGAAAGAAACTCTAGACAGGGCGAACGTGCGAAGCTAAGGCGTCGACCGAGCGCTCGCAAAAAGGCGCACAAAGCGCAAGAGCTTCGCACGACCTCAGCCGCAAATCCAAATTCCAAAATCCAAAATCAGAAAATTCTCCGCCCCAATCGAAAATCGGAAATCTCAATACCCCGCCTCCTCGTACGGTCCCTGCCCCCGCCCATAAACCAGGATACTGCGCTCGAACGTGCAAACCAGCCGCCCTTCGTGCGTCAAGGCTGTCGTCCGCACCGAGATGATGCCCTGTCCCGGACGTGATTTGGATTCGCGTTTTTCCAGCACGGTCGACTCGGCATAAACGGTGTCGCCGTCGCGCACGGGTGAATGGAACTTCACATTCTTCCACGCCAGATTCGCGACGATCCGCGAGAAGGTCTTGGTCATCATTCCCGTCAATACCGCCACCACATGCAGCGGGTTGATGGCCATTGCGCCGCCAATCGCGCGATCGTGAAAGTGCTCGTCTCCGAATTCTGGAGTCTGATCGAGCGCGCGCAGGCTATGGGCCGTGCTCTCCGCCGCGCGAAATGTCTTCCCGGGACGGTGCTCGTAGGTTTCTCCGACAACCACATCCTCGAAGAACAGACCCATCCGCTCCCGGAAAACTCCCGGCGATATTTCGACGTGCGACGCGTGACGGTTCATGCTCAGCGTTTGGGGCAACCGCGAATCGACGCGAATAGGCGCGAATAATTCTCCAGGTCCGCCCTGGCCCCGCTCTTCAACCATTCGCGTCCATTGGTGTCCATTCGCGGTTAAATAAATTCCTCAATAATTGACTCGCGTGAAATGATCGCGGCCGGTGCGTGACACGAGCAGGTCGTACACGAGTCGTGCGACAACTTCGCCGCGCTGGTTCGCGCCGAGCGTCTCGACCTTCAGCCGGCCAACCGCCGCGTCCTCGGGCCAGTCGGCTTTCTCGAGGATTCCGGAGGTAGCGTAGATCGTATCGCCGCCGAAGAGCGGCTTCGTGAGCGTGATCTCGTCGAAACCGAGCAACCGCGTGCGCTTGGCAAACGTTTTCCACGTCATTCCAATCAGGACCTTGGTGGTCAGCGTCGAGTCCATCAGGCATTTCTTCCACTCGGTATGCGCCGCGAACTGCTCATCGAAATGCAGCATTTGCTGGTTCAGCGTGTCGAGGCATTCGTCGCGGCTGTCCTGCTGCGAAAGTGTCAGCCCAGGTCGATGTTCGAATTTCTGCCCGACGGCAAACTGCTCGAAATCGAGACCGAAGCGCTCGCGAAAGCGCTTCTCGGCGGTGGGAACATAAGCCAGAAATTCAGACACGGCTCGAAGCAACAGAGACCGGAGGATTTAACCACGGAATACACAGAATACACGGAAAGGTGAGGCTACTGCCCGGGAATTTCTCGTCAGAAATATCCCATTCCCGTGTTTTCCGTGTATTCCGTGGTTTCAAAATATTAATCCGTGTTCTCCGTGAATCCGTGGTTGAATCATTCATTGACCGGCGCGTTGGAGCAGGCGCTGGGCGGATTTGAAGATCGGCACGTCGATCATCTGTCCGTCCACGTTCGCGACGGCCCCCTTTGCCGCCTCGTACGCCGCCACGATCTTGCGCGCGCGCTCGATTTGCGCGGGCAGCGGACGATAGGAGCGCTGGATTATTCCGACTTGATTCGGGTGAATCGCCAGCTTGCCGACGAAGCCCAGCGGACGCGTCTGCGTGCATTCCTCCTCCAGTCCGGCCGGGTTCGCGAAATCGATGTAGGGTTGGTCGAGCGGCAGGATGCCTGCGGCGCTGCACGCGTGGACCACCGCCGTCCGCGGCCACAACAGCGCGTCCCAGGCAGGCTCGCCACCGGTTTCCGCGGAGAGGTCAAGTCCGCCGAAGGCCAGCGCGGCGACCCGCGGCGAAGCGGAGGCGATCTCGTTGACGAATCGCACGCCCAGCACGGTTTCAATCAGGCAGATCAGGCCGACGCGTTCCGGCAGCCTGCGCGCCGCGAGCAGGACTTCGGACGCCGACTCCACTTTCGACAGCATGACAAAGTCCGGTCGGATCGCGGCAGCATTGACCGCGTCGAGGTCCGCGAGGCCGGTCGACCCCCGAAGATTGTTAAGCCGGATCACGCTGGCCAGCGTGCGGTCAGCCTCAATGCGGCCGTGCTTCTTGAAAAACGCCACAACCTCGGCGCGCACGCGGTCCTTGTCGCCAACGCCGATCGAGTCCTCGAGATCCACGATCACACCGTCAGCCCCGCTCGCCACAGCCTTGGGCAGGCGGTCCAGCTTTGAGCCGGGAGTGAAAAGCAAGGCGCCTAGCTGAAATCTCGGATCGGCCATGGATCCGAGCTAAACCCGGACCCAACCGTTCTCCAAGCCTTTGTTGCTGGTTCTAAAAGCCGAATTCGGCAGTCGGGGACCAATCTCGACTCACCACGGATTTCACAAATGACGCGGATTGCCTTTTTGGAGGCCCGCGTCCGACGCGAAAAGGCGTAGTAAACGCAAAAAAATCAGAAGTCGTACTGGGCGGAGAAGCGGAAGCTGCGGGGCTCGTTGGCGAACAGCAGTGATCGCTGGATGATTCCGTCGACTTCCATGGTATCGGTCAGGTTGTAGCCGTTGACCTGAAAGCGCCAGTTCTTGCGCGAATACGAAACGAAGGCGTCGTAGGAATTGTAGCCTGGCACCACGAAAGTATTTGTCGTGTCGAGTCGATCGCTGGTGTTCACGACGCCCGCGCCGACCGCCAGACCCCGGAGTCTGCTCGTAGATGAGGCGGAATAGCGAACCAGACCCTTGTAATTGAAGTCGTTCATCACGCCGCGCAATCGTAGCCCGCGAAAATCCTTCGAATCCACGTCAGCGAGTCCGAGGAGCACAGCCCAATTCTCATTGACCAGCCAGGTAAAATCCGCGTCCCACCCCTTCGCCGGAGCACGACCGCCTTGAGTGAACTCGTTGAGCCCGGTGAGCGGGTTCGCCTGGAAAATGGCCAGGTTTTTGGTGACCATGTCGAAATACGATCCCGTCATCGTGAGACGCGCGTCAAACAATTCCAGCTTCAGACCAACCTCCTTCGAAATACCCTCCTCGTTCTTGAACGGAATGCCAGAGCCAACGACCAGTTCGCCGAAGCGCGCGGTAAACGTTTCGGTGTAATTGGCGAAGAAGGCGACGCCACGAACCGGGAACGGCTTCACCACGACCGAGGCTTTTGAGACCGTGTTGGAACTCGTCAGCGGCCGCGGCGCGACGTTCGTGATGTAATTGTAGGTGCCGTTGTTCTGCACGAAATCGTAACGGACGCCGCCGACGAGCAACAGACGGTTGTCCCACATCGACATGTTGTCCTGCAGGCCGATCGCGAATTTGTTATTCGACGCGGAGTTGTTGGTGGCAATGGTCGGCGGCAGGAACAGATCCCAGCTCACATCGCGATAAACAGGATGCACGATGCTAAACGCATTCGCGATGTTCAGGTTGCCGGCGGTCAGTTGGCCGCCGTACTCAGGCTTGAAGACCAGATTCTTGAAGATTGAGCGCTGTCTGAAATTCATGGTCTGGGCGTAAATCAGCGTCCGGTGGTTGACGGGGCCGGTGTTGAAATTTCCACTCAGGTCCACAAAGAATCCGGAGGTCTGGTTGCGAGTCGGACCGACCGTTGACGGCACAACGTCAGTCAGCTTGATGTCGACCCACGGCGTGCCCGCGAAGGTCGGCTGAGTATTGGCAGCTCCGAGATTGATGTTGTAGCCAATCGTTCCGAGCGAGGCGCCATCGGCGCCGATCATGGTGTACGCTTGGGCAAAAAGGTGAGGAATATTTCCCAGGATAATGTCGTCATTCATCCGCCCCACGAAACGGAGGTCCCAATCGCCGATCTTCCCCGAGGTGCTCGTCGAAAATCCGAATTCGTAATAGCGGAAAATGCGCGGGTCGTGGTTGATGAACGGAAGCAAATTCCGCCGGCCGAAATATTTCATCGAGTTGACTCCCGCGCCATCGACAATGGTCCCACCCTGCGCGAGATTCGCTTCGATGTACCGGTATTCGTACCGCCCCCAAAACTTGGTGCGACCATTCTGGGGTCGATACTCGAGCACGCCGTAGTAGGCGTTCTTGCTATCGTCGCCATCGAACGACGTCTTGCCATCGCGGAAGACACCAATGACGCGATAAGTGAATTCCCCATCGCGGTCGATGGATCCGGTGTTGTCGATCGATCCCTGGAATGTGCCTCCGATCGTGCTCACCCAAGTCTTGATCGTGGTATGTGCCTCCTTTCGTGGCGTCTTGTAAACGCGGTTGATCAGGCCGCCGAGATTGTGCTCACCGTACAGCGTGCCCGCCGCACCTTTGACCACTTCGAAACGGTCAATGAATTCCGTTTCCTGCTCGAGCCCGCCACCCGGCAGCCCGTCGATCACGTCGGTGGAGCCGGCGGAGGTTAGCGTCGCGCCGCGAGGCAACTGGCCGCGGAGCGAATAGGCGCCGATACCGGGATTCGCCGCCGGCCCGAGGCCGCTGACCCACCGCATGCCATCGGCCCCGTTGGCGGCGCCGACATCGTCCATGAGTTCGCGGTTCACCGTCACAATCGATACAGGAGTGTCGATCAACGGTAACACGATGCGAGTTCCGCCGAGAGACGCCGTTACGCCGTAGCCCCTGGTCCGCGTGCCTGTCAGGGTGAAGGGATCGAGCTCCAGCACCGCCTCACCGCCGGCCGCGGAATGGGTTTTGTTCTGCGCCGTCCGGTCACTTGCCGGACGGCTTGAGCCGTTTTTTTCTTCGACCGGGGTTCCCTTGCGCACGGAAAACACGTGCGTCTTTTCGTCCTCGATCACGACGAGCCCGGTGCCTGCGAGCATTGCTTCAATGGCCACTCGCGGGGTCATCTCGCCCTTCACCGGCTTGGTCTGGACCGATCTCGCGACCTGCGTGGGAAAGAGTACCTCCAATCCAGCCTGCTCGGAAAATCGTTTTAGGGCTTTCTCCGCTGAATCGGCGGGAAGATCAAACGACATCGCAGCCGACTCGGCGGCGAACAAGTTGCACGCGCACATGAGCAGCAGGGCCGCAAAAATGGACGGCCAGCGTGAGACGATTTGAGAGGTCATGCTACCAAAACGAACGTACCCAAAAAAACCTGTACGGGAATTTGCGTAATTTGTCTGAGCTTCGCCGGAACAAAGGGTGAGCCGGCGCAAGCGTCGACGTGCGGGCGCGGGAATCTTCGCGAAAGCGGGGATCAGTCTGAGCGGGGCGAGCAGCGGAAATATCATCAGGTAAGGTTTGACCCCTTGGAGCCGGATCAGCGGCGTCGCTTCACAACTCAATCGCTAAGGGGTCAAACCTTACCTGATGATATTTCCGCCCAAGCTGCCGGAAAGTTCAGATCGATTTGCCTGTTCTCATTCGGCCGCGACAGCGACCGCACCCTCGCGGTCGATGAAAGTCCCGTATTTCACCTGGCGACCCGATGCGCAAGAAGCCGATTGTGCACCCAATGCCAAGCTAGCGGGCGCGACGTAGCGTCACCGTATCGCCCACCCTTTCGCCTTTGATGCCAAATCCCGAATCCAGCACGCTCAGGAATGCGCTCGTGTTGTCCGCCCTGAAATATCCGCTCAGCTCAGTGTGCGCGAGTTCGGGATCGCCAATGACAAATCGAATCTGGTTGTAGCGATTGAGAAGCGTCAACGCCTCGGCCAGCGGGGTGCCGCTGAATTCCAGTCGCGGCGCACGCCAAGCCAGCCGGTCCGCCAACTCGGTCGGGGCCAGCGCCAAGGGCAAGGGAGCCGGCGCACTGGGGGCGAGATCGACCACGACGCGATAACCTGCGTCGACAAAAGCAATCGGCAGCGCGGCGTTCGCTGGAGAGGCGGCAGCAGGACGATCGACCGCCACGCGCCCTTCCGTGACCAGTACTTCCACGCCCTGCGCACCCAGCCCGACGCTGAAGGCCGTGCCCACGGCGCGAACCTCGATTGTCCCGACCGCAACGACGAACGGGCGCTTGGGATTCTTGGCTACCTGGAAATGCGCCCCACCGTGACTCAGCGCCACCCGACGCAGTTGCGGGCTGAACTCCACCGTGATTGAGGCACCAGACTTCAGCTCGACGACGCTGCCGTCAGGCAGCACTTGTTTCTGCGGAACGACCACGATCGCATTGGTCGGCATTGGCTGCGACTCGCGAACTGACGCACGCTGGAAAAACACCAGCGCCACGAGAAATACCGCACCGCTGGCCGCCCACACGAGCGTGCGACGTCGCCGATCGCGGCGAGTTAGCTCGCGATCGACCACGACAGCCATTCCCTGCTGCATGGGCCGGTCGAAAAGCTGGAAAGTTTGGCGATAACGGTCCAGCGCCCCAGGATGACGCTCGTCCACTTTCAGCCAGCGCTCGAGTTCGGTCTCTTCAGACGGAGACAGCCCCGCGTCGCATCGTGCCACCCATCTGGCTGCGGCCGCCTCGATCTCGGGAAGTGTGGATTTGCGCGTCATGGCCCGTTGCTGGCGGTCACACCGCGGCGCCGCAGGAACTTTTCACAGCGCCGCGCTGCGCGGCCGATCTGAGTTTCGACGGTCGGCGCGCTAATGCCAAGGCGCATGGCGATCTCTTGGTGCGAGAGACCCTGCAGCTTGCGCAGTCGAAAGATTTGCCGACAGCGTCCCGGCAATGAGTCGATCGCCTCCAGGAGAAGTGCCGTTTCCTCATTGAGGCAGGTCCATTCCGGCAGACCTGGTCCATCCATCGAGACGGGCACAGCCGCCAAATCCTTTACGGAACCAACCGGGGATACACGCTCCCGACGGACAAAATCGCGTGCCAAATTGCGCGCAACTTCGAAAAGGAAATCCTTTGCATAAGCGATCGGGTTGGTCGCGTGGCGTCGCCAAACCCGCAAATAAGATTCCTGAACCACGTCGTCGACATCACGCACGGCGGGAAATGAACCCCGCAAATAGGCCTTCAGCTGTCCGTCGTGGGCATGCACCTCCTCCTTAAACCACCGATCCACCTCGTTTGAGCGCGCGGCGGCAGGTGCACCGACCGGCATTTGGGATGAGGTCTGTATCACAGTTGTGCCTTCGGTATCATCATCGACGTCGCATTTCCCAATGAATTGTGGGCGTTTGGATGTTCGCCGCGCTGTCGAGTCAGCAGAGCGACAACTCGGAGTCAAAAAAACATAGAGTGGGAAAGCATCCTATCCACCTTGAATCCCGGTACGGCCCCGCCGGGCCTGTTGTCTGAAGCTTTCGCAAAGGACGAAGCGACGGGACGATCTCAATTCCAACTGCAGTATCTGAGTGTAGCCCGCGCCGGGAGGCGCGGGACAGTAGCATCGAACATTCTAAACTGAACTTCGAACAGCGAAACAGACCCGGAAATTTTCGGCGTTCGGTGTTCAATGTTCCTTGTTCGAATATTCGGTGCTGTCGTTGTGACCAAGAAGCCCGATTTCTCGGGAAGGTGGTCGCGGCGTCAGGCCGCCCACCGCCAACTCCAACACTAACACTCCTCACACGTCACTTGTCACTCGTCACTCCTTCAGTCCGTCGACTCTCGGCCCTCGGCACTTCCTCCCGCCCCTCGCCCCTCGCCGCTGGCCACTCCATCCTACTGTCCAAGTTCATTCTGTAACCAAGCCACTAGCGCGCCTATACCCCCCTCCTATTCTCCGCTGCCGGCCAATTCTGCGTCCTGTGCCCACCAGAAACCCATTTCGACGCCGCTTTCGATCTATTCCGAAGCCACAAAGCCAGGAATCAATACAGGTGCACCACGGATTTCGCGGAAGACACGGATGGCCGCGACGAGTCAGCATCGCTGTAGCCCGCGGCGGGCCTGTTGTCCGAAGTTGTTGCGAAGGACGAAGCGGCGGGACGATGGTCACCTTAATTGCCGCAAAGACGGGCACATCGCGCAACAATTTGCGATCTAGGTCGCTGAACGTTTTCACAAAAACGCACAAAAAACTGTCTATGAGTCGAACTCTTAAGGCGCTGTAGCGGCGTCGACCTATTGCTCGAGATAAACTTTCGAGAGTCTCCAAGTCGCCATAGTATTAGGACTTTCTTGGGAATTCGTGACAACGAGACGTGACTTGCCCTTAGAATTAGTGACTTCTAGTTTTAGCTTTTCCCCGAGCGAATCGACAAATACCACATTATGTTCGCGCTTCCAGTCGCCGGCGGGAAAGAGAATTTTAGCACCCTCCAACTCTTCGACCTCGAAACTTCCATCGGGATGAAAAATCAAGGCAGTAGATTTGTCCTCTGCGATATATCGTTCATAAAGGACTTCGTGATTCGTCGCACATGACACAAGCAATAACGCTAGCAGGAGCAGCATCGTTGCAAGCCGCGCCGACAAGGCAACTTGTCGGGAAACAATAACTGTCAAATTGGATTCGGAAAACATGAAAATACTCGTCACTTGCCTGTTACTGCTATGCTCGTGTTTCACAACCGCGGCTGCTTCACAGCTTGAAATGACCGCGTATAGGAAAGAGGGACGACAATTAAAAAGCCAAGATCTTTCCCCGCCTCTGACCGTCTATATAACATTGATTGTCATTAAAAACAATGGCGACAATGAAGTCATATTACCAAAAGAACATATAGGGCCAGGCAGCGTGCAGGACAGTGGACGCACGACAGTAAGATTTTCGGTCAGTCCGCCCGAGATAGTGAATGGCGCCAAGATTAAACCGTCTTATTACGAGTTTCTTCCAGTAAAACTAAAACAGGGCGAGGCACTAGAATTCTATTACAACCTGATGCTGCCAGCGGGCATTAGCGTAGAAAATGTAACATATGAATACAATATTTCACCCGAGGCATCAAAGGAATGGGGGTTTATTCAGGCTAAATTGGTATCAAGATTGACCAAAGAAAGGCCTTAGTGCGGAGTGAATTATGGATGCAATTGCCCGTGCTGATGAATCGCCAGCTTTATGCGCATTTTGCATCTCTCTGCGGCCCTCAATAGTCGCGGGCGGATGCATGCTAAGCGGGGATTTCGCGGAGGGCACGGATGGATAAATGCCCACGTCCGAGCTCCGAGGCGAACGTCGAACATTCAACACTGAACTCTGAAGCGAAGTTCGGAAGGTTCGATGTTCTCTGTTCAATGTCGGATGTTCAAAGTTCAGTGTTCGACGCTTATCACCGCTTTCCGAAGGTCCGCACATCGTCCACGCAGAAGATCGCGGCGGGGATCGGATGATCGGTGCCGGGTTCGACCGCTCCGGTAAAGTATTTGATTTCGTCGGGTGGACCGTCCACGGGATCCTGCGGACCGGCCTGATCCCAGTTGATGCCGCGCACCTCGCCGGTGCGGAAGGAAAGCCGCTCCACCGAATCGACCGCCTCGGCAAACTCGCCTTTCTCGACGACCATCTGATCGTTCAGCGAAAGTCGATAAGTCTTGCTCCCGACATCGATCTCCAACCGCACCGCGGTCCAACGATCAAGTTCGATGCGTTGGAAATCGCGCACCCGTTTGCCCGTCACCGCCTGGATGCTGCCGTCCTCCGACCAGCACAAACGCACGGGCCGACGCCCGCGCGCATCAGCCACGTCAATCTCCAGCCGCCCGGCTCCCCCGCGTCGCGCCATCACGCGAAACTCGAGCGCAGTTGTCCGCGACTCCGGGAAAACCCGCACTGCCCGCGCATAGTCGAACGGATCGGCATCGCAAAGTTCGATGCAGCGATTGTGGGAATCGGGCACGCGCGTCACCGACACCGGCGCCCATTTCGGCGAGTACACGTTCCAACCGGCGGGCGGCTCGCCGATCGCGTCCTTTTCGAAATCGTCCGCGACCGCCTGTTCGACCCTGCCCGTGATCGGCACGGGCATCCGGCAAATCCAGATGTCCTCCTTGCTCACTGAATACGCCAGCCACAAGTCCGTCCCGGGCGGATCGCCGTTGCCCTCAAGAATGCCGCGAACATATTGCGGCCCGATGTCCTTTGCCTTGCCTGGATAGCGCCGCTGCGGCACCTCGCCGTGAACCACGAGCATGTCCGAGTACGTGCTGCCGTCTTCACCCGTCGCGATCGCCAGCGGCCAGCGATTGCCCGGCGGATGGTCCTGCGGATCCCACGCTAGCGCATAACGTCCGTCCTCGGTGCGCTGCCCCCACACCTTCGCAAAGGTTTTCGCGACGCCGGGAGCCTGGCTCAGGTTGGACCAGGTGCGTCCGTCGTCGAAACTCAGCGCCGTCCAAGCTTTTTTCCAAACGCCAACTGCCACACCGTCCTTGCGATGATAAAACGCCAGCGACCGACGCGATTCCCTCGGGCTGTAGGGAACGTTGATCGCCGTGTACGCGCCCTCGGGGTAGCCTTCTTGCAGCTCGAACCACTGATCCATCATGAGCCGGTTCGCCCGCAATGCCGCACACGCCTCCAGGAAACCTGCATCCTTCGCACTCGTGTAGTAAGGGTAGAACGCGTTGGATTCATTCCAGCCCGCGCCGTATTGGATGAAGTAGATCGGACCCAGCGAACCGTCGGCATGGATCTCGCGCACGACATGGCCCGGCCCGGCGAAGGTGTGTTCCGGTGTTCCGTAGTGCGTGCTGACGAGCAGGCGTCCATTCGGTGCGAGGTAGAACGCCATGCGATGATGGATCAGGAAACGCGGGACATTGCCGCCGCCGCTGGGATCCCACTCCGGAAAGGCCACTTCAGGCGCGCTCCAGCGCCGTCCGTCTGGGGACGACATCAGAAACGCGCGCGTGGGATAGCCATGCTCGTCGCGCGGGTTCGCCAGGATTTCCATCCAGAATCTGCCCTGCCAATAAGCGAGCATGGGTGCGTGGTGATAAGTCCAGCCGCCATCGCCGCCCAACTCCGGGTGCTCGCGGCTGGCGCGCAGGATTTGGAAATTTTGCACGCCGACCACGGGCCGCAGCGCGCCGTCGGGCTGCTTGAAATCGATCAGACCCTGGCCGACGAACCGCACCGGTGGCGTCGCGGCTGGCGTTTCTCCGAAGCCTGGATGCGCCGCGAGCAACGCCGCAGCGACAATCAGAAATGTCCTTTCGATTTCACAGCGCATGCCAAGCCGATGGCAGAGCCGCACCGCCGTCGCAACGCTCAATGCCTCCGGGGGTATTTCATGAATCTCGACGACACAGGACGAACGCCCGCGAATCGCGCAAATTCGCTCGAATTCTAGCCTGGTCAGGGAGGACCGGGACTGCGACCAGCAGGGTCAATGACCGCGCGAGTTATAAGCTGTGCCTTGCACGTGGAATCCACAGCCAGAGTCTCCATCGCAAATCGGGTACTTCATTCGCGTTGATTCGCGTCAATTAGCGGGCACCTGAATCTCTCCTACAAGAGCCGGGGCTGCGCCCGGGGCCTAAGCCCCACCGCGGGTAACGGATTCCATCCGATGGCAGAATTTTTCTGCCCGGATAAAGTGGGAGAATCACAGCCGCATCATCGCACTACGAAATCGTTAGGCCGAATAAGCCCTCCGATTAATTGAGCAAAAGATACGGCTGTGATTTTTTGTTGACCAGTTTTCGCGCTGCGAAAACTGATTCATGCTATTTCACTCTGGCATTTCGCGCGAAGTGATTTTCTAAAGCACCCGTCAGAAATCACTCCTGCGGAACCCATGAAATCTTTCCTCCTTTTCAGCATGATCCTCGCCTCTGTCACCACCGCCCGCGCGACCGACAACAAAGCTGCGGTGATCGCCGCGGCCCAGGCACGCGCCGCGGCGCTGTTGCGCGGTGACGCCGCTGCTCTCGGCGCGGTCTTGTCCGACGACCTTCGCTGCATTCACAGCACCGGCCGCGTGGAGACTAAAGCCGAGGCCGTGGCGGATCTGGCGGCGAAGCGCGTGGCGTATGAGCGCTTCGATCTTTCGGATCTGCATGCCGATGAGATCGCCCCCGGCATCGTGGTCCTCTCCGGCAAGATCGATCAGAGGAAGCTGAGCAAAGGCCAGTGGTCGGACATGAAGCTGCTCTTTCACGCCGTCTTCCGCAACGAATCCGGCACCTGGCGGATTGTCAGCATGCAGACCGCGCGCACGTAAAGGCTGCTTTGAGTTGATTGGTTTCCGGTCAATCCAGAAGCCAAGAAGCCGCGAATTGCTCAAGGCTTCTCGAGGCCGGCGCAGCACCGGAGGCAATAGTCCGGGAGACAGGTATCCCGTCTGCTGGATCGCCACGTCGCGACTCTCGCTCCTCGCGATGACAGTTTTCGCACAGCGAAAACTGGAAAGTGGCGCACCCGTAGGGAGTCGTCTACGAGCCGTGAACGGCGAGTGGCTTGACACCCCAAACGGGTTTGGGGTTTGCGGGCCGAAGGCCCGGCGACACTGGAAAGTGGCGCACCCGTAGGGAGTCGAACCCCAAACCTTCTGATCCGTAGTCAGATGCTCTATCCAATTGAGCTACGGGTGCGTGAAAGAACGGCGAATAAGCGAACTTCTGCGGGGTTCTTCAAGAAGAATCTTCCTCTTGCTCAAGCTAGAAATCTGCACGGCCTTGGGCCGCGCCTAGGTTGTCGGTTCGCCGGCAACCCTCCAGTCGATGAGTTCCATCTGGAGCGCGCGACGACCGTTGTAGTAATTCCAATTGAGTTGGATCGCCATCTCGAGCGGCTGACCGATCGGCGGCAGGCGGTCGGCCAGCTTCCACGCCACGCCGCTGATCCGACGCCCGCGCGCATCCTCTCCCGCAAAACGGAAATGCTGCTCTTTGAAAATATCGGGCCGGTTGCGCAACCGCACCCCGCGAACGCCGAACATCGGTTCGGGATTTCCCATCCCGAACGGATGCATCTGCTCCAGCTCGGTCATTAGCGTTTCGGTCACGTCCGTCGCCTCCAACCATCCCGAAAGCTCCATGCCTGGCTCGGCCGCGCCATCGCCGCGCCGCCGGCGAATCACTTCGTCGAACACCGCACGAAACTGCGTGAGCCTGTCCTTTTTCAACGCGACGCCAACCGCCATCGGATGTCCGCCCCAGTTTTCCAGGTGATCGGCGCACGCCCCGAGGATCTCCACGAGGTTGAAGCCATTCAGGCCGCGGCCTGAGCCCTTGGCCAGCTCCCCCTCGTTGCCGAGCACGATCGTCGGCCGGTTGTATTTGCGCGAGATCCTCCCCGCCACGATCCCGACCACGCCGGGATGCCAGGCCTCGTCGAACAGCACGAGTCCGTTCGCCGCACTGAAATGTTCCTCCACGTAGCGCTCCGCACGCTCAGTGATCTCGCGCTCGATGTCCTGCCGCTCGCGATTGAGCTCGTCGAGCTTCCGCGCCGCGGCATCACAAAACGCGCGGTCCTCGCTCAGGAGCAGATCCACCGAAAGCGACGCATCGGCCAGGCGTCCGCTCGCGTTGATCCGCGGCCCGAGGCGGAACGAAATGTCGGTGGGCACCAGTCCCTGCTCCCGCTTCAGGCCCGACACCTGCATCAGCGCCAGCAGGCCCGGACGCTTCGTCTCGGCGAGTACGCGCAGGCCGTGACGCGCAAAAACGCGATTCTCCCCGGTCAGCGGCACGAGGTCCGCGATCGTCCCCATCGCGACCAGATCGAGGTAGTCTCTCAAAACAATCGACAGCGCCACGACATCGTTTTCCGCGCGCAATTTCTTCAGCAACCCGTGCGCCAGCTTGAACACCAGGCCCACCGTGCAGAGGTAACGCCAGGCGTCGTCGCCTTCGGCCGGATTCACGTGCGGATTGATCAGCAGCGCGCCGGTCGCGGCGGGCTCGGTGGAACGGTGATGGTCGACGATGATCACGTCGACCCCCAGCGAGCGCAGGTGCGCGACCTCCTCGTGCGAATTGGTGCCGCAATCGAGCGCGATGAACACGTCGGGTTTGCCGGCCTCGAGCGCGCGATCGATCGACGTCCGCGTCAGGCCGTAGCCTTCCTCGAGTCGTCTCGGCACCACGTAGGCCGGTGAAAGCCCGAGGCGTCGCAACAGGGACACCAGAATCGTCGTGCTGCAGACGCCGTCGACATCGTAGTCGCCGAGCACGGTAACGCGCTCCTTTCCCTTGATCGCCCGCAGCAGGCGGTCCACCGCGGCCTCGAGGTTCACGAGCAGAAACGGATCGCCCAGCGTGGCGAGCGTCGGCTGCAAAAACCGTCCGGCCGGAACGCTGTCGGCCAGCCCGTTGCGCAGGAGCAATTCGGCCACGATGGAAGTCGTTCCGAGCGCCTTGGCCAGTTCGGCCACGCTTCCGGCATCGAGCGGCGTGTAGTTCCAGCGCATGGAGAAGGCTTGGGGAGCCGGCCGGACGCAGCCGCCTCAGCCCGCCGACCCGGCGTGCCAAGGCGCACGTCCGCAGCGGATTACTCGGACGCGCGGGAGGAACCGGCCCACTCGTACTTGGGCGCGATGTCCTGATGGGCTTCGACGTGCTTCCGGTCACCCTTGTGCCACCAGTAGAATACCTGCGCCGCGATGAAGATCGCGGAGAAGGTGGAGGTCACAATGCCGACGAGGAAGGTGAAGGCGATGTCGTGCAGCTGGCCGCCGCCGAAGACGAAGAGCGACAGCGCCGCGAGGAACGTGGTCGTCGCGGTCATGATCGTCCGCGCGAAAACCTTGCGGATCGCGTTATTGATGATGTCGCGCAGCGCGCCGGTGGGATTCAGCTTCAGTTCCTCGCGGATGCGGTCGAACACGACGACCGTCTCGTTGATGGAGTAGCCGGCGACGCACAGGATCGCCGCGACCATGGGCGCAGAGAACTTGTGGCCGAACAACACAAAGATGCCGATGTTCATCAGGATGTCGTGCAGCGTCGACGCCATCGCACCGATGCCGAAGCCGAACTCGAAGCGAAAGGCGATGTAAACGAGGATGACGAGCATCGACACGCCGACGGCGAGCAGCGCGTTCCATTTGATTTCCTTGCCGATCGTGGCGCCGATCTGGCTTTCCCCAACCTTCACCAGGCCCGCATTCGGATAGGCTTTCTGCAGCGCGTCGAAGAGCACGCCGGACTTGCCGTAAGGCGTTTCAATCTTCAGTTGCTCGCGGCCGCTGCCGAGGTCGCTGACGTAGGTCGGGTTGATCTCGCCCACATTCGCGCCGCGGGCGACCTCGCGGATTTTGCCGCTGTCTATCTTTTGCGTGAAGGTGGCCGTCACCTGGTCGCCGCCGGCGAAATCGATGCCGTAGATCCGGTCACCCTGATAGATGACGTACGCAATGCTGATCACCACGAGCGCCACCGAGCCGATGGCGGCGGGCTTGCCGTAGCGGACGAAGTCGACGTTCAGGTCCTTCAGCATCCGGCGCATCGTCATTTTTCGGAGGAAGCCGGAATCGACCAGCATCTCCATCAGCATGTGGCCGGTGATCAGCACCGAGAACAGCGTGGAGATCACGCCGATCAGCAGCGTGAAGCCGAAGCCCTTGATCGGGCCCGTCCCGAGCCAGATCATGATCGCGCAAATGATGAGCTGCACGAAGTGCGCGTCGAGAATCGTGGTCAGCGCCTTTTCAAAGCCGCCCTGGTTGGCGCTGGCGAGCGCTTTGCCGAGGGCGAGTTCCTCGCGCATGCGCTCGAAGATCAGGATGTTCGCGTCGACCGCCATGCCGATCGTGAGCACAATGCCCGCGAGTCCCGGCAGTGTCATCGTGGCGCCGACGCTGGCCATGACGCCGAGGATGATGACGATGTTGACCGCCAGTGAAAGCACCGCGACCACGCCGCCCGTCGCGTAGAACGTGATCATGAACGCCGCGACCGCCGCGGTGCCGATAATCGATGCCTTCACGCCGCTCGCAACCGCGTCCTCGGCGAGCGAGGGTCCGACTTCGTACTGCTCCTTGATCTGCAAGGGCAGGTCGAGCGGGTTGTTGAGGACGTTGGCGAGGTCGATCGCCTCGCGCTGCGAGAACGAGCCGGAGATTTCCGCGCTGTCGCTCTTGATCTGTTCCTTGACCGTCGGGGCCGAGTACAGCTTGCCGTCCAGCACGATCGCGAGGCGGCCGGTGCGGCCCATCCGCTGGCCCTCGTCGGCGATCGCCTTGGTGACGTCGGCGAACTGCTTGCTGCCCTCCTTGGTGAATTTGAGGATGATCCGGAAACGGCCGAACTCGTCCATGGTGGGATACGAATCCGCCACGCCTTCACCGGTCATCTCGGGACGCGACTTGATGTAGAGTTCCTCGGAGAATGATTCGCCGCCGCGACCCTCGATATCGAGCGTCATCGGCTCGTAGCCCGGGGGCGCTTCCTGCGGCGGCGCGATGAAAGGATGCACCATCTTGAAGTCGAGGCGCGCGGGCTTGCGGAGGCTGTTCACGACCTCGGGGTTGTCCTTCGTGGAAACGCCGGGGAGCTGGACCTCGATCCGGTTCTCGCCGAGCGGGCGGATGATGGGCTCGGTGAGGCCGAGGCCGTTGATGCGGTTGCCGATGATCTCGACCGCCTTGGTGAGCTTTTCCTGACGCGCCTGCTGGCTGTCGGTGCTCGCGACATTAGGGTCGACTTCGAGCGTGAAGGCCACGCCGCCTTTCAGGTCGAGACCGAGCTGGAGGTGGCCCTTCGAGCGGCGCAGCAGCTCATCGAGCAGGATGGTGTTGCGCTTCTCGACGTTCTTCAGCGACGACTCGAGCCGGACCTGCGGGAAGAACTGCGAGAGATCGAGTTTTTCCTCGCGGCCGATCTGCTTCAGGGCGACGTAGACGCTGGGCGCCTGGCCGGACTTCACGCGCTCGCTGACGCGCGTCATGAGCTTGCTGAATTCGGCGGGTTTGGCGGCGACGGTTTTCTGCACATAATCGCCGAAGGGCTGGTCCTTCAGCGGCATGAGGGTGAACACGGCCCACAGCACGAGCGCTGCGGACAGCGTCAATTTCCATAGATGACGACGGAGCATTGGGTGTTGTTGTTAAATTGAGCGGTCCAGCGGGTGCGCTGGCCGGCGGGCCGGCCCGGGTCAGGAAGCGGCGTCGGCTTTCTTCACGACGGTGCTGATGAAACCCTTCCCCACCTCGACCTTCGCGTTGTTGTCGCCGATCCGGATCACGAAACGGTCCTCTTTCACGCCGGTGATCGTGCCGTAGATGCCGCCGGCGGTCACCACCTCGTCGCCCGCCTTCAACTCGGTCAGCATCTTCTCGTGGGCCTTCTGCTTCTTGCGCTGCGGGGCGATCAGGAGGAAATACATCGCCGCAAACATGAGCACCAGGGGCAGCATTTGCATAAGGGAGGAGCCTCCGGCGGGGGCGCCACCCGGCGCGGCGGGAGCTTGGGCGAGCAGCATTTGGATTTTAGTCATTGCTTCTTCGAGAGTTTTGAAAAATGGAAAAGGGCGAATAAGCCCAGCGGTATTCTAAAAAGCAAGCATAACCCCGGCCCTCACGAACCCTGTAAAATTGAAGACCAAATCGGCATCCAACTGGTCAGTCACGCAGTCCGAGGAACACTACGGTTTTAAGCGGTGGGGCGCCAATCACTTCTCGGTGGATTCCGAGGGCTTTGTCCAGGTCCAGCCGCTCGGGGACGGACGCACGATTCGGATGATGGACGTGATCGACGAGGCCACGAGCATGGGGCTCAAGGCGCCGATTGTGGTCCGCCTGCAGGACACGCTCCGCCATCGCGTCGTCCAGCTCAACCAGGTCTTTCAAAAGGCCATCCGCGAGGAAGGCTACAAGGGCGAGTACCGCGGGGTGTTCCCGATCAAGGTCAACCAGCTCCGCGAAGTCGTCGACGAAATCGTCTCCGCCGGCAAGGACTTCAACTACGGTCTCGAGGCGGGCTCAAAGCCCGAGTTGATGATCGCGCTCGCCATGCACGAGGGCGCGCAGCGGCTCATCATCTGCAATGGATACAAGGACCACGATTACATGCGGCTGGCGCTGCTGGGCCGCAAGCTGGGCAAGAAGATCATCATCGTCATCGAGCAGTTGTCCGAGGTGGACAGCATCATCGAGATTTCCAGGGAAACCGGCGTGAAGCCGATGATCGGTTTTCGCGTGAAGCTGCAGACCCGCGGTGAAGGCAAGTGGGCGACCTCGACCGGCGACAACGCGAAATTCGGCCTCAACACCGCCGAGATCCTGTTCGCCGTCGAGAAGCTCCGCGCCGCCAAGATGCAGCAGAGCCTGAAGCTCGTGCATTTTCACATCGGCTCCCAGGTGCCGAACATCATCACGATCAAGGCCGCGGTCACCGAGGCCGCGCGATTCTACTGCCAGCTCGCGCGCATGGGTTTCCCGATGGGTTACCTCGATGTCGGCGGCGGTCTGGGCATCGATTACGACGGCTCGCGCACGAACTTCGAGTCGTCGATGAATTACACGCTCGGCGAGTACGCGCGCGACATCATCTCGAACGTCCGCGAAATCTGCACCGCCTCAGGTGTTGCCGTGCCCGACATCGTGAGCGAGTCCGGCCGCGCGGTCGCCGCGCCCCACTCCATGCTGGTCGTCGAGGTGTTCGAGCGGATCAACAAGCACGAGTCGCTCGGCAAGCAGCACCAGCCGAAGACGCGGCACAAAATCGTCACGGACATGGAAGTCCTGCTCAAGAACAAGGCCAAGCTCGGCCGGCTCGAGCGCTTCCACGACGCGCTGCAGAAAAAAGAAGAGGCGTTCTCGCTCTTCAACCTCGGCTACCTCGACCTCGAAAATCGCGCCGCCGCCGAACAGATCTTCTGGCAGATTTGCGAGCAGATCGACCGCGAGGGGATGAAGTCGGGCTACCAGCCGGAGGAATTGCACGACCTCAAGCGGCTGCTCGCCGACCAGTACGTCTGCAATTTCTCCGTGTTCCAGTCGCTCCTCGACAGTTGGGCGCTGAAGCAGCTCTTTCCGATCACGCCGCTGCACCGGCTCAACGAAAAGCCGACGGTCAACGCGCTACTGGTCGACATCACGTGCGATTCCGACGGCAAGGTAGACCGGTTCATCGACCTGCAGGACGTGAAGGACTATATCACGCTGCACCCGCTCAACAACCAGCCGTATTACCTCGGCGTTTACCTGACCGGCGCGTACCAGGACATCATGGGCGACCTGCACAACCTGTTCGGCCGCGTCAACGAAGTCCACGTCTTCCTCGAAGACGACGAGCCCAACGGTTTCTATATTGAAGAGGCGCTCGCGGGTTCGCGCATCGCCGACGTCATCGAGGGGGTGCAATACCAGTGGGAGGAGCTTTGCCGGCGCATCAAGCAGCAGATCGACCACGCCACGAAGAAGGACCTGATCAAGCCCCGCGAGGGCGTGCGCCTGGTGGAATTCTACGAGTCGCAGATGCTCGCAAAGACGTACCTCAACATCGAGCCGAAGGCCACGAAGGGCCGAAAGCGCTAGGAATTCCCTTCGGGGATTCCTGTTTAACGGTATCGCCAAGATTGCTCTGGAGCGCCCGCTCGGCGCCGCCGACAATCCGAACGCCCATGCGTCTCCTCAGCCTCGCCATCCTGGCCGCTGCGACCTTCGCCCCCGCACGCGAGGTCGTGGACTTCAATCCGGACTGGAAATTTCTGAAATCCGATCCCGCCGGTGCCGAGGCGCCGGGATTCGACGATGCGTCCTGGGCGACCGTCTCGACGCCGCACACGTTCAACGACGTCGATACGTTCGACAACTGGTCGATGGCGGGACACCGCGGCGAACAGGAACAGTGGAGCGGCCGCACCTGGTACCGCAAGCACTTTATTGCGCCGAAGAGTTGGAGCGGCAGGAAGGTGTTCATCGAATTCGAAGCGGTTCGTCAGGTGGCCGAAGTTTACCTCAACGGCGCCAAGCTCGGGACCGCCAAGGGCGGCTTCACGCCGTTCGGCTTCGATCTCACGCCTCACCTCCACATCGGCGCCGCCAACGTCCTCGCCGTCATGGCCGACAACCGGTTCATGAAAGATCCGGCCGATCCCAGTCTCGCCCCGCAGGCGGTGACCAACGGCGCAACGCATCCCAATCTGGCGCGCGTCTCGGAAAAACTCATGGAGCAAATTCCGGAGACGCTCGACGCACTGCCGGCCGACCAGATCCCGTGGAACAACCCGCACTGGCATCCGGCGCACGGCGGGATCTATCGCAACGTCCGGCTGATCGTCACCGATCCGCTGCACGTCACGCTTCCGCTCTACAGTTTTCTCCAAACCGAAGGGCCGTACGTTTACGCCACTGAAATCTCGGAGAATTCGGCGACGATTCATGTCGAGGTCCCGCTGCGCAATGAGAGCGATTCGCCGGCGAAGATCCACGTGCGCGCCACGGTCAACGACGCCGAGGGCAGGACCGTGCTCGCGCTCGACCGCGATGCGACTGCGGCCGCCGGCGCCGATTTGACGATCGCCGATATGGTCGGGACGTTGCCGCGCCCGCGCTGGTGGGAGCCAGCGTATCCGCACCTGTATCGCGTCGCGATCACGGTTAGTGTCGGCGACAGGATCGTCGATGCCACCGAGGTGCCGCTCGGGATTCGGCAAATTCGATGGGATGCGAGCAGCGGCCTTTTCGTCAACGGTGCGCACCTGAAACTCCACGGTTGGGGGCAAAAAGCCACGAGTGAATGGCCGGGGCTTGGTGCGGCGCAGCCGGACTGGATGCAATTCTACACGTTGCGGTTGATGCGCGACGCCGGCGGCAATTTTGTGCGCTGGGGTCACGTTCCCGGGGGACCGGCGCAGATCGCGGCGGCGGACCGCCTCGGCATCATCACGCTGCAGCCCGGCGGCGACGGCGAGCACGACACGGTTGGCGGCGCGTGGGCGCTGCGCGTCGCGGATTTTCGGGACGTGCTGATCTATTATCGGAACAACCCGTCGATCCTCATCTGGGAAGGCGGCAACCAAAAGGTCACGCGGGCGCACGCCGCGGAGTTGCGGGCCTTGATGGACCGTTACGACCCGCATGGCGGGAGGGCTTACGCACATCGTCGCGCGGACGCCGTCACCGCCGAATTCATGGACGTCGGCATCGGCACCGAGGGCGGCCGCGAAATCGCGCGCCTGCCCGTCGTGGAGGGCGAGTACGACCGGGAAGAGTCACCGCGCCGCGTCTGGGATGATTTCTCGCCGCCGAATTTCGGCTATCCCGAAGCGAAAGGCCACGTCTACCAGCTCACGTCCGAGCAGTTTGCGGTCAACGAGGTCGGACAATTCGTGAAAAAGCTCGGTGCCGAGGACCACTGCGGCGGTGCCAACTGGATCTTCTCGGACTCGACCAGTGGCGGTCGCGTCGGCGTCGAGGTCGCGCGCACCGGCGGCGAAGTCGACGGCGTGCGGCTGCCAAAGGAAGCGTACTATGTCACCGCCGCGATGTTTCGCGACGACCCGCAGGTTCACATCATCGGGCACTGGACATACGCGCCGGGCACGCGAAAGACCCTCTACGTCGCCAGCAACGGCGACGCTGTCGAGCTCTTCGTCAACGGCGCCTCGCAGGGACATGGCAGAATCTCCGACCGCTACCTGTTCACTTTTCCGGACGTCGCCTGGGTCGCTGGCGAAGTGAAGGCGGTGGCTTCGCGTGGCGGCAAAGTCATCGCCACCGCGACAAAGCACACCGTAGGAACGCCCGTTGCGCTCAAGATCACCCCGATCACCGGCCCGGGTGGGCTGCGCGCGGACGGCGCCGATATCGTGCTTTTCGATGTCGAGGCGGTCGATGCGCGCGGTGAGCGCTGTCCGACATTCCAGCAGCGCGTCGATTTCGATTTCATCGGCCCGGGGACGTGGCGCGGCGGCTACAACAGCGGCAAGATCGGTTCGATCAACCACCCTTACCTCGATCTCGAGGCCGGCATCAATCGCGTGTCGGTGCGCGCCGGACGCAAATCCGGCACTCTTGTTGTGAGCGCCCGGAGTGCGGGCCTGAAGCCTGCCTCCGCGAAAGTCCGGTCCATCCCCTACCCGGGTTCGGCGGCGGCGCTGCCGATCTTCACGCTACCTGCCGCGGCACCAGTGAGAACCATCCGCGCGGACGTCCCATCGAAAGTGGTCGCGATCAAGGCCGACAGGGTTGGCCGCTACATCAAGACGCTGAACTACAGCGGACCGCATGCGTCGATTACGCACGTCGAGATCAATGCGCGCGACAACCGCAACGCGTACGTCAATGTCGACTCACCGTTCGCGTCGTTGCCGCCGTCGCTGATCGGCGCGGACTGGGTGCAGGTCGACAACCGCGATGCCCTTTACAGTGCCGTCGATCTCATGGAGCTGGCGGTCGTGGCCAACACCACAATTTACGTCGCCCACGATAACCGGCTCCCGCGTCCCGCCTGGCTGTTGTCCCAGTTCGAGGCATCGGGCGAGTCGATCACGATCCTCGGGCAGCGCATGGACCTGTTCCGTCGCAACGTTGCCGATGCCGACGCGAGCTTCACGTTCGGCGCGAACACCGACGACACACGCATCGCCGAAGCAAATCACTATTTGGTGTTCGTGACTGGCGAGCAAATGTAGGGCTGGTCACTGGCCCGCCGAAAGCTGGCCGATCAAGTCACAGAGCGCTCGGAGTTCCACGGAGTTCACTGAGGATCAAAAATCTCGGAGTGCGCTCAATCCGACTCCGCGACAAGATTCCCGGATCGCTTGTAAACAAGCCCCTACCCTCGAACCAGAATTGCAGGAGCCTGCTTGCAGGCGATATCAGGAATCGGCGCCGTCCGCCGATTCCTAGCCCGTGTTCTTCAATCCGCCCGCAATGCCGTTTACGGTCAGCTCGAGCACAGCGCGTACTCCGTCGGCGTCCTGCTTCTTCAAGCGTCCGCCGCGCCGCCGCTTGATCATTTCGACCTGCAGGTAATTCAGCGGGTCGACATAGGGGTTCCGCAACTTGATCGAGCGCGCCAGGACGGGTTCGTTTTCGAGCAGCTCGCGCTGTCCGGTCACGGCCAGCACCGCCTTCTCAGCCAGGCGAAACTCCTCGAGGATTCGCGTGAGGACCCGCTCGCGAATGCCCTCGTCCTCGACCAGCGATGCGTAGAGCCGCGCGATCGACATGTCCGCCTTGCACATCGTCAACTGGGCATTGGCGATCGTCGTCTGGAAAAACGGCCAGTCGCGGTACATTTCCCGGAGGAGCTTCTCGCCCTCGGCCCCGCGCCGCAGGATCGCGTGCAGGCCGCTCCCGAGCCCGTACCAGCCCGGGAAATTGAACCGGCTCTGCATCCACGAAAACACCCACGGGATCGCGCGCAGGTCCGACACGCTCACGCTCCCCTTGCGACGGTAGGTCGGACGCGAACCGAGATTCAGCTCGCCGATCTCGTCAATGGGCGTCGCCTGACGCCAAAACGTGAGAAATTCCGGGTCGTCGTGGACGCAGTCGCGATATGCCGCGAGCGCCGCTTCGCTCATCTCCTGCATCGCCGCGACCCAGCGTTTCGGCAGCTTGCGCGAACCGCGCTGGGCTTCATTGGCGCCGAGCAGGACACCATACGCCATCTGCTCGAGCACGCGGTGCGCCAGATCGGCATCGTGGTACCGCGTGGAAAGCACCTCCCCCTGCTCCGTCACGCGAATCCCGCCGTCCTTGAGTCCGACCGGTTGCGCCAGGATCGCTTTCGCCGCCGGACCGCCGCCGCGCGCGATGCTGCCGCCGCGACCGTGGAACAGCGTCACCTTCACGCGCTGTTCGCGGCACACCTTCATGATCCGGTCCTGCGCCTGGTACAGCGCCCAGTTCGCCGTGAGATAGCCGCAGTCCTTGTTGCTGTCGGAGTATCCCAGCATGATGTGCTGGTGCCGATCCAGGCGCGCGATCTCGCCCGCATACGCAGGATGCGTGTAGAGCGAGGTCAGGATCCCCGGCGCGCGCAGCAGGTCGTCGAGCGTTTCGAAGAGCGGCGCGATCGGAATTTTCACCCCCGCCACCGCCTGCAACAACTGTACCTCCAGCACGTCCGACACGTCGTTCGTCATGCTGATAATGTAGATGCCGAGCGATTCGCCGCCGAACTCGCGCTGCGCCTTCAAGGCCAGCCGCAACGGGTCGACGACCACGCGGGTCTCTGCCGACAACGCCGCGACTTGACCTTCGTCGAGTTCCTTGGCCGTTGCGATGGCGGTCTCGAGTCGCGCCAGTTTCCCGGCCTCGGGCAGATTTTCGTAGCCGGGCAACTGCAGAATTTCCGCCACCGCCTTGGCGTGCCAACTCGAATGTTGCCGGAGATCGAGCCGGGCCATGTGCAGGCCGAAGACGTCGACGCAGACCATCGCGTCGCGCAGCCCGCCGTCGGCCAATGGGGCGCCGCGCCCGTGTCGCAGATCGGCGTCGATCGCCGCGAGCGTCGCCCGCACGTCCCGGGCGGAAACCGCCGCCACGCCGTCCGCTTCCGGTTCGGTGAGGCTGGCGTCGAGTTGCGCGAGGAGCTGCTCGCGCAGGCTGCTCAAGATAATGCGGTACGGTTCCCGCGGGTAGCGCTGGCCAACGCGCGCCATGAGTTCGGACGAAGCGCGGCATTGCTCCGCCATTTTTCGAATCGCCGGGGAAAACTTCGCGCGCCGGTCCGAGACCGTGATGGAACCCGCGAGGCTCGACAAGGCGTCGGCCAGCTTCCGGATCGCCATGCGCCGGTGCATGCGGAGCACCTGCGCGGTGACGTCGGCTGTGACTCCCGGATTTCCATCGCGGTCGCCGCCGATCCAGGAGCCGAAGGAGAGCCAACGCTGCGGCGCACGCACTCCCGGATAGTACCGATCCAGCGCCTCCTGCAGGTCGGCATGGAGCCGCGGCAGCAGCTGAAAGAGAGTGCGGTCGAAATACCACAGGCCCGTGCGCGCCTCGTCCGCCACCTCGGGTCGCTCGGTGCGGCTGCGGTCGGTCAGCCACAGCGAGACGATCTCCCGCTTGATGTCCTCCGGCGCGTGCTGGATTTCTTCCAGCGTGTGCCGGCGCAGGATGTCCCCGAGCGTCGCCAGCTTCTCGAGCATGGTCCGGCGCTTCGACTCCGTGGGATGCGCGGTGAAGACCAGCTCGATGGCAAGCTGCCGCACCAGTCTCCGCATCCGCGAACGGGAGACGCCGGCGTCCTTCAGTTCGCGCACCGCGGCCTCGATCGATTCCCGCATCGGCTCGCTCGCCTCGCCCGCCGCGAGCGCGCTGCGGTGACGCTGGTTGCGCTGGCGCAGGATCTGGATGCGAAAATTCTCCTCGGCGAGGTTCACCAGCTCGAAGTACAGCGTGAACGCCATGGCCTGGTTGAGCGCCTCGGGCGGCGTGAGGCGCCCCACCACCTGCGCGAGGCTGCGCGCGGCGGCCGCATCGCCGGCGCGGCTGCTTTTGGCGAGCGTGCGGAGGTTCTCGACCGTCTCGAAGGTCCTGACGCCTTCCAGCGCGGCGATCGAACGGCCGAGTGTGGCGCCGAGACTGCGAATCTCCGACCGGAGGTCGCCGAGCTGGTCCAGGGCCTTGTTGGGTGCCGCCATCGGCGGAGAACTACGCAATTATTCCCGCGTGGCGAAAGCGAAATTCTCTCGGGCGGACTGTCATAAGCGGCGCGGTCCGAGCGGGAGAAGCAGTTTCTCCTTGAAGAGAAACTGTTTCTCCTGAAGGTGAAACTGCGACCGTGAACCCCTTCGATCTCAACCCCGCCCGGGCGTACAGCACCCCCGAGGCGTTCTGTCCCCGGCCCGACCTGTCCGCGGTCCTCGCCCGCGCCTCCACCGGCCGCCTCTGGACGCTCATCGCCGGCGAGCGGCGCATGGGCAAGAGCTCGGCAATCATCGCCGACTGCGTGCGGTCGCGCCGCCGCATCCTGCACGTCGACCTGATGGGCGTGACCACCCTCCCCGAAATCAACGAGCGCTTTCGCTGGGCCTGGGCGGTCTTTCTCCAGCAGGAGGCCGGCGGGATTTTCAGCGGCCTCACGCCGGAGATTTCCGCCGCGATTCCTGGAACCGGCGTGGGCGTGAAGCTCGGCGGCCAGGCGCCCGAGCCGCCCACCACGTGGGGCGAGATCGTCATGGCCTTCGACAAGCGCGCGGGAAAATCCGGCGCGATCCTCTTCCTCGACGAATTCCAGGACCTCTCGCATCTGCCCGACAAGGGGCAGAAGGTGACGCGCAGCCTGCGCGCCGCGCTGCAGATGACCAAGCACACGACGCTCGTTCTCGCCGGCTCGTCGCAGCACCTGCTATCGACCTTCTTCGCCACTTCAGCCGCCGCGTTCTTCAAGGGCATGAGGCTGCAGCACCGCGTCGAGCCGCTCGAGCGCGGTCATTTCGCCAGTTGGGCCGGCGAAATCTTTGCCCGGCAGCAGCGGATCATCGAACCGCAGGCGCTGGCGCGTCTGTACGAGCTGACGGATGGCATCACCGAAGATCTGGTGGCGACCGCAGCCGAACTCTGGGTGCACGAGACCGCGGGACGCCCGGTGACGCCTGCCGATATCGAGTCCGCCTGGCGATTGGTGGTGTCGAACGCTTCCCAGTTTTTTCTCCCCCAGCTCTCCAGCTTGTCGACGCTCCAAGCCCAGTTGCTGCGCCACCTCGCCCGCAATCCGGGGGTGCAGCCGTTCGCCGAGGCCACGCTGCGTGCGCTGGGCTCCGCCAACTCCGCGGTGCACAAGGCGCTCGCCCGGCTGCACGAACTTGAACTCGTGCGAATCGAGGAGTCTGGCGGCCGCAAGCGCGTGTGGATTCACGACCCGCGCCTGGCGTTCTACCTGAGAACCTAACGATTTTCTATTTTCGATTTTGGATTGTGGGGCGGGCCGCCGCCCCCGCCGCGAATCTGATATCGTCATCGATGGCAGGGTCAGCGACCCCGCCCTACATCAACTCATCTCCACTCGTGGCGCGGGTAACGGCGAGAGAGCTCGGGTTTGATTTTCGGATAAACTTCGCGCCAGAAATTGCTGAGATCGTCCGTGACCTGGATGGGGCGCTGGTTCGGCGCGAGGACCTCGATTTTCACCGGCACGCGTCCATGGCCCAGGGTGAATCCGGCGCTGACGCCGTAGAGTTCCTGGATCCGCGCGCTGAGGACGGGCGGACCGTCGGCTGAGTAAGTGAGTCGTGCCTTGCGTCCATTCGCCATCACCAGTCGCTCGGGCAGGTAATCGTCGAGGACGGCCAACTGCTCAGGCAACAGCCAGTCGCGCAGGATCGGCATGACGGGTTTGTCCTTCAATTCGCGCGCGCCATGGCTGCCATAGCAGATTTGTTCAATCAGCGTGGCGCGATCGGGGTCCGTGATTGGATTGACCTCCAGCTCCGGCCACCATTTTGCGAGGCAGTTGACGCGGATGATCCATTGCTCGACGGCTTCATTCCACTCGGTGAGCACGATGCGGCCCGCCAGGACCTCGCGGGCCAGCAGCGCCGCCGCCTCGCCGTCCGACGGCTCGTCCGCGGTCTGCCGCGACTCGAGCACCAGGTCGCGGAAGCGGCGCTCCCGCCGCGCGATGACGCGCCGCGCGGTCTCGTCGTAAACGACGCCGCCGGCATCGACGAAATCCTCCGGGAAAAGTTCCTTGAGCCACGCCTCCTCGACCGCGGTGCAGAGGTTCAGCAGCACGTTCACTTCGCCGCGGCTCTCGATCTCGGTGATTTCCGCCGCCACCAGGAGCGGCGCCTGATCGATCGTGCTCTCGCGCGCGAGAAGGCCCCGACGGCGGTGGACGAGTTCGCACCGCAGCGTGCCCTTGTCCAGGCGCCTGGCCAGATGATCGCTGAAGCCGAGGAGAACGCATTTCCGCACGGCGACGCCATCGATGCGCTTCTCGGCAACTTCGAGTTTTTCGTCGGCCGCGATTTCCAGGAACTGTTCGAACAGCGGCCCGACCTGGCGCGCGCCCTGGACATGGATCCCCAGCCGGCGGCAGGCGTCGCCATTGTAGCTGGCCTTGTCGGCATAGCGCCATGCGCGCATGAGAAGGAAAAAGTCCGACTCGTGTTCCTCGCCGAACAGTTCATCGCGGGCTTCCTGCGTGCGCTTGTCCACGCCGCGCAGGAGGAAATTCCGTCCCTGCGTCAACGCCGCCATGAGCGCGATCGAGCGGACGCAGCCAAATTCCTGCGCGGCGAGGAACATCCGCGCATAGCGCGGATGCATCGGGAAACGCAGCATCCGGCGGCCGACGTCGGTGATGGTGGCAGGGCGCGCCATCCCGGTGGGTTGCGGCTCGTCGGGGACGCCCCGCCCCACCGCGCCCAGGTCCTCCAGCAACATTTCCGCCCGCTCGAGCGATTTGGGCTCGGGTTTCTCGAGCCAGGGAAAGGCAGCGATGTCGTCGATGCCCGCGGCCTTGAGCGTGAGCACCACCTCGGCGAGATCGAGGCGCTTCACCTCGGGCAATTCCTGCCGTGGACGCTGGGCGTGCTCGCGTTCGGTCCACAACCGCACGCACAGGCCCGGCGCGGTGCGGCCGGCCCGCCCCGCGCGCTGGTCGGCCGAGGCGACGCTGATGCGCTCGATCAGGAGCGTGTTGATGCCGCGATGCGGATCGTAGCGGGCAACGCGGGCCAGCCCGCAGTCCACGACCACCGTGACGCCATCGATCGTGAGCGAGGTCTCGGCGACATTGGTGGAAACGATGATCTTGCGGGTATCGTAGCGGGCGACGGCGCGGTCCTGCTGGTCGGGCGGAAGCTCGCCGTGCAGGGGAAAGCAAACGAAGCCGCGGAGCGCATGCGAGCCCTGGACGTCCTGCACGGTGCGGCTGATCTCAAACGCACCGGGCATGAAAACGAGAATGTCGCCGCTGGTCTGCGCGGCAATCCTTTCGCATTCGCGCACGGCGATCGTCCAGACCGGCTCATGCTCGAAGTCGACGGACTTGCCGAGGTATTCGATGCGGACAGGGAACGTGCGGCCCTGCGACGTGAGGACCTCGCAAGGCGCGAGGTATTCCTGCAACCGCGCGGCGTCGAGCGTCGCCGACATCACGATGAGCTTCAGGTCGGGGCGTTGGGTCGCCTGGATCTGTCGGGCCCGGGCGAGTGAAATGTCGCCGTACAGATGGCGCTCGTGGAATTCGTCGAACACGATGGCGCTGATGCCGCGCAAAGCGGGGTCGAACGACATTTGCCGGAGGAGGATGCCTTCGGTGACGAAACGGATGCGCGTGGCCTTCGAGACGCGGGAATCGAGGCGGATCTGGTAGCCGACGACGTCGCCCAGCGCGGAACCCATTTCCTCGGCGACGCGTTTCGACAGCATGCGGGCGGCGAGTCGTCGCGGTTGCAGCACGACCACTTCGCCGGAGCCGAGCAGGCCATGGTTGAGGAGCATCTGCGGAACCTGCGTCGATTTTCCCGAACCCGTCGGCGCCTGCACGATCAGGCGTCCCCGTGCCCGAACTGCGGCGACGATGCGGTCCTCGAGCTCGTAGATGGGCAATTCGCGCGGCGACGGCATGAGGCGGCGAAACTCGCCCACGTCCCTGCACTCTGCAAGCAGAAGGGCGCCAACCTTCAAATTGACGCTGTCCCTCCGAGCTCTTTCGAAAAAACCGAGACGATGAATTCGTTTGTAGGTTGGGAACTCGCGATGCGAACCCGCCAACGCCGGTGTGCTGCGAGCAGGAATTTCCGGAAAGAAGAGTTCGGCCGGCGGAGATCCTGAGCGCGAGCCGGCGCACAAATAACTGGAGCACTCGCGTCCTTGTGAACAACCTGCGGGCAACGGGTTGGGCACAAGTTATTCACGAGCGCTAATGCAAATTTGCGGCGGGGCCGGAGTGAATAAGTTGAGAGGAACAAACCCGTGACTTTGGGAAAGTCTCCGCGCAGTTTCTCGTCGTTCCTTGATAGAACAGTCGCAGTGCGGCGGCATGAAAAACCCGCCGAGAGCGCGACTGGGATAATCCCGGGCAACCGGGGAAAGGATGGTGGCAACTGGTGCCGCCCTCCCCTCAGCGGCGCGAGCCGCAGGTAGGCAAATATCACCAGTTCCTCTGGACGGTGTCGCAGCCGATCCAGTATTGCGACTAAGGAGCTGTGCGGCCAGGCGCGAACTAAGAAGCCGTGTCCAAGCCGAGTCAGGTCCAGGGCCAGTTTCAGGCCTTGCACCAATGCAGTTACCCAGAGGGTTATGGTTGCTACTGTACAATCAGGACGCAGCACTGTGTTCCGGTGGGTCCACCCCACCAAAAGGCCCGGCCCGCAATGCGGGGCGCGAAAGGGACACTGTGCAGCGGGGAGCGGGCGAGTCTGGCAAAGCTCGCAAAACCTCCTCCTTGGGGCGGCGCGTAAAAACCGCGTTACCCAACTGCAAGTCGAACGCAACCTGAGAGGTAAGAGGTCAGACCCGTCACACGGGGCAAACGCCCGGCCAAAAGCCGGGGCCGTCCCCGTGGCAAGGTGCTGGTGCGAAATGCAGACGTTGCAGGCGTGCCAACACCCGTCCGGCGAGCAAACCATCGGCAGATGGAGCCGAACCGGGCGCAGAGGCCTCACTCGAAAGATTCCGGCGCTGAAAAGGCCGGGACGGTCCCGCTATGAGACCGACAGCATCGCATGCCGCGGTGAGTAGCGTCGGGAAGCACACGGCCCGCGAAAGCGAGGCGCCCAATGTTGTGCGAATGGGAAAGAGCGCGTGGCGAGCGCCCACCCCCGATTTTGGCCCGGGAACCGCAAGGTTCCCGGGCCTTAATCTTTTATGGGGAGTCAATTTGTCAGCGCGCCGGGCTTTGATCTGGAGCTCGGAACCTGTGCTTAGGCCCATGGCCCGGCGCGCTGACCATTGGAAATCGGCCGAGCCGCGTTCATGCATGCGGCAAGCACGCCGCCACGTTCGTCCTTGCCAAGCTCCGGGGCCGTTCGCACCGTGACCGTTTTCCCTCCACGCAACGACCCAACCGGCAATGAACCAGAGCATCCGCAACATCGCGATCATCGCGCACGTCGACCACGGCAAGACCACGCTGGTCGACAAGCTACTTAAGGAAGGGGGCGTTTACCGAGCCAACCAGCAGATCGAGGAACGCGCCATGGATTCCATGGACCTCGAAAAGGAGAAGGGCATCACGATCAAGGCCAAGAACACGTCGGTGCACTGGAAGGACAAGATCATCAACATCGTCGACACCCCGGGACACGCGGACTTCGGCGGCGAAGTCGAGCGTGCCTTGCGGATGGTCGACGGCGTGCTGCTGGTGGTTGACGCCTACGACGGCCCACAAGCCCAGACGCGCTTCGTCCTGCGCAAGGCCTTGGCTCACGGCCTCAAGGTCGTGATCGTGATCAACAAGATCGACCGCGAGAACGCCGAGCCGGCCAAGATGTACGACAAGGTCCTCGAGCTGCTCATGGAACTCAACGCCACCGAGGAACAGTTCGACGCTCCCGTCGTGTACGGCTCGGGCCGCGATGGCTACATGATGTACCACCTCGGCGAGGAGAAGAAGGACATGACGCCGCTGTTCGAGACGATCCTCGATCACGTCCCGCCACCCTTCGCCAAGCCCAACGAGCCGTTCCACATGCTCGTCTCCAACATCGATTGGAGCGACTACGTCGGCCGCATCGCGATCGGCAAGATCCTCGGCGGCAAGGTTTCCGTGGGAGACCCGGTGTTCGCCATTCGCCACGCCGGCGGATCGCGCATTCGGGCCAAGATCACCAAGGTTTTTGAATACGCGGGCCTCGCCACCCAGGAAACCGGCGCCGGCGTCGCCGGGAACATCGTGGGCATTTCGGGCTTCGAGGACATCGATATCGGCGACACGATCGCCGTCAGCGAAGAGCAGCACGCCCTGCCCTTCACGCAGATCGATCCGCCCACGCTCGAGATGCAGTTCTGCGTCAACGACGGGCCGCTCGTCGGCACCGAGGGCAAGCTCGTCACGTCGCGCCAGCTCCGCGAACGCCTCTTCCGCGAATTGAAGACCAACGTCTCGATCTACGTCGAGGACACCGATCGCGCCGGAGTATTCAACGTGAAAGCCCGCGGTGCAATGCAGGTCGCGGTGCTGGTGGAAACGATGCGCCGCGAAGGCTTCGAACTTCTCGTCTCGCGCCCGACCGTCATCGAGAAAACCGTCAACGGCCACCGGCACGAACCGTACGAGACCGTCTGGATTGAAGTGCCGGACGAGTGCGTGGGAGCCATCATGCAGAACCTGGCGAACCGGAAAGGCCAGTTGACGAACATGGAAAAGCTCGCGCATTCGACGATGATCGAGGCGACGATCACGACGCGCGGCCTGATCGGCATGGAAATCGACATCGTCAACGCCACCAGCGGCCGCGGTGTGATGAGTCACCTTTTCAAGGAATACGGTCCGTACGCGGGCGAGGTTCTGACGCGCCTCACCGGCACGCTCGTTGCGACCGAGGCCGGCGAAACCACGGCCTACGCGCTCGTGATGGTGCAGGAGCGCGGCAAGCTGTTTGTGGGCCCGGGCGAGAAAGTCTACGAAGGTATGATCGTCGGCGAAAACCCGCGCAACGAGGACATCGCCGTCAACGCCGTCCGCGAAAAAAAGCTCACGAACTTCCGCTCGCAGGGCGAAGGCGTGGCTGCCGGCCTGACGCCCGCGACCAAGCTCTCGCTCGAACGCTCGATCGAATACATCGCCGCGGACGAATTTGTGGAGGTCACGCCGAAGAATCTCCGTCTGCGCAAGCGCGTCCTGCGCGAGACCGATCGCCGCAAGCTGGAACGCGCGGCGAAGAGAGCATCGGACTGAGAAGTTAGGAGTAAGGCTTTAGGTCTAAGTTCTAAGGTTTTTAAGCCTTAGGAGTATCCGGTAGCCCGCCCCGGGAGGGGCGGGATCCCTGCCCGGCGGCCTTCTAGCAAAGCCATTCTAAAGCCACGCCTTTGCGATTCGCTTTAAGGTGACCCACTTCACTGTGCGCCAAACCGGCTCTTCACCGGCTCGCGAAGACCTGCACTACTTTGTCCGTCCTAGTTAATCCGACTGGACTGATCATCATTCGGTCCAGCGGCAGTTTGCCGCGTTCGACACTTCGAACGAAGGCTTCGACCGGCTTCCAGTTCAATGCGCCGAACGGTTCCCATTCTCCCCAGTGGATGCCAAGTTCACGGTCATAGACTTTCCACACGAGTTCGGAGCAGTATATCTTCCGATCGTCAGGCTCATAGTTGATGTCGTAAGGTTTCCCAAGCAGTTCGACGATACCCGGCTGAAGTTTGGCCTTCTGCTCCTTAGTAATGCCTCTCACGCGAAACGAGGCCACGCGGAGATCGCGGCACTGGCTTTCCAGCACAGTGGGATCCGAAGCTTGGAATTCACGTGACTTGAAGTCGCGGC
>JADMIO011701102.1_pt1 | contig 58492 bp, 56 predicted proteins | sample 8958161 | NCBI WGS metagenome assembly JADMIO01 (sample SAMN16585339, study PRJNA669376) | soil metagenome | isolation source: Crop rotation soil | place: USA: Cullars Rotation, Alabama | collected 2011
TATGGTGAAAGTTGGAACCTCTTACGTGCCGATCAGATTAAAACGAAAGGCCCAGTCTTTCGACTGAGCCTTTCGTTTTATTTGACCATGTTGGTATGATTTAAATTAATACGACTCACTATAGGGTCAGTGCGGCCGCGACTTCAAGTCACGTGAATTCCAAGCTTCGGATCCCACTGTGCTGGAAAGGAGATCGATACGAAGAAGCTGATGGAAGTCTATGCCAAGGCGCATCCGCGCGGCGGCTAGATGGTGTGGAAGACGTCTTCCTCGCCGTCTTCGGTCAGGCGTCCGCCATGCCACAGCCGCGACAGCAGCACGGCGAAGATCAGCGACACAGCGCCCATCGCCGCCATCAAGAGATAGGCCCGTCCGCCGACCGCGCCATAGAGCGGACCGCTGGCCAAGGTCGCCAAACCCATCGCGATGCCGTTGGCGCAGACGGAATAGAGGCTCTGCGCGGTCGCGGCCAGCCGCGGCGGCACGGATTTCAGGATGAAATACATCGCGCCCAGATGCGCCATCGCAAACGTCGCGCCATGCAGGAACTGGGCGAGGATGACGGTGGACAGCGGCGGGTCGAACGCCATGATCGTCCAGCGCAACGCGCAGGCGCCGGCACCCAGCATCAACAGCCGCGTGGCGCCTATGACGCGGAAGACATGCAGCGACATCGCCATCAGCGCGATCTCCGCCAGCACGCCCACGGGCCACAAGACGCCGATCAGGTTGCCGCTGTAGCCGAGCGCGCGCCAATGCAACCCACCCAGCGCGTAGTAGACCGCGTGGCTGCCCTGGTCCAAGCCCGCGCAGGCGAGGAAGACCAGGAACACGCGCGAGCGCAGCAGCTCCCTCGCCTCGGCAAGCGTGGCGCGGAAGCGCAGGGTGAAATCGCCTTGCGGGCGGTTGGCGGGCGGCGCGGGCAGCAGCCAGATGGCGGCAAGGTTGAGCGCCAGGGTGAGCGTCAGCCAAGGCGCCACGATGCCCAAGCCCCAGCGCGACACCGCCAGACCCGACGCGATATTGCCGAGCACGAAGGTGGCCGAGGCCCACAGCCGTACATGGCCGTAATCGAACTTGAAAACCTCGGACAGGCGCACGCTGACGCTTTCCAGCAGCGGCGTCACCGCGCCGGCGGCGATATTGGCCGCGACGGCGGCGAAGAAGATCCATATCGGCGCATGCACGAAGATCAGCGCGCCGTAGCCCAGGAACGTCACGCTGTAGAGCGCCAGCATGGCCCCGCGCCGGTCGTTGCGCGCGTCGGCGATCAGCCCGCTCACCGGCGCCACCACCACGCGCAGCAGCATGCCGAAAGCGAGCAGCACGCCGATCTGTGACGGGTTCAGTCCGCGAAAGCCCAGCCAGGCGCCGAAGAACGGCGTGTAGATGCCGCCGATCAGGCCGGCGGCCGCCTGCGCGCAGGCGAGACGGAAGGCGATTTTCTCCACGGCGTCAGAACAGCGACACGGCGCGGCGCGCGGCCATGGCCTTGAGCAGGCTCCAGATGCGCTTGTTCGCGCGCGCATCGGCATTCGCGTGCACCGCGATCAGCATGCGGCGCAGCTCGGCATTCACCGCGTCGAGCGAGGAGATGGCAAGCGAATCGTCCTTGGGCAAATTCTTCGCCGGCGCCAGCTCCGCCAGAAGCGCGCGGATATCGGCGTTCTCGGCCGCGCGGATCGCGGCACCGCGCTCGTATTCGCGCGCGGCGAACTTGATCAGCAGCGCATGCACCGCAGTGGCGCCTTGTTGATAGGTCGCAGGCAGGCTCGGGATCAGCCCCATCAGCTGGTCGGCGCTGACATTCAAGATGTCGTCGGCCTCGGGCTTCATGCCAAAGCCTCCAGCCGGTTCGCCAGAATCTGGTTGTGATAGGCCAGGCAGTACCAGCCCGAGAACGCATTCACCGGATCGTCGTTGCGCCGCGTCGCATATTCGTGCGCCGCCGAGATCCAGATGGCGCAGCCTTTCAGGCTCGCGAAGATCTCCCACCAGAAGAGCGCTTGCGGGTCGGCTTTCAAGCCGCTCGCCGCTTCCCATGTCGCGATCGCCTCGTCGCGAGCGATCGTGCCGGCCGGATGCGACGGGTCGTGATGCGCCCAGAGCGGATCGAGCGCCCAGGCCAGATCCTCCAGCGGATCGCCCAGATGCGCCATCTCCCAATCCAGGATCGCCTTGATGTCGCCGTTGCCGTCGAAAAGGAAATTGCCGCTGCGATAATCGCCATGGACCACCACGATCTTCCACGCGGGCGGCGGCGGATTGCGCTTCAGCCAGGCGAGCGCGCCGCGCGCGATGGGCTGCGGCTCGGCTTCGTCCTCGTCGATGACCTTCTCCCAGCGCGCGATCTCATGGCGCCAACATTCGTCTTGCGTCTTGGCGCCGTCGAAATCCGCCAAGCCCAGCGCCTGCGGATCGGCGCCGGCGATGGTTCCCAGGATGCTCCAGAACTGCCGGCCGATACGGCTGCGATGCGCGCCATAGGGATCGGGCGCCAGGATGGAACCCACCTGGCAGTTCTCGATCTCCTCCATGATGAAGAACGGCCGCTCCAGCACCGCACCGTCGAGCTCCAGCGCGATGGGCTCGGGCACGGGAAGGCCGAGCTTATGGAACGCGGCATAGGCGCGGTATTCGGTCGACCGCTCGGTCTCGATCAGGCTCGCCGGCGGATCGCGGCGCAGGATCAGCTTGCGCTCGACATCGCCGTGGCGCGCGCGGAAGCGATAGGTCTCGCGCGACGCCCCGCCGGGGATGCGCGCAAGGTCGTGCACGGTCAAGCCCGGCTGGCCCAGCTTGTCCGCGAGATAGCGTTCCAGCGCCTCCTTCATGGCGCGGGATCGAAGATGCCGGTCAGCTTGTCCGGCGCATATTGCCCGATGACCAGCTGCTCCAGCACGCCCGCGCCCTGGCGTGTTACGCCGCCGGGGCCGGTCAGCTTGGCGGTGACGAAAGCCTGGATGTGCTGGAAGCGCGGCTCGTTCTCGTTCAGGGTGGCGAGGTCATAGGTGTCGTAGCCCAGCGCCTCGTCGCCGCGATACATGCCGTGGCCCCATTCGGGATGCATATAGCCGATGCCCGACATGTAGAACTGGAAGCGCGGCGTCAGCTCCACCTGCCACGGCGCGCCGTCCGCGTCGGTGACGTCCAGCGTCGCATCCTGCGCGTGACGCGTGCCTTGCTTATAGGCGATCTTGGAAGCGGCGCGCGCCATATGCCGCGGCGCCGCGTCTGCCAATGCGCCGATCACCGAAGCTTCGTTCCACGAGCGTCCGTGCTCGTCGGCGTTCTTGTGATAGAGCATGAAGCGGTCGTCGAAATTGAGCGGCGCCCACAGCCAGTAGAATTGCGGCATGCGCAGCGGCAGCGCCGGCTGCTGGTCGGGCGCCCCGATGGGACGCACGCCCCAGGAACGGTCGCGCGTGCCGACGATCCTGGTCCGCGCAAGCTCGATGCGCTTGCCGGCGATCTCGATGAAGCCGTCATAGGCGCCGTTCTGCGTCAGCCGCGTATAGTCCAGAAGCGTGCGCGGCCCTATGCGATGGGTGAAGCGCGGCTCTTCCACCGCCGGTGCGCGGGCTTGGAAGGTGACGTCGGCGCGGATGCCGTGGGGATTGTCGCCGACGCGAAGCTTCAGCGTCTTCAGCGGCTCGACCACATCGACTGCGATGGGGCCGACGGCCGTGTCCATGCGCTCCATGTTCAGCAGCCGCGAAGCGCGAAGATTGTGCTGCACGCCGTCCGCGATGACGGAGAACGACGCGTCCATCACGTTCAGATGCGGATAGACGCCCAAGGCGGCTGCGAAGAACGTCTCGCCGTCCATCGAATAGCCGTTGAAGAAATAGCGGTCGTAGAAGTTGCGGTCGGTGCCGGCGGTGGCGATCGGCTCGGGACGCTGGTGGATGGGATAGTCGTCGGCCTTGGTCAGCATGGATGCCAGAATGGCGCCCGGACCGGCGCTCGGCAACGTCAAACCCCGCCTTTCCCTTGGGGAAATCCGTTGTTGCAGTAAGGGCGGGTTCTGCCTATTTTCCGCCCCTTCAAGACGGGCCGCCTTAGCTCAGCCGGTAGAGCACCGCATTCGTAATGCGGGGGTCGCGTGTTCGAGTCACGCAGGCGGCACCAGTCTTTTTGGCCCACCAACGCTACCGCTAGTCTCGGCATAGTCTCAACCCCGAAATCGGGGGTGAGTCAGGATGACTCACGGATGGAAAGCGGCGGCAAGCCGGCCCGCGTCCAGGGCTCGGTGAGTAGCGCCGGAAGCGGCGCCGTGAGAGTCCGCTCGCCGGCCGCTTTGAATAGGAAGCCGGGGCTTCCGTTCGCTCCAAGCTTGGCGACGATCTCCGAGAGCCGAGCGGCTTTGGTGGTTAAGGTGAGCACGAGCAGGTTCGGAACGCCCCAGTGGACGGTATGCGCCCTGGCGCGAATGGCTTCGCCGTAGGCGGCAAGTTTCGCGAGGTACGAGGTCTGGCCGGGTTTCGAGCGCGAGACGGGCATCGTCCCCCGATCCGCCTCAAGAGCGAAGAAGCGGTATGCCTTTGCGCCGCTACTACGATATTCGATCCCGAATACCCCGTCCGGCACGATGTGCCCGCCAGAAGGCAGTAGAAGCCGCCAGGGCGTCGCCGATGCTCGCGTGGCCTCGGGCGCCTTCTCCAAGATCTCGGGCCAGGCGATGAACCCAAGCCCGTGATGGCGGCACCCGAGCTCGATGGACGCGAGCGCCTCGCAAATCATGAGCGAGTGGCGGAATTGCCGGTGCGCCGATCCAAGGAATGTTGCTCCGTCTGCTGCGGCTCCCGCGTCTTGAAGCGCTCGCGTCCCGCGCCGGCCGATCTCATGCACCACCGGCCGACACCGCGCGTCTGCGTACTCCCATTGCTGCGCAGGCCGGTCCAGATAACCTTCATGGAAGAGATCGCCGAGCCGCTCTTTGAAGCGCTTCTCGGATGCACCACCGACGAACGCATGGAGGTACGTCGAGCGGAGGTAGCGATAGCGGTGAAGGAGCTTGAAGAGGTCGATGTCCCGTTGTGTCAGTTCGAGACGCTTGCCTGAGCGCGTGCGATGCATCCGAGAGCGGCGAGCCATGCGCTTGTCGTATAGCCGCGAGGTATGTGCTGAAAACGCGTCGGTATATTCCGGCATGGAGACGAGTGCCTCCTATGGGCTGTGCGGCGCCACCTCAATTCCTTCGTTCGCACCAAAATGTGATGCTTGCGCATCGCCGCGCGCAGAAGCGCACCGCGCCTCGTAGCGCTCCATGCTGATCGGTTACCGCGCGCTCTATGACCGATAGCTGGTTCGTCCTCACTAACGAGGACAAACCGATGACACTCATTGCGTCGAACAAACTGATTCACGGCGATTGCCTGCGCCACTTGCATATGCTCGCGCCGAACAGCGTCGATCTGGTCTGTACCGACCCACCCTATGGCATCGGCTTCATGGGCAAGCGATGGGACACCTTTGCGAGCTTCCAAAGCTTCATGGCTGAAACAGGCGCGTCGTTGTTGCGCGCGATGAAGCCTGGCGCGTTTCTCTTCATGACCATGACGCCCCGCCAGGACTCGCTAGCGCGGGCGATAGCAGGGCTCGCGAACGCCGGCTTCGAGACCAACTTCACGAGCCTCTACTGGACTTTCGCGTCGGGCTTTCCGAAGGCGCTCAACATCGGCAAAGCGGCGGACAAGCGTGCCGGAAGGACGCGCGAGCTGGTTGAAGAATATCGCGCGCCCGACATCACGGGCGGCAACTACGGCGAAGGAAAGCGGGCGTATGGCAGCAAGGTCTTGGGCCGCACGCGCGGCACAGGGCCGCTCGAAGGCGCATACGGCGGCTTCCAACCCAAGCCAGCCGTCGAGGTGGTCGTCATCGCCATGAAGCCGCTCTCGGCTTCCACATACACCGACCAAGCCCTTCAGAACCGCAAGGGCGTGACCTGGCTCGACGACTGTCGCCTTCCCTCCAAAAGCCTGCCGGCATACCGCGCAAACAGCGACGGACGGTTCCCGGCGAACCTGCTCGTGAGCGATGATGTGCTTGACGGCGAAGTCAACGGGAAGTCGGACGACTATTCTCGCTACTTCTCTCTCCAAGCCTGGGCGCGCACACTTCCGTTCCTCAGGGTTCCCAAAGCGAAGAAGCGAGCAAAGAGCGGCAACACTCATCCGACCGTGAAGCCGCTCGCGCTCATGGCCTATCTCGTGACGCTCGGTTCGCGACCGGGCGACCTCGTGCTCGATCCTTTCGCCGGGTCCGGCACCACGCTGGTTGCGGCAAAGCTGCTCGGCCGCCGCTATCTAGGTATCGAACGCGAGGCTGCATACGTTTCCATCGCCCGCAAGCGCATCGCCTTGGGCGCTTGAGGCGGTGAGCAACGTTCCGCCATGTTCAGCTATGCGCCGCTATACGCCCGGTTGAGGTCGAGCGCGCATCCCTATACGATTGCGTCTTCCAAAGGGCCCGTAACCCCTTGGAGCATCGCGATGCTCCTCTCATGCGAGGAGTTATCCGATGCGGATACTATCGAAGCGCCAGCTCAAGGAGCTTGTTCTGTACAGCCCGCAACATGTCGCCCGCCTTGAGGCGGCCGGAGCGTTCCCAAAGCGGATACAGCTCGGCCAATGCAGGGTCGGGTGGATCGAGCAGGAAGTGCTGGATTGGCTTCAGGAGCGCATCAAGCGCCGAGACAATGCACAGGGCTCCCAATGACGGAGCGCGGGCGGGGTAGGTAACTGCTCCGCCCGCCTTTTTTATGGGGATAGCCGGGGGGATGCAGGCGGGGATACGGTAACAACGTTATATCAGGCCTAAGGGGTTGGTTCCTCACGCACTTTTTGGAGTGCAGTGACCAGACTTATTGCTTTGAACGGCAATACCGAGCTGGTCGAGCGCTTGTGGTGATAAATAAGCTCTTTGCTTCCATCACTCGAATGCAAAAAACGAAAAGCAGCGCGGTATGTCCAAGCCGTGCTCCGATGTTGCCAGGGCCTGTAGTGGCTCCTGGTTGTTCCCCATAAACCAGAGCATGCGCTGCGGGAATGCAGTGTCTGGGAATTGTACATCCCAGGACTTCCCCTCTGGAAAGAGCGGCCGATGCTCGTCTGCGGCTTGTTGGGCAGACGTACAGAAATGCGCCCCGTGCTCGGGCCAATTCTGAAGCAGCACGAGCCAAACAGCCAAATCTGCAAGGTTCACCTGGGCGAATCGTTGTGGGGGTGCCAATGCCAAAACACCTCTCGCGAGAAGATAGGTGTTCACGAAGCGCTTGATACTTCTCGGATTGCCATAAAGGCTGGCAATGTGGCGCTGCAGGATGTCTTTATCATATTCTTCGTGCGCCAGAGCGGCAGAAAGTGTCTTCCGGCGCGAGGCTTCAAGCGCTCTGACGACTGCGATTGGGTTGATATACAGCTGCATATCGCGCTTTCGCTCCAGCCGCGCGAGGTCATGCTGCGTGACGGCATCACGGGTCGCGATCCAGCGCCGCTGCAGAGGGTTCAACTCGAGACCAAATGCAAAGCGCGCGGCAATGCTTATGACGAAGCGATGATCGAGATCGGCGTTCCGAAGTGAAGCGACTAAGAATGGCGTGGACGCGAGCGCCGTGATCGAAAGAAATAGCTTCTCCTGCCAAGTCTTACCCTTGAACATCTCCAAGAACATTGGGAGAAGCGCGATTGAGCCTTCACCGCTGCGGCCCAGCGTTGACGCAAGGCTATCGGAGAAATTGGTCAGAAGATCCTCGACATAGCTGTCGTAGCTTCGCACCGGCGGCAGCTGAAAGGGCACATGAATAATCTTTTCCAGGAAGAGGCGACCGTAGCTTTCCCGCGCCTTGGCATCTGTGCCTTCAGAGAAAAGGAACTTGTGGCTTGCTGCTACCGCCGTGCATACGTAGTTAGTATCCAGCGCGATTACCGTCACGATGGGTAGCTCCGCGACAAAGCTATTCACGGCTTCGAGCACGCCGATAACGCGATCTGGTGTGCAGCGGTCCAGATCGTCGATGAGCAGAACGAGGCAAGGCTGGTCACGCTTCGCCCGCCGCACTGCAACGCCACTGATTACGTTTCGAAGGGCCTCGAAGTCTTTGAACGTAGCATTCTTGAGCGCTTGCGGGGTGCTCGCAAACTCCGCCAAATTGGCTTGGAATTGGGTCGTAAAAGGTTGGCGCAGTATCTTTCCGGCTTTATACAGCACACCGAGCGCGAGCACGCTGACCGAGAGAAATCCGATGACCATACCCCACTTGATATCGTGGACATCGTAGTTCAAAACCCATGCAGGCAGCCTTTCGAGGAGCTGACCAAGCCAACTATCGTGTCCTACGCTCGCATCGAGTGCATCAGAGATATGGAAGGTCTGCGGAAACCTGGCCGCAAGAAGCCCACCGGAAGCAAATGCAGCAGTCAGCCAGTTGGACACTTTCTTGCTCGCCGCGCGCAGCCGAGTTTGCAATTTGCTCATGCTTCGCGTCGCATCTCGGCTAAGGACAAATCGCAGCCGTTGACCTAAGCCCAACTGGCGATCAATGACCGGAGCGATTTCGGACACGAGGCCGGCCCAGACTTCGCCGCCACCACTCAGCCGCCAGGGGTTGAACATAGCGACGTTTTTGTGTTTTGCGAGCAAATCGGCGAGTTGCGTCAGAAACGAGGATTTGCCGCTCCCCCAAGGCCCATAGATACCTATGGTGAGAGGCGTTTCCGTTTCGCGGTTCGTAATCAGCGCTGCTATTGCTGCGACGTAGATCTCGCGATCCAGAAAATCCCGGTGAGCTGGCCTATCGGATTTTCCGATAGCGGATACCCGCATGAATTTGGCATTCAGTTTTCCGGTCAGGTCAGGCCGCGAGATATCGGCGCTTGTTTGTGCATCCCCTGTGTTCCGAGTGTCTTCCATCGCTTATCGCCCCCGCTCTCCACATATGCCTACTGGCTTCACCACTCGATTGAAGGTCTTGAAGGGTCATCATCATCTGGGGCTGCTGCCAAGTCGGCTATCTGCGCGCGTTTCTTTTGCCTGGGTGTGATGCTCACGCGCTCCCTATTCAATTCCCGCAGCCGATCATACGCGTTTTGGGATAGTTCCGACTCGTCTCGGAGAGCGCCATGCTTCACTGGAATTGAGACGGCTTGTGGCGTTACGTTGCGAATGTGCGTCGCGAAGTGGAGTTTTGGCTGCGACAAGATGAAATCCGCCGTCGTCCGCATATCGGGCGCGAGCGTTCGCGCGTCTTGCATCGAGACTCCCGACACCATCTTGATCGACGTATTCGCGGCCAAGGATGCCCGGAGTGAGGAGGTGCATTGGTCGAGGAATTGGTGCGCGAAGACGCACCCGACCTTGTACTTCCGGGCCTCGGTTAGAAGGTCGTCTATGTTGCTGTCGAAGTAGGAGGCGGCCTCATCCACGATAAGGAACGCGGGGCGGCGCTCGTGCTCAGGGATCGCCGCGCGCTCCAGGACGGCCTGAAGCACCAGGGATATGAAGATGCGGCCAAAGTGCGAAGATGCGCCCTTGAGGAAGTCCTTGGCCGTATCCACCAGGATGATCGAGCCATTGTTCATCTCCGAGAACAGGTCGATGCGTGTTTCGGGGCTCGTGAAGAGCCGAGCGATGGCCGGGTTTTCGATGATCGCCTGGAGACGGTATCGGATTTGCTCCTTGGTCTGGACGAAGGTCTTTCCGCCGAAGTCCTTCTCGAAGAACGTTCTCTGGATGGGCGGGAGAGATTGGATCGCGGCCTTGTACGGCGTTGCGTCCTCCACAAGGGCCATCATGTCGAGGATCGTGGCGTTCCGGCCCATGGTCTCAGGAAGAGCGAGCATGAGCCGGGCCACGAACTTGAAGAACACGCCCTGCTTGGCCGTGAGGTCCGCGCCGAGAAGGCCCGCGAAGAGGTAGTCGAAAGTCTGGATCACCCCGGCCGTGACCTGCTCCTTGGTGAGATCGTCGTAACCACTCAATCGGCTCCGGTTCACGTCGAAGATATTGAGCGCGGGCGGGCGCTGTATGTCTTTCGGGGTGATGAGCAGGAAGCGGTTTCGGAACTCGCCGTGCTCGGGGTGGAAGCGTTCCAACCGCGACAGTTTGTTGATGAGATCGCCCTGACTGTCCACGATGACCAGACTGGGACAATCCTGACTGATGAAGTCGTGGGCGATAAGACTCTCTAGCAGCGTCGTCTTGCCCGCACCCGTCCCGCCGACGATGTGCATGTGGCTGAATCGTTCCTCTCGCGTGAGCTTGAGGGGCACCGGTGCCATAAAAAGTTCGTGGAACGAGGTGCCGGAGAGATACTGATCGTTCAGCTTGTCGAGCGGCAGCTCGCTTACCGTCGCGTGCTTGTACGGCTTATTGGCGGGCTGATTCGCAACGAAGCCCGAAGCATCGCAGAGATTGTGATACAGCCGGTCGGTGGCCGCGCGGAGGATGCCGCGGTCATAATACTGATCCTCCAAGAGAGCGTTGTAGAGCTGGCTGACAAGTACCTTTGGGTCAGGCAGCGCGTAGATGAGCGGAATGGTGAAAGGCGACGGACCTTGGGTTCTCGGCAGCACCTCGGCTATGCCGCTAAAGACGCGGACCAGGCACTCGTGCAGGAGCCGCAGCATCGTCTCCTGATTCGCGAAGAAGTATTCCTTGCGGCGCAGGAAGGCGCGGTACTCCACGAACTCCTTGAGCGACATGCGCTCCAGTTCCGGTTCCGGCAGCTCGAAGATGTACTGCTCGCCGCGTATGAGCGCATCCATGGCACGGCTGAGATGGGGAAGGAGCTGTGCGCCCGCGTATTCGTAGTACTCGAACACGTTGGCACCTACGGAAAGCGGCGTGACGGCAAGCATATCTTGCTGGGCGCGGATCGCTGCGTATAGCTCGCGTGTCTCTCTAAGCTCCCGTTCCTGCTCGTTCGTGAAGCGACGCAGGAGCGGCGTGTAAACGGAGGGCTTGGGCGGCCAGTCGGTCACTTCGATGCCTCGCGTAGCATCATGCGCTCTTCAGCGCTCAAAACGCGACAGGCGTGTAGTCCACTTGCTCAGGAGCGGGAGGCGACACAAATGCTGGCGGCTGAGACACGACCCGTGCCGGTATCACTGCGCCTGAGACAGCAGACGGTTCTTCGCCGTCGAAATCGAACAGCACCTCTCGGCCGTCGAAGGTGACGGCGGTGTCGAGGTAGGCCTTAAGGTTCCTGCACGCGGTCATGAGCGCATCCTCTGCAGCGAGCACCTCATCGAGGCTCTTGCACTCGATGTGCTGGCCTTGCTGGAGGCCGTTGATCGTCATGTTGAGGTTGAGCGCCGCCATCGCGAGCGACACGAAGCCCCTAGCGATGCCGCCGGCCGTGCCCGTCGCCAGCGCGCCTTGATGAGCATCCAGATGCCGCTTGCTAGCCTCGGAGTTGTAAATGACCTGTCCGCCGAGCTTGTACCGATTGACGCTGGCTTGCTCGTCCGCCGTGAGCTGCACCCGAGCATCAAGACAGAAGATCAGCGACTTCGAGATGACACCGCCCTCTCGCTGGGAGCGGACAAGCTTGAGCTGCATGGATTTCCCCCGCGAGTAGCCAAGAACGCTATAGTGGGGTTTCAATCTGGCATTGTAAATGCCTGCGCCAGCATCTCAGCTCGGAAAAAGTTGGCGCGAAAGTTCATCTATTACGGCCCAGGCCAGCTCTTCGCGAACTTCGTTCATGGATTTGTTGACGTCGTTGCCGTTAACGTCCGACCATGTGCCAGTTAGATAGTCCTTCACTGCTTCGCGGGCGCTCTTGTCTCGGACCATAATGTCGACAACTCGTCCGAACTCTATGACTTGTTCTGGTCGCTCAATTTGTTGAGACGGAGATGCGCTCCAGAAATGCAGGGTTTCAAGCAGCCCCGGGTACCTCTCTAATGGCGTAGAAATCCTTTCCCGATAAATCCTGATCGCGTCCGGATTTGCGCCACGAGATCGCCCCTCAGCAATGTTCATTTGCTCAGTATACCGAGCGAAAGGCTGACTTTCCCGAGGGGTGTGGATAGCGCAGGTATTAGTCCTTGGAGGCTCGCAATCCTAGAAAACTCGGCTAGTATTCGAGGCAACGCGGGGTTGAGCGCGCTTTGGGGGAAGTAAAGATGGCTTATCGTGTGCGTTTGGGCGACCCCGCCCGCAACGAGGAAAACGCAATCCAGGACCTTGCAAATGTGCTGGGCAATGAATGGGCGCTACTAACTAATTTGCCGCAGAGGACAATTGGCGTTGAGATAGACGCTTGCATTGTCGGACCGAGAGGCATCTTGGTGCTCGAACTGAAAAACCACAAAGGCAAAATTGCCGCGAAGGAATATGGAAGCTGGGAGGGCATCGTTGGAAATGACAAAGACAAAAGCCCTTTCGATCAAGCAACAGTTGCCGCTCAAAGGCTCAAATCATACCTAGGCGATCAGCAAGAACAGTTGAAGAGGGGTATCTATGTCGACTGGGTCGTAGTTATGACCCACCCACAATGTGAGCTGGTGCTCGAAAGCCCAGCGCTGAGTGATCGAGTATCTCTCTTGCGCGATGTCAAATCGCTCGTGGAAAGACGCCTGAATCGACTTACGACGGAAAGGTCATGGGCGTCCGGCCTTCGGCTCGATACACTTCAAGCTCTGTTTGCGGCGCTGAGGAAGCCATTTCCAGATGAGCTGCTGCAGGTCTGGGGACCGCGCATCGAGCCTGCCTCGCCAGCAACTCCATCACCCAACCCGTACCGATATACACCTCCCGCTGACGAGGCGAAGTCGAACCTCATACATCACGAATTTCGAGGGTCAGGCGCTTCCGTCTCACCAACGCCTCCCATAACCACGTCGGAGCTAGGGTTTGCTCCGTGGGAACGAGGTGAGCAGATCGCGGCCGATCCGGACGCTTCGCCTTCCAATAAGGGCCTTTCGCCCGGAAAGGTATTAGCTGGCGTTGCCGCTGCACTGTTCGCGCTGTTCGTTGCATTCAAAGCCCTCCCACCGATTCTAACCAGCAACATCGAGTTTACAGACGCTGCCATAGCGCATGGCATAGAGAACGGTCGCCCAGTCGGGCAGACTGCAAAATTCGAGGGTTCCTCGGCATCCGTTTCGCTGATTGCGTACTTCAAGAACGCATCAAGGTTCGGGGATCAAGTCAGCATCGGCATTCAAGGCTATACGCCATGCGAAATATCCATCCAAATAGCCGAGGGGTATGTCTCTTGCACCCGGCAGGTTTCGGAAGGCTGGCACGCATTTGATCTGACTGTTAATGGCAAATTCCGCAATTCTTATTCGTTTCGAGTCCTAGACCCTGCCCGCGTTAAGCGCATGATCCAGGGCGTCCGAATGTCTGAGCAGGTTCGCACCACGCGTCCTGCTGTCGATACTCGACGGTTCGTTGTCGGCTCAACGGCGGGAATTTACATCGAATATGCAGAAAGCCTCGGAGACACGATGTCGCTTAAGTTTCTGAGGAATGGTGTGCCGTCAGGTGAATGCAAAGACTATCAACTGGCATCTCAACCTGGGGCATACAGCTACTATTGCGATTGGCGCCTGGATAACGCGGGTTCCTATACCGTGATCGCGTATATCGACGGGATAAGGGTGGGAAGATACAAGTACACTGCAGTCGCTCAGCCTGCGCCTCCGCCGCCGTCGGAGCTGACCGCCAATCAGACAGGGCGAACCGCCAGTCCGACCAGCGCAAATGCTAGCACTGCACCGGCCAACGATACTGCCTCGTCCAGCGGCATCAATTCTCCGACATATCCGGTCGAACGCACGCAGAATAGCTCGCGAGCTGCCTCTAATCGCTATCGTGAGCAGGAGCGTAGATACCGTGCTCAGCAGGAATATGAGCAGCGCCACGCGCGGGGACTGGCGCTTCAAGAACGTCTTCGAGAAATGCGCAACGCCAAACGTAATTCTTGGCACGCTTCGCCTTGGCGCCGTCACTAGCAGAGCGGCATGGAAGAGGTTCGGGTACTTCGCAAGGATTGAAACACACGGGAAGCCGAAGAGGGGTTGATATGAAGGTACTTATAGCGGGAACAGTTGCCTGTTTTCTGCTTTGCGGCACGATAGGCGATGCGCACGCGGCGCCGAATTTGAGGGCCTACTGTGCTGCACACAAAAATGATCCGGGCCCGGGAGAAATTCCATCGGATGCAGTACCAGCCGATGTCAAAGCCGCCATGGCCGGCACCTGGCGCTGCATGAATGGGATTGTGCTGGTTTGCAATCCAGGGGCTGATGGAAGCGCATGCCTACGATACGACAAGATGGACGCACGCCGAATGAAGGCTTTCAGGCAGTTTTGCCAGGAAAGCCCCGACAATAACTTCGTCCCGATGGTTCTGAGCACCGGACTGGCCTCAACATGGCGATGTGAGAACAAAGAGCCTGTGCAAATGACGACGGTGCCGCTCGATAGATTGGGCTACCGGAAGAGCACGTGGCGTCCCTTGTATTGAAGCGACACCTCGCTAGTCCCTGGTGTTCCAGATAATTTCGCCGGAGTCGGTCTCAACCTTGGTGACGGGCGCGCAATATCCGTTCTTAAATTCCAAGCATCTGACTTTCACGGTGATGAAGTAGGTTATGCCTCTTCCTTCCGCCCTGCACGTGAAATGGTCGCTTGAAACTGGCTGCGGGTTCAACGTTGCGAGTTTCGCCACATATGGGACGCGATCTATGTCCTGCGCGTTGGTGAGCGCGGCGGGACATATTTGATCGAGCACTTCTATGCTGTCTAACGTGAGCGGTGCTTTCTCTGGTATCGCCACACGACATGACGAGCTCGTTGCAACGACAAGACAGGTGAGCCGGTCAACCAAGCTTCTTCCGGTGGTCGCCCAAAGGTACTGCGAAAAAATCACCAAACTTAGCGGCACGAGGACATACAATAATCGTGCTATTTTTGACGACGGTACATGCGGACCAAGTGGGACAAAGTAAGCGAAGGCAATGAGCGCAAGCGTGGTAATCAGATCCCAGAGTGCCGTTATCGCTGTCATATCGCCCCCGACGCTTTAAATCATAGATGGTGCATGCGGGTGTTGCCAATCGCTCCCCACGGCAACAACCGCTTTCCTAGTTATGATGAGATGTTTGGTCGAGCGTCCCGATCCTCGCAAAGCGGGATGCTGGAGCAAGTCAACTAGGGAAGTATATCGACCAAGATACGTGGGACTTAGATCAGTCTTCTACGTCCTCATATCCCGTGATGGCAACTTTCAAAACGTTCTTACTACCCTCATACAAGTCCACGTACTCCCCAGGAGGAGCAACGGCCTTCTGAACAGCTCCTACCAAAAGGGCCGGGGTGAAAAACACCACTGCGGCGATCCGGTCCGGCAAAGGTATGTCGACCTTCTTTTTCATCGCATCCTCCCAAGCTTGATGGGGCGAATCGGGGAAACTTTCAGCTACAGAACGATTTCATATTATAATTGCTGAAACAGTATGGCTGATTTTGTTTCAAAGGACAGAAGGAAGTCAAATAGAAAGATTGCACCGTCCGACCGCAATAGAGGCAAAGGACGGAACATGGAATGGTCGCTATTCGATGGCCGAGGCCGTCGCAAATATCTCGTGCCGATAGAGCGAACCGCCTTTCTAAGGGCCGCGCTCACTGCCGGAGGACAAACGGCGACCCTCTGTGCCGTGCTTACCTTCACGGGCGCCCGTATTTCAGAAGTTCTTGCGCTCACGCCGCTCGATCTCGATGAAGCCAATGGGACGATCAATGTCGAGACGTTGAAGCGGCGAAAGAGGGGCATCATCCGAGCTGTTCCGGTGCCTCGCGAACTATTTCTCTATCTCGATGGCGTGCATGGCTGGCAAGAGGCAAGAGATCATGCAATAGGCGCTAATCGTCGCCTATGGACTTTCAGCCGCACAACAGCGTGGCGGCGGGTTAGATACGTCGCTCATCTGGCGAACAACCCGCAATACCTACGAAGCCCTAAGGTGCTAAGACATGCCTTCGGAGTTGATGCGCGTATTAAGGGCGTGCCCATCGAACTCATCAAAATCTGTCTGGGGCATGCGCGTATCGAGACGACCTTTATCTACACGACGGTGGTAGGGCCGGAGGAGCGCGACTTTATCGGCCGCACCTGGCAGAGCAATACCGAACTCTTCTAACTCGCACCTTGCTTTTATGAGCAACTCGCCGCTGTACGCGACCATGGCGCCCGTATAGATTGCGACTGTGCAGGGGTGACGAAAATGGTAGAACTGGGGCACCAACCGCAAGAACATAAGAGAGACTGGGTCGCAATATTTGTAAGCGCACTGGCTCTGATCGCTACGTCGATCAATGCCTATTCGGCTTACAGCTCATTCGAGCTTAATCGCGAGACGCAACGCGCGCAGTTGAATATTTCCAGAGAGGCTCAGAGAACGGCTATTTTTGCGCAATTTCAGCAGCAATATACCTTCGTATTCGCAAGATTTCCGGCAAAATTTCTCAATCCGAATTTTCGGCCGAAGCGAGGTACAGATGCATACGCGCGCCTGGAGGCCTATTGGCTCTTCTGCTTCTCGGAGTGGTACGCGACTAACCGTCTCGCTCCCGACGCATATGCCGATTTATGGGATACATACTACACGCCGTTGATTATGAACGGGGTATCAATACCATCCCTGCATTATGTCCTTGAGGACATGATCAGCGATTACCCCCTCGAAAGGGGCGACTATCGAAATTTTTTCAAGGCTCTCGCTAATCTCGCTCGTAAGGCAGGAAATCCTCTCGCACAGACCGTTGAAACGCGACTGAAAGGTAATTAGCGACCGCGACGCTCTCCTGAAAATCAGACAGCGCAACGCCTTGAAACAAAATCAGCCAAATTGTTTCAACTGACAGCCGTCCTTGGGCGCTACCCGGCCGGCCGTCGGCAAGGGGGCGCTATGTCGAAGTATTCTTTCCTGCTTTCGGGGCTTTTGCTCGTGAGCGCGGCACCCTGGCAGGGCGCTTCCGCCTACACCTACAAGGTCATCTATTCCTTCTGCTCGGCGGCGGACTGTACCGACGGCAGCGACCCCGAAAGTGCGCTTGTCACGGACGCGGCCGGGCACCTTTATGGGACCACGGCGGACGGAGGCAAGTACGGCAATGGCTCGGTATTCGAGCTCATCCCTAACGCCGACCGCACGCACTGGCAGCGAAAGACCGTCCATAGCTTCTGCGCCGCCTCCCCGAACTGCCCGGACGGCGAGGTGCCCATCGGCGCGCTCATTATCGACACGAACGGCGGCCTCTACGGCACCACGCCGTATCGGGGGCGGGGCAACGATGCGGGCACGGTCTACAGGCTGACACGCAACGACAGCGGCCACGGGTGGAAGTTCGATACGCTGCACTCGTTCTGCCGCAAGGACGGATGCCCGGACGGATGGGCGCCCCGCTCCGCGCTCACCTATGCGGGTGCGAATGCCGGGCTTCCCTATGACGGCGTCTCGCCGCTTTTCGGGACGACGGATTTCGGCGGCAAATTCACGCCCAACGATAGCGGCACCGTGTTCCGCCTCACGCGCGATCAAGCGACCGACACCTGGGACGAAGATGTGCTCTACAGCTTCTGCTCCTCCCCTGACTGTCAAAATCCAATGCCAAGCCCGCTTACCGCGCTGACCATGGGAGCGGACGGTGCATTCTACGGCACCACCGATGATGACGGCTTTCCGGGGAACATCTTCGCCGTCGCGCCGCATGGCGATCGGTGGAAGGGAGGCCCGCGATACACCTTCTGCGCCCTTGCGCATTGCGCGGACGGCACAAGCCCCCAGCCCGAGAGCCTCGCGATTGATGGGAGCGGCATTCTCTACGGCACGACGCGCCTTGGCGGCGCCCACAAGAAGGGGACGATCTTTTCATTCGATCCGGCAACCGCCCACCTGACGACGTTGTATGACTTCTGCGCGCTCGCGCATTGCAGGGACGGAAGCGTGCCCGAAGCCAGCCTCATGCTCGGCGCCTCGGGCGACCTGTTCGGCACCGCCACGTCCGGGGGCCTCCCGGACGGCTTTGACGGCGGCGGCACCGTGTTCCTGCTTCATGACGGGGCCTTGCAACTGCTTCACCAGTTCTGTTCCGAGACGGACTGCGCGGACGGTAGGAACCCCGAAGCAGGGCTCATCAAGGACAGCACGGGTGTTCTCTACGGCACGACAGCGAGCGGTGGCGCGCACGGCCATGGGACGGTCTTTGCGCTGACCCCATAGCTAAAATGAAGTTCGCACTTCTCCGAACGCGTACAAATTGAAGGGGAACTCATGAGGTATCGGCTCGCACTTTTCGGCTTTGCCTTCGTCTCGGCGTTTGGCTCTCTCGGCGCGGCAAGCTCGACGGCGTCCACCTTCAAAGTCCTGCACCACTTCTGTCAGGTGACGAATTGCGCAGACGGCGGCAGCACCCTTGCCGGGCTTGTCGTTGGCGCGGACGGAGCGCTCTATGGCACCACGCAGGACGGTGGCGCGCTGGGGTGGGATGGCGACCGCCACGGCGTCGTGTTCTCGCTGACCCCGAACGCGCGCAAGACCCACTGGCAATATCAGGTGCTCCATAGCTTTTGCCTGGAGACGCTGTGCGCGGATGGCTCCTCGCCCTGGGGCACGCTCATCCTCGACGCGGACGGCAACCTCTACGGCACCACGGTGGCGGCCGGCGCGAGCGGCGCCGGCACGGTCTTCAAGCTCGCGCCCAACGCGCGGCGGACCAAGTGGAAGTTTTCCGTGCTGCACTCGTTCTGTCCCGACGGCCTCGCTGGCTGCGTGGACGGCCAGGCGCCCCAGCGCGCCCTCAGCTATGCGGGCGCGGCGTCCGGCGCGCCCTACGATGGCACCTCGCCCCTCTACGGCACGACTTTCTCCGGTGGCGCGTTCCCCGACCAATTCGGAAACGGCGGTGGCACGGTCTTCCGTCTCACCCCGCGCTCCCGCAACCGCTGGAAGGAAGACGTACTGTACAGCTTCTGCCCGAGCAACGACTGCGGTGAGATGCAGGGACGGCCAAGCACGGGCATCTACGTTGGTCCGTCCGACAATCTCTTTCTGGGCACCGCAGGCACCGGCTTGCCCAGCGATCTCTATGCGTTGAAGCAGCAGGCGCACGGCACATGGAAGGCGACGCTTCTGCATCACTTCTGCTCGCTCTCAAACTGTGCGGACGGCACGGGCCCGACGCTCGACACGCTCGTACCCGACCCTGATGGCAACCTCTATGGAACTACGGTCAAAGGCGGGGCAAATACTTCGCACGGCACCGTGTTCAAGCTTGAACCCCACGGCACGCATTCGATGCTCACCACGCTCTATTCCTTCTGCGCGCAGGCGAACTGCGCCGATGGCTCGTTCCCGACTGCGGGAGTGCTCCTGGCAGCGTCCGGCGATCTGTTCGGCACGACGGAGCTAGGCGGAAGCGCAAACAATGGCACCCTGTACCGGCTCAAGGGTGACGGCACATATGACGTGCTGCATAGCTTCTGCACCGACGCCGACTGCCTGGATGGCGTCAACCCCGACGCGGGCCTCGCCCGAGATTCTTCCGGCACGCTCTACGGCACGACCAGAGACGCGGTGTTCGCGCTTGATCCATAAGAGCAAGCCCCGGCACGCGGCCGGGGCTTCGTTCAGGGCGGGCTCGTACCGGCGAGCACCCGGAGGTATTCCACCGCCTGCTGGGCGAGGCTCGCCGCCGCGAAGATGGCGCGGCTATCCTGTTTCAGAAGCGCGAGCCAGTGCGCGATGTACGCAGCGTGGTCCGGCCTCGGCTCGTTGACCAATTTCAGCGCCGAGCACAGGAACGCAGCGCCAAGCTCCGCGACAAGCTCCTCGAAGACGTAATCGGGATCTCCGAAGCGCTTGCCCTTCACGCGATCGAGCCTATGCGGAGCGCCCGACCAGTGGGTCAACTCGTGGAGTAGAGTGGAATAGTAGCCCTCGGTAGGGGAGCAGGTGGCGCTTCCAGTGAAGAGCGATACCGGCGGGATGGCGATGTAATCCTCGGCGCGGTGATAGAAGGCGCTCAAGCCCCCGTGCCGAATGCTGGCCTTGGTGGCCGCGACGAACGCGGCGATCTGCTCGTTCGTCTCCACCTGCGAGACGCGCGTCGCAACTTCCGGCAGTTCCCACCCGTCCACCTGGGCGAAGTTGAAGACATGAGAATGGCGCAGCGCGATCCGAGGCGCCTCCGGCCCGTCCGAGCCGGGTTCCTCTTCGCTATCGAGCTTCTTGTAGAAGATGATGGGCGAGCCACGTTCGCCCTTGCGTACCTGGGCGCCGAGCTTCCTCCATTGCTCGTAGCTGGCCCAATAGCCGGAAGGGTAGAGCTTCACTGCGGCCGTTGCCCACAAGCTCACCACGTTGACGCCGTGGTACGGCATATCGGTACAGGCATTAAGCGGCATAGCGACCGGCACGACAGAACCGTGCCAGGGCATGACGCAGCGGCCCACGCCCTCTTCAATCGCCGCGATGATCTGCGCAGTGATCGTGTCGTAGATACTTGGCCTTGATGAAAGAACTGCGGACATTCGTGTCTCCCGTTCAACCGGAAGCGCCCAAACCATTTCAGGCGCTCCCCGCTGCGCGGGAGGCCGCGCTACATGATGCCCATGGCCGTGAAATAGGTCAGCGCGAGCGCAGCAGCCGCGAACAGGGATTGGCGGGGATCTTCCGACGCGCCGAACGCTTGCTTGCGCGGTATCCGGTGCGACAGCTCGGGCAGAAAGTCGGCAACCTTGAGCGCGACCTCGTAGCGGCTTGAGCGGTGGGGGATGTCGAGGGCGAAGGCGACGGCTTCGCGGTCGTATGTATAGCCGCGGGCGCCTGCATCGGCTGCGGCGCGCGCGAACGCGCGGTACAGCTCCACGATCCGATCCGCACGCTTATGCTCTCCGTCATGCGCTTCGAGCACGAGGACGGCAGGGTCGAAACGCGTGAGGAGGCGCTTGAAGCGACGAAGCAATCGAGGGCTCCGCCCCTCCTTGCCGCTTGCGATGCCCCATTCCAGGAGCGCACCGGCCGCGTCGAACACCGCCCAACCGAACCCGCTTGCCGTGGGATGCACAGCAAGCACCGCGCCCGAGGATGGAATTGAATTCATAGGTGATGATTAGCGGACCCTGTTCGGGATACCGTTGATAAGCGCGAGCTTCTTCTGCGTAGCAGCGTCTGACCCGCCTTCAATCCGATCCAGCAACGCGCGAGCGCGAGCGGGAAGCTCCTCGCCAATGCCGTTATAGAGAGTGGGGAAGATCAACGCGCCGCCGACACCGAACAGGATTTCGCTCGCGACAACCACATCAGCAGAAGGCACGCGCACGCCCAGCTCGTAGCGGCTCAGGGTGTTTGTCGATATCCCGAGCAGCACGCTCACCTCGTACTGCGAAAGCGCCGCCTGAAGGCGGTACTTTCTCAGGTAGTTCTTGGTGGGCTTGCGGGGCATATGCGCGTGCCTCGCTATGGTTCCAAGACAACACGCCCCGCCCTAGGCGGTAGGCTTCTCCGATTGGGTGTTGCCCGCTGTGGATAGCGAGGGTGTCCGGACGCTACACATCGGACCTAAAATCTAGCTCAAAACATTCTCGTAAAATCCTGACGCCAAAACTCTAAGGAATCCGGAATTTGTGCGCGCGCGCCGTGAACAATTTGCTGTATTCTGTTCACAAGCGAGCCGCATCGCAGTTCGAGCCTTCTAAGCTCGCAAGCGTGAAAAAGGGGCTGAGTGCAAGCAAAACCAGACCCTGCTAAGATGCAGATAACAATCGCCCAGTTGGTCGAAGAATTTTCCAAATGAAGAAGAATAACAGCCCAGAAGGTTCTCTTTGGCGTAGATGGGACCTTCACCTACACACGCCGGACACCCGCCTGTCGAACGCATACGACGGAGCAGGCTCGGACGCTGCCTGGGATAAGTATATTGATGCCTTAGAGGCTTCGCCCGTACAGGCGTTTGGTATCACAGAGTATTTTGGTAGCGACGCATATTTCAAATTGCTGGATAAATACCGCGCAAAGTACCCAAATTCTAACAAGGTATTCTTCGCGAACATCGAGTTGAGGTTGGCCGAATCCATCAGCGCGAACGGTGGCCACCCTCACCTACATGTCGTCTTTGACAACGACCAAAGCATCTGCGGCCCTGAAATATTGAAGCGGTTCTGCACGAACCTTCGCACACAAGCCTTGGACGGCTCAGATGTACGCCTCAAATGTATCGACCTCGACACTGAGGCAAAGATTCAATCCGCAACCGTCAGCCTTGATGACATACTTAGCGCCCTCCAAGAAACCTTCGGAGCGGCAAAGCCCTATCTGTTAATATTTCCCGCCAACAACGACGGGCTACGCTCCACGGAGTCAAACTCGCCTAGAAAGGTTCAGCTTGCAGACAGGATAGATAGAACGTGCCAAGTCTTTTTTGGCAATGCGGGAAACCGAGACTTTCTCCTTAAGACGGACCGCTATCAAACGGGCAAATCCGAACCTAAACCGGTCGTCTCGGGCAGTGATGCACATTCGTTTGCTGACTTGGAGCGATTGTCAGGCGATGTCGCGGGCTTTCCAGCCACGTGGATCAAGGCTGACCTGACTTTTCGTGGGCTCCAACAGATTTGCTTTGAGCCCGCTGACCGAGTGTTTATCGGCTCCGAACCGGGTGTCCTAATCCGACAAGCGGAGGATGGAACAAAGTTTCTCAAGGCTCTCTCCATCGATCAGAACACCGGATACGACGAACGAAACGGGCGCTGGTTCAAGAATGTACTTTTGCCACTAAATCCCGAACTGACGGCTATTATTGGCAATAAGGGAAGCTGCAAGAGCGCAGTCGTCGACATTCTCGGTCTCCTCGGTGAAAGCAGGCAGGAGGCGTTCTTCTCGTTCCTCGCTGACGGTCCAAAAAATAGGAAATTCAGACAGCCCGGCTACGCCGAGAACTTCCATGCAGAAATATCTTGGATCACCAATAAGAAGGCCTCCAAGAAGCTCAGTGATCGATCGGACATTAGTTTGCCGGAGTCCATTCGCTATCTGCCTCAAAATTATTTTGAGCAGCTAACGAATGAGATCGAGATCGAGAAGTTCAGAAAGGAAATCGAGGAAGTTGTTTTTTCCCACGTTGAGGAATCGGATCGGCTTGGGAAAACAAGCTTTTCGGAGCTAGAGGAATTTCGCACGCTGCAAAGCAAGCAGGAAATAAGCGCTCTCAAAAAGCGCCTCAGGGAATTGAACATCGAGATTACTAGGTACGAAGCCCAAGGTTCACCTCAGTTTCGTAGAGAGTTGGAGGGGCAACGCCGGGCCAAGATGGACGAGCTTGCCGCAAGCGATACTTCAAAGCCCAAAGAGGTTACGCGGCCCGACCAGGAGACTGATGAACAGAAACAGCTTGCTGCTCAAGTCGAGACCAAGACCGCCCTCCTCAAAACGCTAAGCGAGCGTGGCCAGCAGGCGGTGGAAGTGATTTCTCAGTTGAAGAGCGAGCTACAAAATGTTGTCCGCATACAGGAGCGTTTAACTGTCTTGCAGGCCGACATTGCGGTCACGTCGGACGAGCTAAGGCCGCAGCTTGAAGCACTAGGTCTCGACATCACGAAAATTATCTCCGTGACGATTGCAGCCGACGCGGTAAACGAAAAGGCCGAGGAGATCCGAGCCCGCTTAGTCAAATTTGAAGTGGACAACAAACCTCAATTTACGGACGACACGAATTTCACCGCGCTTGAAACACTGCCCGACCTGCGACAGGCATACGCCTTCGTGACCAAATCGATTGAGACCCTCAAAGAAAGCTTGTCAACACCGCAACGTCAGTACCAGTCATATTTGGCTCGACTCGCGAGCTGGCAAAAGCGGCGCGAGGAAATCTTGGGGGCTGATGTCGATGCAAAGCCGGATACATTAAGAGGCCTGGAAGTGCAGCTAAAATACCTTGATGAAGAGTTAGCGACAACGTTAGGTGAAAAGCGGACCGCGCGAGGAGAAGTTGTAAAGGCTATTTTTGCCAGCAAACGAAAAGTGCTGAAATTCTACGCGGACCTTAAGCATAGCGTCGAGGAGAAATTAAGCTCGGTCCGGACGAGCGAATTCTTCATCGAAATCGATGCTTCATTCGTCGTCGACCGAGACTTCCGGCGCAAATTTCTCGACCAAATAAACCAGCGAAAGAGGGGCCCTTTCCGCGACAATCAGGAGGCTGAGCGCGAGTTGGGGACGCTGACGGCTGAAACAAACTGGAATGACGTCAACGAGGTGCTGTCCTTCGCGGAGGGACTCCTCGAAAAGATGCGTTCTTTCAACGGCGAAGCCTTGTCGATCAGCGATCAGGCACGGGACGTCAAGGAGTTGTACGACTTCTTGTTCTCACTTGAGTATTTCGATGCCAGATACGAACTGCGCTTGAGCGGCAAAAATCTCAACGAACTTTCCCCCGGCGAGAAGGGCCTCTTGTTGTTGGTTTTCTATTTGCAATTGGATAGAAAGAGCACGCCTTTGGTCATAGATCAGCCGGAGGACAATCTCGATAATGACAGCATCTTTCAGGTTTTGGCAAAGTGCATTCGCGAGGCGAAGAAATCGCGTCAAGTAGTCCTCGTTACGCACAATCCGAATTTGGCTATCGGCGCCGACGCGGAACAAGTCATTTATGTCAAGCTCGACAAGACGAAAAACTATCAATTTTCGTGGGAGTCTGGTGCTATCGAGAACCCCGAGATCAATGACCGCATAGTCGTGATCTTAGAAGGCTCTCAGCCAGCGTTTGTGAAGCGTCGCCTCAAATACGGCATAGCCTAGGGCTGGGTCCTATTCACGCGTCTCAAGTTGGGCGTGCCCCATCCAACGCTGAAGTATATTGAGAGGTACACCGTTCAAAACTGCATCAACGGCGAATCCATGCCGCAGCGCCTTAGGTTGGCACTGCATATCGCAAATGCCGGCTGTCTTCATGACGACTTTGACCGCATGCCAAGCGTAGGTTCGGCGAAACGACCACAGGCGATCATCTAGCTTTTGGCTTCTTTGGGCGACAAGTAGCTCGATGAGGAAGCTCGGCGCCGGAACGATGCGAAACCTTCTACTGCCTCGTTGCTTGAGCGTCCGGAAAACGATGCCTTCGTTGGCGGCATCGACACCGGCCGGCCCAAGGGCCAGCACTTCCGAAATCCGCGCGCCGGTAATTGCGAGGGTCAAGCAGAAGGCCGCGAACTCTGGCTCTTCCTGCAACGCAGCCCTAACGAACGCCGCCCTTTCACTTGGAACGAGGTATTTGCGAGCGCCATAGGCGTCAAAAAGGGATTCCGACATACGCGAAATCCCATCCCACGCTGCAAATTTTGCGAGCGAGACCCGTTGACTGCGGAAGGACGGGTGAACGGAATACAGCATTCTGTTCACTGCTTCTCCTGCGGCGCAGCCAGTATGAATCTGGATAGCATTGTCTTTGTTCCAGTGCCGTAACTTGTGCGCATAATGCCGCTGACACCTATGCCGTCCCTAGCCCGTACCTGTGCGCGAGGGCCTCGGCCTTCGGCCGCTCGCTCGCCGGCACGACATAGACCCCGCCGCTCCGGTGCGTCGCGATGCCAAGCCGGACGCGCAGCATGTAGCCCACCCACTTGTGGGTCATTGGGTGCCCATAGGCCGGTTCGTGCGCGTCGTTGAAGCGGTCGGTAATCGCGCCCAAAAGCACGTGATGCTTATCGGAAGCCGCAAAGGCGGCCGTGAGCGCAGCCACCACGCCCGCCTCGGGCGTCGCGCGGCGGTTGGCCAGGGTTCGCTCGTTCTGGGCGAGGAGCCACGCCTGGATATCGGCGCGAAGGGTGGGACTATCCACCATGCTCAGGAGGGAAAGGGCCGTCTGGTTCAAGCGGGGCTCGATACCCTCTACGAGCGCGGACGGGTCGCTCTTCACCTTCGCGTATTCGCAGAATCGGAAGTGAAGCAGCCGATTGCGCAACTCCAGCGCTTCCGCCTTGAGCGAAGCCGGAAGCTGAATAGGGATGTCCGGGCGCAGCGGCCGCATCCCCGTTTCTTCCGTGAGGAACCGGCTTTCGAGCGCCGCATCCTTGAAGCCCTCCCGCATGGCTATGAGTTTGGGCCCGAAGACCTTGAAGGCGGCCGGATTGAACTCCTTGTGCCTATTCACCACGGTGCGTAGCACCGGCATCCCCTGGACGGTTCCGTTGTTGAGGATTTTCACGAGGTCGGCGCGAGTGTCGCTCGAAGGCAGGTCCGCCTCGTCGAGCACGAGCGTTCCGCCGAAGGAGTTAAGCGTGTGGAAGATGGGCGAGGTGGTCGAGGCACCGGACGCGAAGAACGGCCGATAGCAGAGCGAACCGATGGCGAGCAGTCCGCGCGTCTTGCCGGTGCCGTAGTCCCCGCGCAGGCGCAGATAGGGAAGCTCGCCAAAGGCGTCATGCACCCAGGTCATGAGGACATAGTGCGCCGCGATCTCCTCGAAGAGCGGGGAGAGGTCTACGTGCCGGTGCAGGAAGCATCGAATCTCCGCAAGAAGTTCCTCCTTCAGCCCGTACTCCACCGGCCGCGACGGCAGCAGCACGCATTCGTTGGCTATGAGGTTGTTCTGCGCTGAGTAGGGCACCAGCGTGTCGCCGGTCTCGATACGCACGGACTGCTCGATATTCCAGAGGCCGTTGAAACGTGAGACGGCGAGCGCCGTCTTGCGTTCAAGAGGGTCATATACGAGCTCGATAAGCGTTCCGTCTGTGCACACGCGGGAGACGGTCGGGATTGGTGCGCGATCCTCAGCGGATGATGTTGCGGCTTCCATTGCCGTAACGATATCGAAGCGCAGGGGATGTCGTAGGCGGAAGAAATCTCCGGTTGGCGAGAGGGGACTTCAGGACTTCGGGGACATGCTCAACGGCCGAGCACACCGAAGAGCCGCGCTGCATATCGCGACTTCGGTGATCTAGTTTTTCTCAACTTCCGCCTGCACTGCTCATTGTTGATAATGCCGCGGCACACCGATGCAAAACCGGTTGACCACGGGTTGCCCAAAAAATGAGAAAGACTGGGTGCCCTCGAAGAATGATGAGTATGGCTGGTGAACTGAATTAGCTTGTATTTCCAAGGTTTCTGACGTGATGCCGCATGTTTCTTAGCTCTGGCTCTTACCTATTGCTTTTGGTTCGATTCCCGGCGGCCCGACCCAGAATTAGTAGGCATTCGCTAGGTTTTTCTGATCGTCCGCCAGGACGTTGCCCACCGGTTGCCCAAAACTATGCGGCACTTCATTTCGAGCACCTAACAGGTCTATCGCTGCGCGGAGGTTCGGCGCGGCGACGTGCGTGTATCGCATCGTCATCGTGATGGACGAGTGTCCGAGCAACTCCTGCACGATGCGAAGGGGCGCTCCTCTGGCGACAAGATGCGTCGCGAACGTATGGCGTAGCGTATGCCATCCGATCTTCCTCAGTCCGGCCTTCTTCTGCACGCGCTTCAGAATGCGAAGGTGGCCTGATTTGAGGAAAGGGCGTCCCTCCTGGCTCGTGAACACGTATCCCGTGTCGCTTCTGCGTGCGCGGAGAAGCTCGTATATGTCGTGCGCAAGCGGAACGTGCCGTTCGCGATTGCTTTTCGGAGAGGTCAATGACCGGGTGTAATCGCAGAACGAGTGACGCACGGTCAGGACGCGGTTCTCCCAATCAATCGCTTCCCATTGAAGACCCAGAACCTCTCCCTGGCGCAAACCAGTCCTCAGGGCCATAAGGATCATCTCATGGGTGATGCCTTCTGTGTGTTCGAGTAGTCTCTCGGCCTCTTCGGTCGATAGGAAGTCAGTGACGGGCGGGGAAGACTTAAGCTGCTTGATCACGGGCGGCGCGTTTTGCATGACCTCCCAGTCATAAGCGGTAGCCAGACACTTTCTAAGCACCGTGAGCTTGTTATTTATGGTCTTATTGGCGTTGCCATTCCGCTGCTCACGAGCCTTGAAGAGTTCGATATCCCTCTTGCCTATCGTGTCGAGCGGCATCTTGCCGAAGAACGGAATGAGCGAAGTCCGCAGGATTTGCCGCTTTGCTTGCTGCTCGGAAGCCTTGTTGTTCGTGACCACGTAGCTGGTGAACCACGCTTCCGCGAAGCGGTCGAATGTCAGCTTCTCCATGTCCCGCGTATCGAGCCGTTCGCCCTGCGTTAGGCGATGCCGTAACGAAGTTTCGTATGCTATCGCGCCGCTTCTTGAGTTTTCGGGACTGCGCTTGCGGTAGCGTGCATGGTTGAACCTGAAGTCCACCCACCAAGAGTTCTTGATTAGTCGTACTGCCATATCATCGGTATTCACCGACCGAGCCGATCCGCTGCCGCGCCAAATAGGACACGAGGTCGCGTTTGGCGAAGCGAATGCTGCCGCCCACCTTAAAGAAAGGGATGTGACGCCTTTGCTGCAAGCGCCGCACACCGGACACGGAAATTGTCAGGAATTGCGATACTTCTGGAATGGTCAGCAGATCGATTGCGGGATCGGGCTCGTTCGGCTGCTTGTCAATGAGCAGTGCTGGGTCGGCCTGGCCGACAGCGAATCCAATCGTACCATCGCGCAGGGGTTTGGTCATCGCGACAGCATGGCCCCAGCTTGCGCCTTATCACAGGCGGTAGTCTTCCCCGGCCGGTGTTGCCGCTAGGATATATCGCGGGATGTCCCCCAAGTCCTAAAGTCTTGGCTCGCCCAATCGGGTAATTGTGCTGCCTATTTGCGTCACCCTTGGCGCTCGAAGATGGGGCAGTGGCTCAACCTGATGACATCTCCTACTTCGCTCGCACCAACAACCGCAGCGACTGCCGCCCCTTCGGCATCAAGCAGGCAGATCGTCTCTCGCACATGTACCTCATCGGGAAGACCGGCGTGGGAAAGTCCACGCTCCTTGAGACCTTGGCGCGGCAAGACCTGGAAGCAGGACGCGGCTTCGCGCTCCTAGACCCCCACGGCGACCTCGTGGAGAGGATCGCCAAGGACGCGTCCGGCGAAGGCCAGGGCCGCGTCACCTACCTCAATGCGCCAGATGGCGCGTGTCCGTATGGATACAACCCCCTCCGGCGCGTCCGGGACGACAAGATCCCGCTCGCCGTCTCCGGCTTCCTCGAAACCCTCAAGAAGCTCTGGCCGGATGCCTGGGGCGTCCGCATGGAGCATGTCCTGCGCAACACCCTCTACGCGCTCCTCGAACAAGACGACGCGCGGCTTCCCGACATCCTCCGCCTCTACGCGGACGAAGCGTATCGGAAAGGCATCACCGGACGCATTCGGAACGTTACCGTCCGCCGCTTCTGGCGGTATGAGTTCGAGAACTTCCACTATCGCCAGAAGGCGGACGCCGTTGCCCCGATCCAGAACAAGGTCGGAGCGCTTCTGGCTGACCCGACGCTCTATCGCATCCTGGTCGGGCCAAGGACGGATATTCGCGTTCGGTCGCTCATGGACGAGGGGCGCGTGCTGCTCGTCAACCTGTCCAAGGGAAAGCTTGGCGAAGACAGCGCGCACCTCCTCGGCGGCCTCCTGGTGTCCACCCTCGGCCTGGCTGCCTTTAGCCGGGCGGACGATGCGCCCGAGACCCGCCGCCCCTTTTTCCTGTATCTCGACGAGTTTCAGAACTTCACCACCCTCATGCTCGCCAACATGATGAGCGAACTACGGAAGTTCGGCGTGGGGCTCGTTCTCGCGCACCAGTACATGAACCAGCTTGAGCCAGACGTTCGGCACGCGGTCTTGGGCAATGCCGCGACGCTGATCTCATTCCGGGTGGGTGCCGAAGACGCTCCGATACTGGCGAAGGAGTTCCAGCCCGAGTTCGACGTTGAAGACCTTCTCAACCTGCCGAACTACGCGATCTATTTGAAGCTGATGATTGATGGAGTGCCGAGCAGGGCGTTTAGCGCTGACGCCATCCGCCTGAGCGGATGAGTTCTTTCGCGCATTCGCACGTCGCGAAAATAACGCTCGGCGCACCTCGTGTGATACCCGCACCAGCGACTTGCACAGGCGACTGGCCGGCAGATCGCGCTCAGGTCAACGGCGCGGGAAAGCGCACCAGCCCGATAAGACGAAACCAAGTAGTCGGAGCGCATTCGAACGGGCGACAACTTGACGGCCTGCGTTCCGGCAGGCTGTCTCTTTAGCTGTGGCGCTGCGGATTAAGCCTCTGGTGAAGAGTTCTAGATGTCCAATCGTGCCGTCCCTCGGCAAGCTCGGGACTACGGAACAGGGACGATGGACGCCTAGACGCAGAGGTCACATCGGCGCCGCGTCGCTCCCGCTTCGCTTGCGGCGTTTGTGTTCTTCGAGGGGACGCTCTTGGGTTCGGTCTAGCAGCTGTAGCGCACTCATGACCTCGTCAAACGAGACGGGCGCGCTCGACCAGGGGGCAATCCGCAGGCTTGGGATGGACTCGACCGTACACGCGTCCGACACCCAGGCCGACAGAATCGCTCGTTTCTCCGAGAGGCTTATGGTGGGATCGGCAACGACGTCTTTGGGATATTTGTAGTGCTTTGCCGGCCGCAAGAGCCGGTCCAGTTCGTCGTCAGCAATATGGCGCGGGGATATCGTAGGCATCAGCATCGCGGTCGCTCCTCTCTGCGCTTTCACGGCTCCTTTCCTGGTGCGCGGACGTCGTGGGCCTGCGCACGACCCTGAAATGCGTGCGGCAGCAGGTCGGTTCAAGCGTCCGCTACCCACCTTGCAAATTTTTCATGGACGGTCCCCTTGAAGGGCCGTGGGAGCGATCTATGTCTTTCGCCGCGAAGGCGACCAAAGGTGCCTTTGTTCGGAAAATTACAACGCTTTCAGGAGGTTGTGATATGCGTGACATCGACTTTTCCCCCTACTTCCGTTCGACCGTCGGGTTCGACCGTCTGTTCGACATGCTCCAGCAGGTCAGCGACGCGGGCAACGGGTTTCCCCCGTACAACATCGAGCGCAGCGACGAGACCCATTACCGGATCACGCTGGCGGTCGCCGGCTTCGCGGAGAAGGACCTGGCCATCGAGGTTCGCGACGGCGTCCTGACGATCGCGGGCAAGGGCGAACAGGAGGCGAAGCCCACCTATTTGCACCGGGGCATCGCCGGTCGCGGGTTCGAGCGCCAGTTCCAGCTCGCCGAACACGTGGAAGTGCGCACGGCCAAATTGGAGAATGGCCTCCTGCACATCGATCTGGAGCGCGTCATCCCCGAGGAGAAAAAGCCTCGGCGCATTGCCATCAACGGCGCCGAGCTTCGGACGATCGAAGGAAGCGCAAAAGCTGCCTGATCGAGGCTGAGCGGACACTGCCGTCCGTGATTTTTGAGGCGGGGCCCGGTTCCAGCAGGGACCGGGCCAGCGCCAAGTTTGGAAGCGGTCTTGAGGAACCCGCAGGAGCGAAGTTCATGTTTGCCGAACTCTCCAAACCGGATGCCAAGCAAGATGCCGGTGCTGAACGACAATTTTCGTTTCCCCACGAAGTGGTGGATGATCCCTCGCTGAACGACTCGCAGAAACGCAGCATTCTAAGCGAGTGGGCTTCGGACGCCTGCGCGATCCCGTCCTTTCCCACGCTGCGGCTGCTGCCCGGAACCACGTTCCCGGTGACGTACTCGGCGGTAATGGACGCGTTGACGCAGTTGGATCGGCGAGCCCGTTCAAGACAAGCAGACGGGGCATCTTCGCTCGACCGCAATGCGCTCACCCCGTTCAAGCGGCGGGAAAGTTGCAGTCCGGCTTGAGGGACCTGGGTGCAGAGCATCTTCAGGAACGAGCAGTACCTGAGCGCTTACTTAGGTAGTCCGCACGCTTCTCCCCCAGCGTAACTCCTATAGCGCAAGCGCCATCCGGCAGACGAGCCCGCTTGGTTCGAATTCGAGCGCGGCGGAACCGCTCTCCGCCTGTAGCGCGCGCTCGATCAACCGGCTTCCGAAACCCTTGCGACCGGGAGGCTCGACTTTCGGGCCGCCGACTTCCGTCCAGGTAAGCGACAGGCGCCGTTGCTCGCCGTCCTGCTCGATGGTCCAGATCAGGCTCACATGACCGGCATCCGTTGACAGCGCCCCGTACTTTACCGCGTTGGTCCCGAGCTCATGCAGAAGCATTGCGATCGTCAGCGCCCTGCTCGGGTTGAGTTCCACGCTCGGACCCGACGTTTCAATCCGCGTTCCGCCCGCGCTGAACGGCGCAAGCGCCCGGTCGATGATTTCATCCGCGCGAGCGTGCTGCCAATTCTTCAGCGTCAGAAGATCGTGTGCCGCCGACAGCGCATGAAGGCGAGAGACGAAGGCGGCATGTTCCTCTTTATCGGCGCTGCGGAACGTCTGCATCACCATGGCCTGGATCGTGCCGAGCGTGTTCTTCACCCGGTGCTTGATCTCATGCAGCAGAAGCTCCTTGATTTCCTCCGCCTTGCGCCGCTGCTCGATCTCGGCTTGTGCGGCTTGATGCAAGAGCGCATTGTCCATCGCGACCGCAGCCTGCGCCGCTATTGCGGATACGAGGGTCTCAGCTTCTTCCGTAAAGACGCCTGGCTTGTCGTGGCCGAAAAACAGGCCGCCGTGTATGCGTCCCGTCGAGGAAACCACAGGCACGGCAAGATAGCTGACGACCGGCAGATGTCCCTTCGGCATACCGAAGTGCGGCGCGCTCTTTCCATATCTGGGGTCTCTCCGGATATCGTCGGAGCGAACAATCCCTTCGCCCTTGAACGTCGGGTCGAAGACGGCGGTGTTTCGCGGCATACCGAATCCGTCGAAGGCTTCACGCGGCGCGCCCGACAGCGTGTAGAGCAAGTACCATTCGCCCTTTTCGTCGAGGACGTTGTAGAAGAACGATCCGAACCGGGCTCCGCTGACTTCGGTCGCAAGATCGGTGACGCTTTGCACGATGCGCTGGAGGTCCAGGTCGCGGGAAACCTCCATAGCGGCGCGATGCAGGATCTCAAGGCGCGCCGTCTGCACCGCGAGACGCTGTTCCGCCCGCTTCTTGTCGGTGATGTCGCGGGCGATCTTCGATGCGCCGATGATAGTTCCCTCGGCGTCTTTGATGGGCGACACCGTGAGGGAGATGTCGACCAACGACCCGTCCTTGCGTCGCCGGACGGTCTCGAAGTGTTCGACGCGTTGACCCTGGCGGATGCGACCCAGGATTTCGTCTTCTTCGTGATGGCGATCTCTCGGGATCAGGGTGAGGACAGATCGTCCGATAATATCTTCGGCGGAGTAGCCGAATACCCGCTCCGCTGCTTTGTTCCAGCTTTGGATGATCCCGTTAAGGTCCTTGCTGGCAATCGCATCCTCGGAGGATTCGACAATCGCCGCGAGGTGCTCAGCCGGACTGAGCCCGCCATGTTTTCCGAGGACGGTCACCCTGCATCTCCTATCCCCTTCGACATCGCCCATTGTCCTTCTAGGCGCGTTTCTGCTGAAGTGCGACCGGAAAGTCCTGATTTGACTTCCGTTCCGGCGTTCGCCGACGCTTACAGTGTAAACAAGGGAAGTTGTTGGTGGCTTTGGCGGTCGTTGTGGAAGACGAGTGGGCCATCCGGATGCAGATCGCGGACACCCTTACCGACCTCGGCTGGAATGTGCGAGAGTTCGCTTCCGGCGAGCAAGCCGTCGAATTCCTCGACGAGGGAGCTACGGTCGATCTCCTGGTCACGGATATCCGGCTCGCTGGCGCCGTGTCCGGGTGGGATGTCGCCACTGTGTTCCGAGAGAGAAATGCGGGAACGAAAGTTTTCTACTGTTCCGCGAACCCCGCCTTCGAGGCACGCTTGGTTCCGAACGCCGTCTTCCTGCCCAAGCCGTGTCGAATGGACCTGCTGCCGAGACCGGATGGTGCAGAATCTCGGGGAGCGAGCTGAACCTCGGCATAGCAGGCCGCGAAATACGGCGCGCTTTCCCGGCCCGAGGGGCGGGTCCAACTCAGCTGGACCGTCGCGCAAGGCAAGTTTGCGCTCGAAATGGAACGAGAGCGGCGGTCCGACTGTAACAGCGCCGAGCCGCAAGGGCTTCGGCAGCTGCTTGCTTCGGGAGCTCGTATCGGTCGACCTCGGCGGGTGCGTGGACCTGCGTTACGAGACATCGGGGCTTCAATGCACAATGCGCGGGAAACTCTAAGACCGCCTGCGTGCCGCAGCACGGCGAAGTTCTTGAGCACGAGGATGTCGAGCGGGTCGCCGTCGTCCCCAAGCGTTGAGGGAACGAACCCGAAGCCGAACGGGAAGCACTTGCCCTCTGGCAAAGTCTTGGAGAGCGTGAAGCAGCCGAGTTCGGGATCGTAGTCGTACTTGTTCGGGCTGCGCTTAGGCGTCTCGATGACCGCGTGCAGGCTCTTCGATTTCTTGTCGAACGCGGGCAATTCCGAGAGGGGTTTGAGCAACATGCGGGCTCCCATTGCGCTAGGGATCGTCTCCCGCACAAGATCGTTGCACGCGCTTATGGCCCAGGGAGGAATGCATGGATACGATATTCGGAGGCTCCCATGACCTCACAACGCTCCAACAATGCGCCCGCGCGGTGCTGGTGTTCTTTTACGGGCTTACGCTGTTAAGGTTGTCAGGGAGGCGCACCTTCGCCGAATGGTCCGCGCTCGACATCGTGCTCCTGATCGTCATCGGCTCAAGCCTCGGGCGCGCGGTGACGGGAAGCGTTCCCCTGTGGGGAACGCTCGCGGCCTGCGCCGTGCTTTGTACGCTTCACATCATCCTGGCCTGGGCCATCGCGCACAAGGCGTGGCTCGCCCGTCTCGTCGAGGGCGTCGCCGTGGAACTCGGGCAGGGCGGCCGGATCGATACGGCAATGCGCAAGCGCTACTGGATTTCGGAGAACGATGTCGCGGAAGCGCTGCGTAAAAGGGGCGTCGAGGACGTGCGCAGGACAAAACGCATCGTCCTCGAAGCCAGCGGCGAGATCACCGTCGTCAAAGCCGACGCGTGATCGCCGCCTTTGCCGACGCTAGGCAGCAAGCTCGACGGGCGCGCCCTGTTCGATCTTGTGGCCCGTGAAGCTGCGGGTCTCGGGGGTGGGCAGGCCGCCCTTCTTGATCTGCGCGAGCAGCTCTTCCTTGCGCGCCGCGAGCTGTTCGCCCAGGGCATCGAGGTCGAGATCGGCCTTGCGCGCCTGGGCGAACAGTCCCTCGCCCGGCTTTTCTTCTTCCTTCACATGATGCTTGATCTGCTCGGAGAGCACCTTCACCTTGGCATCGTAGAATTCGTTATCCGGGTCGCTCCCCTCGATCTCCGCGATCAGCACCTTCGCGCCGTCGTGCTCGACATAGGCTTCGAGGCGCAAGTCTTCCTCCGCCGCTTCTTGGCAGGCGGGGTAGAAAATCTCCTCCTCGATGATGGCGTGGACGGTAAGCTCGGTGCAGATTTCGGTCGCGAGCGCCTTCTTTGTGCGGCTGTCCTTCGCCCTCTCGAACTTGGCGAACAGCCCCTCCACCTTGCGGTGGTCGGCCTTGAGAAGGGCTATGGCATCAGGCTGTTTCTTCGGCATGGTTTGCTTCCTTGGTATGGTAAAAAGCGATCAGTGGACGGTCTTTTCGCGGCGGACACCCTTGAACTTCTTGGCGTCCTTCTTCTGCGCCACGAACTTCCCGCTGGTCTTGTCGCGTTTGGTGTAGTGCTCCTCGCCCATAATCTGGGTCTTGAGCTGCGAGCGCTTGCGGACGGCGCCGTTGCGGTGACCGTCTCCGGCCGGAGGGTTTGTAGCCATACAAACTTCCCTGAATGATTGCCTGTCGCTAACGCGAGAGAACGGGAACTGGTTGCATTTTCAGGCATTTCCATCGCTGTCGGACATCAATTTTGAGCCGCTTATTCTCATCCATGAGCACCCACCATCCCGCCCTCGTTCGCGCCAATGAAGCGGCCCGCCGTGCCGCCGACGAAGTGCATAGCGGGCCTGTCTCCAACACGTTTTCGAGCATGGCGAGCTTCACGGCCCGCGCTTCGGGACGACCGGCGACCTTCGCCCTCTGCTGCCTCATCATTATCGTCTGGGCGACGACCGGACCTTTGTTCCACTACTCGGACACATGGCAGCTCATCATCAACACTGGGACCACGATCATCACCTTCCTCATGGTGTTCCTCATCCAGAACACGCAGAACCGCGATGGCGCGGCGGTCCAGGCGAAGCTCGACGAGCTCATCCGCGCCCACCACGACGCGCGCAATACCTACATGGGCATCGAGAAGCTGCCAGAAGAGAAGCTCGAAGAGATGCGCGAGCGTTGCGCCGACGGGGCGGCGCCGGAGAGAGTGTGATGCCGTCCGCCGTCATCCGCGCCTTCCGCTACCTCGCGCCCGAGCGCGAGCTTGAGATCACGTTCCAGTCGGGCCGGGTCTACACCTTTCTTGACGTGCCGCCCGAACTCGCGCGCGAGATGCGCGAGACGACCGCGAAAGGTACGTTCTTCAATAACCGCATTCGCGGCGCGTTCGCGTTTGAGCATCGCAACGCGCGACGGGGCGCGCAACCGGCGCTCGCCTGGACGGGTTCTTAACAGGGAACGACACATGGCATTGCTCGAAGATCTGAAAAAGGGCGCGGAGATCATCACCCGAATCGGACGGCCGGATTGGGTGGACGTAGTGACGCGCCGCAGGAAGCCCAACACCCACCGCCTCAATGACGACGGCGAGACCCCGAACCATCCCTCGTTCCCGCTCATCCACTACAAGAGCGCCGTGGTCCTTGATCCGGCCTACGACCCGGCCGCGATACTCGAAGTGTTGTTCAAAGAATACGGTTGGGGCAGCGGTCAGTGGCGCGACGGCATCTATCCGTACCTCCACTTCCATACCAAGACGCACGAAGTGCTCGGCATCGCGCGCGGCTCTGCGCGGGTTCAGTTCGGCGGCAATAAGGGACGCACACTCGCGCTCAAGGCCGGGGACGTAGTGATCCTGCCTGCGGGAACGGGGCATCGCCGTATCGCGGCGTCCAAGGACCTTCTCGTGGTGGGCGCGTATCCGAAAGGCAGCGACTACGACGAGCCGAAGCCGGACGAGGTGGACCCAAAGCGCGCGAGAAAGTGCATCGCGGCCGTGCCGGTGCCCAGCTGCGATCCGGTCTACGGCCACGACGGGCCGCTCACGACGCTATGGAAATAACGGCGGACCCTCTGCTGCAACCATGACCGCCTCGCCCCTTTCGCAACCCGGCCCATGCCTCGATCGCGTGCTCGTTGCGCGCGCAGAGGCGACGCTTGCGCATCTGCAAGCCCGCGCGCTGACGGTCGTCACGGCCGAGAGCTGCACGGCCGGGCTTCTGAGCGCGCTCCTTGCGCAAGTGGAAGGCGCGGGCGAGCTGCTTCACGGTGGGTTCGTTGTGTACACCAAGGAGCAGAAGGAACGCGCGCTCGGCGTCGAGCGCGCGGTGCTCGACACGGAGGGAAGCGTGAACGCGACGGTCGCCGCGCAAATGGTGTGCGGCGCGCTCGACCGCTCGAACGCCGATGTAGCGCTTGCCGCAACCGGCGTGCTGGGGCCGGAGCCGGACGAGGACGGCAATCCGGTGGGCCTCGTCTATCTCGCCTGCTGCCGGCGTGGGCAGGAGCCGCGCATCGTGCGCCACGACTACGGCGAACAGCCGCACGACGTCTTATTGCGGACCGCTATCGAAGACGCGCTCGCCCTTCTCGATCATTGTGCAAGCTCCAGCGTCTGACGCCTAACGTAGTGGATTGAACAGAGCGGCGCAGAGACGGAACGGCTTACTCGTATGATCGTTTTCGCACACGGAGGGGACCTTGAAAGGACCCTCGCCGTGCACTGCGCCCTCCACACCATCGACCGCTATCCCCTCGACCTGCGGCATCCGATCTTCGCGCGCTATCCCGCGATGAAATTCGGGGAGCGGGGAGCCGTCGAGTACTTCGCGCGCCTGTTGGAGCCGGTCGCACGCGCCCTCGGCGGCGATATCCTGACGTCCCCGCCCGTGCGCCGCTTGCCGAGCGGCGCCAACCTCGTCTGCGAAGCGCTCGCGCGGCGGCTCGGCATGGATATGGAAGTGTTGCGGCAAACAGATGCGCCGGGCACCTTCGAGAGCGAGGCCGAGTTCGCCCGACTGGGCGACTATGCCCGCCTTGACTACGCCGCGCGCCAAGCGCAAGCGGACGACGAGGCGACGTTCGACGCCGCGAAGTTTGAGGGTCGCACGGTCGTCTTCGTGAACGACATCAACGTCACGGGGTCGCAGCAAGAGCGCATAATGCGGCTCCTCGCTCCAGCGCGGCCGCGCGCCATCCATTGGCTTCTCATCGTGGACGTGGTGCCCGAGATCGGACGGTGCTTCCCGCATCTTGAGAGCGAGATCAACCATTCCCGCTTGGCCGACCAGGACGAGCTTATAGCGTTCCTGCGGAGCGCCGAACTCACCTACACCGGCAAGTTCGTCGCGCGGCTTCTCTCCTACGGCGTCGAGAGCTGGATGCGGATCGGCCGCTCGCTGGACCGCTCGACGCGCCGCGCCATCCGCGAAGCGATCCAAGCGGAGGGTGCATACCCGGATACCGTGTTCGGAGAGAAGCTTGCGTTGTTGTAGGGGATGGGGCGGCAGTCAAAACAACCGCCGCTGTACGCTCGATCCGTGCTCAAGAATCTCTAAAACCTCGTGTCTGTGTGCCCCAGGGTCCAAATCTGATGTGCGCGCGATCTGAATCCTAGTAACCTAAACATCGCCAAATCGGAGAATGAACCACGTAGCTAAGTGCTGCGCTTCTGATCGAGTGTTTGGCGAATTTGGGCGGCAAGTTCATCGAGGTCGTATGGCTTCGCCACGAAGGGGAAGCTCATGCCGGCCTCGTTTGCCGTGGCCGCCTTCTCGGCGTCTCCGGATGTCACGATCACGGGGATGCTGGGTTGGTTGTCGGCGATCCATTTGGCCAACGCAAAGCCGTCGGTGACCCCCGGCATCATCACATCGGTGAAAACCAGGTCCACGTCGAAGGCGGGCGCCGCCAGCACCCCAAGCGCCTCGTCGCCCGTCGTTGCCTCCAGGACCTTGAAACCCTGATCTTGGAGGAAATTCGAGAGCGTCAGCCGGATCAGCGCGTCGTCATCGACGATGAGTATCGCAGGGGAGCGCGGTTGTGCCCCCGGCAAGTCTTCGGCGGCATCTGACATTGTTGGCTTTCAGACAATGACTATCCGCTTACACAAGCAGTATGAGCTGGATAGGTTCCGCGCTGATAGGCGATGGCTAAGCCTTGTATCAATGTGGCCACACTAGCGCTCAACCACAACGGTCTGCCGCTGCTGATTTTCGGTCTCGGTGTTTTGTGTGGAGCAGCGTCCTTTGGTGGACGCTATATCAGTCAGTTCTTGTATATAATCGCATAGGGCCGTAAAGCGCTAATTCGTGTAGGTCATTTCTTTAACGCACTCTGCTGACTAAGTACTTTTTCAGCCCTTCTTTGCTTCGCGTTGGGTGTTTGGACAGGCTATGACAGCCTGTTGCATAGCTAACGTGTGATTGAATGCGCTAATTTGATTTGGAGTTGGCTCATTGCTTCTTCGGTGCTGATAGCGCGTTGTCGCTCCATGCAGATAAAGCGCGCCAAAAAGCCTGAGGCCCACACGGGATATCGCGACTATTTCGAGAAGCGGGCGGCTCGCCAGGGCCCGCTCGTGCTGAGCGATTGCACCAGCATCGAATGGCCGAAGGGCTGGACCGAGGACGACGCCATGCGGTGGCGCAAGGCGAACGACCTGGAGCGACCGAACTAAGGTTGTCGACAGACCAGGGATTGGGTCTGTCCCAGAAGTTTCCCAAGTCCTAGCGGCTGGACTCTGGGCCCTCTACGTTCCCTAATCGTTCTCATGGCACGCAACGGATGGAACAGATGGGGCCGGGGCTCCTGCGAGGGATACAGCCTCCACATCGGGGGCGGCTTCGTGCGCTTTTCGGGAGATGTCGTGCGGAGCGTCGGCACGCCGGACGGCCAGGAACATGCCTGGCACTCCTCGATCAACGGCACCTGTTCCCAGAGCCATGCGACTTGCGAGGACGGCATGCGCCGTGTCGAGTTCGAGCTATCCGTCGCCGCCGACGGGTTCGTATCCATGTACGCCCGGTACAAGGCGGCGTGTTCCCAGGCCATAGACGAGACCCAGCCCAGTGTATCGGCGTGAGCGATGGGCACGAGGCGGTATCGCGGGCCGGTGCTCACCGTCGGGCAGGCGATGTTCGCCGACCTCCCGGTTCAAGTCGTCTGCCAGCAATGCCAGCATTGGAAGCAGATGCACGCCTACCAGCTCGTGCAGCTTATCGGAAAGAAAGCGGACGGCCGGAGCCTGCGCTTGGCAACGGCTATCCCCGATCTTATGTGGTGCAAGAGATGCCGGAAGCGGACGACAGTGATGTTCCTCGCTCCGCTCCAATGGGCCTTATAGATGTGCGGTAAGTTCACGGCGATGCTGACCTGGCGCGAGTACTGCGAACTCGCGGGCACGTCTTTGTCCGGCGACCATCCGGGGCCGGACGCCATGGACGCAGATCACGTCCTCGGCACCATGACGCCCATGGCCAAGGTGCCTGTGCTCCACCTGGGTCCCGTGCGTCAGCGGCGCATCACGCCCATGCGCTGGGGCTGGCCGGATATGCGCGCAGATCCTCATCGAGGCTTCCGGCACCTTCATGCGCGCTCCGAGGAGATCGATCGCACGGCGACGTGGATAGAGCCCTTCCACGAGACGCGGGGCGTGGTGTTCACGAAGAGCTTCAACATCGGGGAGGAGGTCGCGCCCCGTAAGACGAAGCAGTGGGTGTGCAGCAGGGCGGACGGCGAGCCCGTCGCTATCGCGGTGATCTATGCGACGTTCGAGACGACCCAAGGGCCGCTGCGTGCCTTCGCGATGGTAACGACGGCTTCCTGCGATCCGCTTGCCACCAAAGACGACCGGATGCCGGCGCTGCTTGAGATTGATGAAGTGGGGACGTGGCTCGGAGAGACGGGCGCGAATGCCGCCGAGCTCAAGGCGCTGCTGCGGCCCTATGGCGGATCGCTCGCGATGCGGGAGCAGGAGGCGACAAGGACGCCAGCAAGAAAGCGGGCGCCAGCACCCGTGCGCGACGAACCGGGATTGTTCTAGCCCTGCGCGGGAACGTTCCCATTCAATGGCTCTCGATAGAATATCGAGATTTCACCATTTGATTGAATGCCTAGGATTTTTTTAAAAAGGCGCAGGAAAAACTCACCGTCTTCCGTCGCTCCCTTCAATGCATGGATGAGCGCCGCGACTGCGACAATTGTCGCGGATAGGGGTGCCCAGAATTGAAGCACATGGCCTGGCATGATCAGCCGCCTATCGACGCTGGCCTTTCTTTTTCTTAGTCGTTTTCACGGCGTTTGCGTGAGGCGGGATCGCTTGCGTGACCACCGAGGTGCGGTTCCCGGCGGGGTCGTAGTAATAATCGATCTCTTTGTTGTTGTCGTATTGCGCCTGCTTGAGACGACCGAGATCGTCATAAGCGTACGTCGTGGCTGCGCTCGCAAGGTCTACCGAAGATAGTATAAAAACGACAACGAGGATCAGCGCCTTCACGATGCCCTCCGAATTTCTCGTCAGAACCATCTAGCATTCATTGCGGCCTTATTCAAAACAAATTACGATTGAGAATACATTGCGTAAGGCTATGGGCTGCCGGTCGGCACCATGACCGGCAAAGGAGGGGCGGATGCCGTTTCTTTGTCTTAGCTTTCGGAGCAGTTCCGCGAGACGGTCCTTGGTTCGATTTGCGCTTGGCGCTGCAGTCGCAACCGCTCTATCGCATACAGCGAGCGCGACCTATCTTCCTTCGATAAAAATCGGCACAGCCTCTCTTGTGTCGCCGTTGACCGCGGATAGCTATTACGGGACTGCGGTCCTCTCGACGGATGGACTCGGCGCAATCACCGGCACCGCAACGCCAACGCCCCCTGAGATCGTCGAACTCAAGCGGGCGCTCAAGGGTGATCCCGATCTGATCTACCAGTACGTCCGCAACAACATCCAGACGGTTTGGATGTACGGGCTTCAGAAGGGCGCGCTGGGTGCTTCCATCGACAAATCGGGCACGCCATTCGACCAGGCCGAACTCATGGTCGCGCTTCTTCGGCAAGCGGGAATCACGGCGAAATACGTTGCGGGTACGATTTATTTCGGCTCGGGCGGCGCCAGCATTCAGCAATTCACAGACTGGACCGGCATTTCGGACGCCCGCGCGGCGTGCCAACTACTCGCCAATGGCGGCATTCCGGGCGCAGTGAACGGCGTAAGCGATGCTGCCTGCTCGACCATTGCCGCCAATACCGCGCTTACGTCGGTGCGAATGGCGCACATATGGGTCCGCGCCACGATCTCCGGCAGCCACACTGCGGGATGCGCCGCGTTCGACCAGTGCGATTTCGACCCGAGCTACAAGGCGTACACCTGGAAGACCGGCATTCCCCTCGGGACCGCCATGGGCCTCGTCGCCGGCACCCCCTTGAGCCACGCGACGAGCGGAAGCAACTACCACTCGGGCACCACAGGCCCCAACAACGACGTACCCTATGCCAGAGCGCTGAATTCCGGCGTGCTTAATAGCGACATGCAGACCTATTCGAACAATCTGCTTGGATACATCCAAAGCCATAATCTGCAAGGCGCGCAGATGGAGGACATCATCGGCGGCGGCGTGCTTGTGTCCAGCACGACGGCGTTGCGCCAAGGGGCGCTTCCCTACGCCGATCCGTCGCCACCCTACGCATTGCACTTCTGGACGCCGGGCACAGATGCGGCGCGCTACAACGCCGTTCCCGACCAGTACCGCACGACGCTCAAGGTCGAAGGCAAGACTAAGCATGACGGCAGCGACGACGATGTCGATATGTTCATCGTGCCGAGCACATCCCTGCCGCCGCTGCTCTATGCCGACGAGATTTACGGGCGCCGCCTGACCGTTGAGACAGATTTTACTCAATCGGGTATCGGCTCCACGCAACCGAACTACTACCATCAGAAGGCTTGCCTCGCGCTCGACGCGGCGGCGTGGAGCACGTGGGACAACCTCGCGCAATGTCTGGTGCGCTACAGCTACGATCCTCCGGGCGCACCGCCGAACAAATCGATGGCGCGCACGTTTCCCACGCACATGATCCTGACGGCCAACCACCCCTATGCAGCAGCCGCTGCGGGCGGGTCGGCGGGCAGCTATATGGACGCCACGATCGACAAGCCTGTCGGTCTCGTGACGCCGCTTACCATCGTGCATGGCTGGGGCGACGTGAGCCCGGCGTTGCTCGCGAAATGGTCGGAAGAGCGCGCCTCCGATGCGTCGTTGCCCATCCTGGAGACTGGGACGCAGTGCTATCCCTCTTCGGGCGAGCAGACACTGTGCTTTCCAGCATATGATCAGCCGACGGGCGGTTTCGGACGAGAGAAGACCGCGGCCAGCTGGCTCGCGCAGGTCTCGCGCGCCGCGCGGCTCAACGCCCAGATCGCGAACGCCGCGCCGCAGGTGCATCACATGCTGGGCTTCGTATATGGCGATGTGAACCTTAGGGCCGTCATAACGCGCTTCAACGATCAAGCGCCGGGATTCGTCGTTTCCGACAATTTCGACCGTCTCGACGTGGATGCCGGCATCAGCTTTTCCAGCCGCACGAGTACCGACGCGTCGGCGGGCGCGCGGCGCGGTGCGCTCCGGAGCTTTGCTGCTGCGGCGTCGATGCTCGAGGGGAGCATGTCGGGCCAGCAGGCCGATGTTCCCGATACCTCGTCGACCGCGACGCGCTTCGAATGGGGCAATGCGCCCGATTCTGGCCTGCAAAATCCTTTCGGTCTCGGGGCGCAGGACTTTTATGCCTTCAACAGCGGCAACAAGGCCGAGGCCTATGTCAAAGGTACGCGAAATGGGCTGCTCCAGGTCGACGGCGGCGACATGGCCGCGTGCGATGGCAGCTTAAATATTCCTTGGACATCGCAGCCCACGCTGACCTTCACCGAATGCTACGGCGACCCTGGTGCCGGCAATCCGGCAGTGGGTATCGCTGGCAACGTCGCTGGGGAGATCGGCAGCTATGCCGACAGCGGGTTCACCGTATACGCCTCGAAGGAAACGTTCCTGGGCCCCGGTCAGCGCGGCGGTGCGCCGCTCATCGCTCTCAATTCCACGGGCCAGCCATCTACCTACTCTACCGACGGCGGAAACCAGCGCGGCGGCGCCTTCGTCGCACTCAAAGGGGACAATGACGAGCCGGTCGAGATCGCCCATGTTATCATGGGCGGCGGCACCACAACGAAGGGCGGTGGTGGTGGCACACAGCCGGACAACAAGACCACCTACGACCCCGCCACCGCGGCGGACATTCTGAAGTCGCGCTTCGTGGATCGCTCCAACGCGCTGGGTGTGAACTTGGCGAACGGCACGCTGGGACTGACGAGCCCGGTATCGATCGACGTGGGTACCGGTGGATTTCCCTATCAGCTCTCGGCAGGCTTTAGCTGGCATCCTGGCATGCCCACGCCGTTCCAGTTCGGCCCGATCTCACCGGTCGCGCCGGAACCGGGCTGGATTCACGGCTGGAAGAACAGCTTGGCCTTGTCGGGTAGCGGGCTGGAGGCAATGGGGTCGAGCGACATCCGTGCGGCAGTAGGCGCCATCGTCTCGTTCGCCACTGCGCAGGACATTTATCAGGCGCAGCCGTCGGTCTCGCGCGAGGTTGCCGGCGTACTGACGCAATCATGGTGGGCGCACCAGCTCAGCGCGAACGTGGCCACGGTGAACATGGGCGGAAATGCACGGCAGTTCGTGCGATTGCCCGACAGCTCCTGGATCGCGCCGGGAACGGGTTATGCCAAGCTGGAACAGGCCGGCACGCGCTCGCCCTACGAAGAGAAATGCTTCCACCAGTACCGCAACCCACCCTATGCGATGTCGCGCGGCTGGAACGGCTCCGGGCTGTCGTTCAAGCTGACCAACGCCCAGGGGGACGTCCAGAACTTCGAGTATTTCGAGAACCTATATCACAGCTTCACCGAGGCCCAGCCGAACGATCTGTGCGGCAAGCTCAAGGGCTATCGCCTGAAGGATTGGACCTTTCCCTTTGGCATGACGGTGACGCCCACCTATACGGCCGGCAATCCGCAGTCAGACACTTTCGACACTCTGAGCGCGGTGACGAACGGCAACGGCGTCCTGCGCGATCTGAACTTCACTAACACGACGATTGGAGGCGGCACGCGCTCGATCACGCTCGGGGATGCGTCGCCACTGCCTCCCTCGATGACGGATGCGAACAGCAAGACGACGAGCTTCGTCTACGAGCCCGTGAAGACGGTGAGCGCGACGCAGCGGCCCGCCCTGTACCATATGCTGCAGTCGATGACGACGCCGGAGAAGGCCACGCTCGACGTGAAGTATGTCTACGACAAGGTGAACCATGTCCAGGAGGCGTATGACGCCTCGGCGCTGCTGACGACGCCGACGCGCGGTCCTTACGTGTTCCTGATCGCCGACGGCACACGCGGCGAGCGCGACGATCCCTTGGGTCAGGCCTATACGGTCGTCTACGACATCTATGGCCATCCTAGCCGCTATGTCGACGAGATGGGCCGTGAGACGCAGACGCTGCTCGACGGGCGTGGACGCATGGTGAGCACCGTTTATCCCGAGGGCGACTGCGAGGCCTTCGACTACGACGACCGCAACAATACGACGGGCCTGTGGAAGGTCGATAAGGTGTCGAACTGCGTCAAGCTGTCGGGGCCGACCCATGTGCTGCATGCCACGGTGGCTTGGGATTCGACCTGGAACAAGCCCACCAGCGTCGTCAACTTCCGCGGCAAGACCACGACGCTCGACTATTACGACACGACCGACCCACCCCTGGGACGCGGGCTCTCTCTGCTGAAGTCAGCGACGCGGCCCGCGATCGACCAGAGCGGCACGCCGGTCACGCCGGTCTATCTCTTCACCTACGATCCCAAGGGCAAGGTGATGGATGCCACCAATCCGTCAGGCATCGTCACCCATAGCGATTACCAGGCCAACGAGGATCCCAAGCAAACCGTGGTTGATCCCGGCACAGGCAGCCATCTCAACCTGATCACAAGCTACACCTACGACACCAACGCCAATTTGCAGTTCACGACCGATCCCAGGGGCTTCGTCACCGAGTCGCTCTACGACCCGGATCGCCGCAAGACCGAAGACCATCATCACGACGGCGACGGCTTCGCTAATCTGAACGGGGCGTCGAGGACGGTCTACGACTTCATCGGCCGCGTCGTTGACGACCAGGTGGGGACGGACTTCACCGGTGGGACGATCACCTGGCTGACGGTCAAGCACACGACCTACACGCCAACCTCGAAGGTCGCCACCGTCACCGACGCCGACAACCGCACGATGACGATGCTGTACGACGATGGCGACCGGCAGATTCAGACCACCGATCCCATAGGCCGCAAGACACGGTTCGCCTATTGCCAGCCCGGCAACCCCGACTGCGCGGCGAACCAGGTCAAGACGGAGTGGCACGCTTGGCAGTCGGGCGGTGCATGCTCCTCCGGCACTAGCCTACAGATGTGCTACCGCCGCGTGACCTATTGGCCCGACGGGCTGCAGAAGACGCTCAAGGACGCCAACGGCAACCTCACTAGCTACAGCTACGACGGCTTCAATCGCCCTTACCAGATCGTCTTCCCGGATGGTACGTCCGAGACCGTGCCGCTCACCGGCGGCTACGACGAGAACGGCAACGTCTTGAGCCGCATCAATCGCGCCGGGACGACGCTGAGCTTCACCTACAACGATTTGGACTGGATGGTCACCAAGGCGATGCCCAAGCAGCCGTCGGGCACGCTGAACACGGCTTGGACCTATATGCTCGACGGGCGCATTGATGTGCTCAGCGACGACGCCGGCACGGGCAACACCATCGATTACGGCTACGACACTGCCGGGCGCATGACCTCGGTCGCGACCAAGATCCCCGGCATCGCCAACAAGACCACCAGCTACCAGCTCGACAAGAACGGCAACCGCATCAAACTCACTTGGCCCGGCGCCTATGTCGTCAATTATTGCTACGACAGCCTCAACCGCATGACCGGCGCGGCCGAGAGCTCGGTGGATTGCTCGAGCGCCGTGCTGGCGAGCTACGCGTACGACAACCAATCGCGGCGCAAAAGCGTGACCTATCCCGGCGGCGCCAAGATGACCTACGGCTACAGCGACGCCGGCGACGTGACCTCGCTGCAGCACGACCTCAACGCCACGGCCGCCTACAACACCTTCACCTATCACTACACCCCGGCGCACCAGACCGACATCTTCGATGCCACCAACACCGCCTGGCTGTGGCGGCCCAGCGCCAATGGCTCGACCGGCTACACCGTCAACAACCTGAACCAGTATCCGACTGTCGGCAGCCAGGCGACCGGTGGCACCAACTGCCAGGGAACGGCGCAGGGCCTATCCTATGACTGCAACGGCAATCTGACCTTCGACGGGGCGACGACCTTTACCTACGACGCCGAGAACCGGCTGCTCACCGCCAGCAAGACCGGACTGGCCGCGACCTACAGCTACGACCCGCTCGGCCGCCGCACCAAGAAGACCGGCACCGGCGTCACCGAGACCTATTACCTCTCCGACGGCACCGACGAGATCGCCGAATACGCTGCGGGCAGCGTGCTGCTGGCCCGCACTGTCCCCGGTCCCGCCATCGACGAGCCCATCGCGAGGATCGACGGCTCCGGCGTCAAGACCTTCTATCACACCGACAAGCAGGGCAGCGTCGTGGCCATGTCCGACACCTCCGGCAACCTTGTCGAGGGACCCTACATTTATGACAGCTACGGCAACTGCTTCTCAGGCGGCACCGCGTGCGGCACATCCGGCCAGCCCTACCGCTACACCGGACGACGCTTTGACCCCGAGCTCGGCTGCTATTACTACCGCGCCCGCTACTATTGCTCCGACGACAAGCGCGGCGGACGTTTCCTACAGACCGATCCTGTCGGATACACCGCAGACCTGAACTTGTACGCATATGTCGGAAACGATCCGGTCAATGGGACGGATCCGACAGGTAACTGCGATATAAACAATGCATCGCGAATTGGAGCAGCTTCCGACTCCATATGTAGCGGAACGAAGAGCACCGACCCGGATCATCCGAACGCTGGCGCGGGCAGCCCATTCAACAATTCAACACATCCAAGAGAGTATCAGGCTGTAGTCTATTATTATGCGCAGACCGATGGCGCCGCATCTCGCGCCGGCACCTCAGGTGACGCCGATGACGGATGCATGCCCGAAGCCGAATGTTCGGGCCAAAGTCACTCTACCGACACAGATGCCGATAGCACAGATGGCTCAACCAGCTGCGAGGGCTGCTTTAATGTGGCAAGCAACAGCATCACGCTTTTGCCTATGCCCCACGCCAATGACAATATTCCAAGAGTTCAACAATGCATCGCTGCGGGACATGATTGTTTGCAGGTGTATGGAAATAAATATCGCAAGGCCTGCTATGAAGGAGAGGTGATGTGTAACGATGCATATCAACGCTGGAAGCCAGGAAAAATTCAAATGGATGTCTCCATCCCGGGTAAGACCGCGGTAATGATCATGAGCAACGGAAAAGTGATTATTGTGCCTGCGGGTCAGAAGTACACGGCACCTCCTAAGAAATGAGAGTGTATCGATGGCACATTTGCGCTGGTACGTCATATTTGCTATCTGTTGCGGCTTAGCGTGGAGCGCTCCAGTGCTCGCTGACAATTCTCCAGACTTTGACAACGTTCCCCTTGCGGATGCGGGTTCGGAAAAAGTTGTTCCGGACAATCCGAAGTTTATCGCTGAATGCAAGTCGCAAGCCGGATACGACATGTCACGTTGGGTTATATATAAGTCTGTTCTGACTTTAACAGAAAAATGGGGCTTGGTATGGCGTCTGGACTATTCAGATCCTAGTTACCGCATTGGTTTCATCAACACGCTTGTTTGCTGGAAGCAAGTTACAGGCGAATGGGTCATCCTTCGCTACCTCGAACGAAAGACGACGACCTAGACGCACAGCAAAACGAAGGCAAGTGACGCTAATTGGCGGTGAGCGCCAACTACTAAGCCTGCTAGTTCAGACAGAGTTTGGAAATATGCATTTCCCACCTGTCAATTGCATTGCGCATCTCCGCCATATAGTCGTAGCGCTGATACACGCCCACGATCCCGCCGAAGCTGCCGGATATGTGATTGAGCAGACGTTCGATTACGGGGATGGGCACCCCAAGCGCGGCGAGCCCCGAAGCGAACGTGCGGCGTAGGTCATGGAGCGTCCAGCCGGACACGCCCGCGCGCTTCTCCAGCTTCGGCTTGCACTTGGAAAAGCCATTGAACGGCGTCTCCTTGCCGAGGGCGGGAAAGAAACACGCGCCCTTTCCTACGCGCGGCGTCAGGATGGCATTCGCCATACGGCCGAGCGGAATAGCGTGCTCGCGGCTGTTCTTCGCGAGCCACGCGGGAATGGTGATCGCATCCTCTCCCGCCATGCTCCCCGTAAGCTGGGTGATCTCGCCTCTGCGCTGGCCCGTGAGAATAAGGAGCTTCACGATCCTGCCGAACGTGTCATCCCCGGCCGCCTTCCAGATGCGGGCGAGTTCGTTGTCCGTCAGCACGCGGGTGCGGGCGACATACGAGCGCGGCTCTTGCATCCGCTCCATCGGATTACGGTCGAGGTAGTGCTTGCGGTGCGCCCAGCGCATGAAAGCCCGCAGCACCACATACGCGTGTTGCTGTTCGGCCGGCGTGCGCGCGAGCCGATCTATGCTCGCGGTAATATCGTGCGGCGAGAGGTCGAGGAGCTTTGTCGGGCCGTACTTGAAGTGGCGGTTGAGGATGTAGGTGTAGTCCGCGAGCGTGCGCGGCTTCACGTCCCCGACGATCTCCGCGAGGTACTCGTCCCGCGCCTTGTCCCAAGGTACGGCCTTGGGCTTGTCGCGCCCGAGCGTGTACTGCGCGAGGCGCTGTTTCGCCTCGGCGCGGGCAGCGGCAAGCTTCACGACGCCCACGCGCCCGATGGTCTCGCGCGTGCGGCGCGGGCCGTAGGTCAGGACGTAGCTCTTAGTCCCGCCCATCGAGACGCGGACGCCGAAGCCTGCGAGGGTGTCATCGAAATAGACGGCAACCCCGGAAGGCGGCGCTTTGAGCGCCGCGATGGTGTAGTCGGTCAGTCGCACGATTAGTCTCCGCATAGTCTCGCGCGTCGTGCGCGATGAGGTGAAACCGAGTGCGCTGCGGTGGTACGACGACCAGCCGAAAACGCAATCACCTCAAAGACTTATGCGCCGGTATGTCCGCGATGTTCTTAGTTCAATTCTCGTTCGTAATGCGGGGGTCGCGTGTTCGAGTCACGCAGGCGGCACCAGTCTTCGCGACGCGCGAGCGGAGCGAAGACTGCCCGGCGTAGCCCGAAGGGCGAAGCCTGGGCTGATGCCCGCGTCGCTACGCCTGGCAAGCCAGCCTTCGCTCGCCAAGGCGGACTTGTTGCCGCGAGCTACGGCGCGGCAAGCCTCACGTCGCGTCGACTAAGCCTTTGGCCATCAGCGTTTCGGCGTCCCGACGTCCTCGCCATGGGCGCCGCCGGAGCCGGCGGCGGCAACGAGAAAGCCTTTCAACGCGTAGGTGGCCGGCGAAAACTGCTGGGCCCGGCTGTTCCATACCCGCACCTGACTCCAGTCGTTGTCCGGGCTGACGTCGATGACGGGCTCGTTCAGATAGATGGTCGTATCGCCCGACCAGCTGGCATGATCGACGCGGATTTCGCGCGCGCTTACGACGCGCGTCACGGCCGCCAGCCGGCCGTCGCCTTGCGCGGGCTTCGCGGAGAGGACTATCACCGAGTCCGATTGCGGGGTGCTCGCCACCTGATAGGCGGCCTTGGCCTGCTCCCACCAGGAATACGCGTCGCCGTGGAGCGTTATTCTGGATCTGGTGCGCGCGTAAGGCACGCAGACCAGTCTTCTGCCGCTGACGAAGAGCTGCTTGTCCTCGATGCTTTTTCCTATCTCGGCCGCGAGCCTCCTGATCGCGCCCCGCGCCTTTCGGGCCTTGGCGTCGAGCGCATCGAATGCCGATCCGTCGGCGGTCAAAGTCTCGCGGGCGGCCGCGATCATCCTGACCGTCTTATCCGCATAGGCCGTCGATTTGACCACGGAGGCCTGCAGTCCTTGCAAGGAAACCAGGATCTTTCCCATCTCGTTCAGGGCGGCTTCCGCGGGCTCGGTCGATGCGCCCTTGACGGTTTCGGTCTTGTCGGCGCCGGCCTTCATCCACGAGGTCGACTTCGCGTACAGCTCCGCCTGGACCGCCGACGCGTCGCTCAGCTTCTTGAACGCGTCGGCGTCGGTTTGAAGGGCGGCTTGCGTCTCGTTCGTGCGCTGCGCGAGCTTCGCGGTTTCGCCCGACAGGAAGATCGCCCTGGTTTCATTCTCTGCCGCTTGGCGCAGGGAGCGGCCGTTATGGGCGACGTCGCGATGCGCGGCGATCGGCGCGGGCCGGATTTGCGCGATCGATCCGCCGCAGGCGCCGCCCGAGCACGCGCGGGGACCGGTCAGGACGAACGCGAGCGCCACGGCGCAAAAGACGAGAACCGCGGCACGGATATGGGCGCGTCGGGTGACCCGGGCGAACGGCGCGAAGGAAAGCAGCAAAAGCCCGGCGCCGGCCGCCAAGCAGATTTCCGCCGGACGAGGGACGGAATAGGAGGCGGTCCGGCTGATCGATGCCGCGAGCTCGAGCAAAAGCGTGCCGGCCAGTCCCACGCCCAAGCCCGCGCCGGCCCAGCGCAGATAAGCCTCGCTCTCGCTCGCGATGGTCGACCGGAAAGGGCCGTGTCCGGGAGAAGGCGTCATCTCAGAGGTTCCGAAATATCTTGAAGCCGGCATAGACCAGCCGGGACATGGCACCCGCATCGACGAGCGAAAAATACCAATCCAGAGGAATTCTATACGGCCACGGGCCGTTCAGGATCATCAGCCCGCCCGCCTTCACGGCATGATTGATCTCTTCCAGGCCCCACATCAGAAGAACGATCGCGAAGACCAGAACCGCGTGGCCGGCAAGCTCATTGAGCGCGAACCAGACGCGCTGCCACAGTTCGCCGATATGGGTGGCGGCGGGCCGCTTGTTCGGCGCGCTGAGCCACCGGGTCGCGGCTTGCCAAACTGAGCTCGGCTGGTCGTTCAAGGCGGCGCGTTCCCCAAAACGCCAGTCTCGCTCGAACCAGCAGCAGGCGCGAATTCACCAAGAATGTACCTCGATTTCGCCAAACCGACAACCATAGGTCCTGTGCCGCGGGCACAGAGCCCGGCGGAATTTACGAGTCCTCAATCTTGTTTGCCGCCACCCGCGCGCATTAACCCGCCCTTTATTCCCGCGCTGATAGATCGGGCCTTTAGACGCCCGGCCCGGTGGCCGGCTTTGCGAAAAGCGGGTTTCGAAAGTGCTGCCATGGTCAGCGTGACCTCAGGCGCCGCGTTGCATCGTTGGAACGGACCGTCCGTCCTCGTTCTCCTGTCGATCGCGGCCCTTGTCTTTGCCGGCGCCTGCGGCGGGCTGGCGCTGTCCGACCTGATCGGGCGCGTCAGCGCGATCTGGGTGGCGAACGCCATCCTGGTCTATTTCCTGCTCACCTATTCGACCCGCGACTGGCCGGTGATGCTCGCCGTGGGGCTCGGCGCCAATTTCGCGGCCGATCTCTTCATGGGCGACGCGGTGCTCGTGGGTGCCGCGCTCACGATCTGCAACGCGGTGGGTATCCTCGTCATCGCCGCTCCTTTGAGGCTCCTGAACCTCGGCAGCGATCTGTCGCGGCCCAAGCCGCTTTGCGTCTTCTACGCCCTGGCGCTGGGGCCCGCGCCGGCAATGTCCGGCCTGCTCTCGGCGGTGTTCTTCTATCTTCTGTTCCACCGTCCGTTCCTGACCCAGGCGCTCGACTGGTACGCCACCGACGCGCTCGGCTATTCCATCGTCGTGCCCATGCTGATGACGGTGAAGCTCAGCGCGCTCAAGCGCATGTTCGCGCGCGAGCAGCTCGTCGTGACCTTGGCGCTGCTGGGCGTCGTCTTCGGCACCCTGGCTCTCAATTTCGTGGCGCGCTCCTACCCGCTCGCCTTTCTGTTCTTTCCGGCCGTGGTCCTGATCACCTTCCAGCGCGGCTTCGCCGGCGGCGCGATCGGGCTTCTGGCGGCGGCCGCCTACCTGATGATCCCGGTCCTGATCGGCGACAGCCGCGGCGCGTTGGCGGAGCATACGCTGCGCGAGCAGATCATACTGGTGCAGATCTTCGTCGCGGTGATCGGCTTCTCCGTCGTGCTTGTCGGGGCGGCGCTGGAAGAACGCCGCAGCCTCGAGCACGGCCTGGCCGCGGCAATCGTGCGCGCCGAGGCCTCGCGCGAAGAGGCGCTGGTCGCGCGCGACGAGGCGGTGCGCGCCAATCGCCTGAAATCGATGTTCCTGGCGACGATGAGTCACGAGCTGCGCACGCCCTTGAACGCCATCATCGGCTTCTCCGAGCTGATGAACGGCGAGCTCTACGGCCCGCTCGGCGACGAGCGCTACCGCGAATATTGCGGGCTGATCCGCGGCGCCGGACACCACCTGCTCAGCCTGATCAACGACGTGCTCGACATGTCCAAGATCGAAGCCGGCAAGCTCGAGATTCATCGTCAGATCTTCGACATCCGCGAGATCGCGGGCGACTGTCTGAGCCTGATGCGCGAGCGCGCGGCGCAAGGCGGCGTGGCGCTCACCTCCGACATCCAGCAAGGACCGTTGCGCATCGACGCCGACCGCCGCGCGATGAAGCAGATCCTGCTCAACCTACTTTCCAACGCGGTGAAGTTCACGCCGTCCGGCGGCAGGATCGTGGTCGGCGCGCGGGTCGAGGGCGGCATGCTGGTGCTCAGCGTCGCCGATACCGGCGTCGGCATCCCGTCGGACCAGGTCAGCCGGCTCGGCAATCCCTTCGTGCAGATCCGAAACAGCGCCGGCGCCTCGCATGAAGGCACGGGGCTGGGCCTGGCGCTGGTGCGCGCGCTTGCCGAGGTCCACAGCGGCAGGCTCGCCATCGAAAGCGTGCAGGGCAAGGGCACGACGGTGAGCGTGACCTTGCCGCTTGCGCGCGAAGAAACGCTGGCGCTGGCCGGTTAGGCCGCTTTCGCCGTCTGCGCGACGCCGAACACCCGTTCCAGCCGGGCCGCGACGCGCGGCGCGGCGAATTCCGATCCCACCATGAAGCGCATCAGCGGGCCGAAGCTCTCCAAGGCCGCGGGGCCGACGGCATAGAGGCCGGCGACCGGCGTCTCGAAGCTGTCGGAGAGGATCGGCGTGCCGTCGGCGAGCGAGGCGCGTTCGATCAGACCCTTTTCCAGGAACGGGATGCGGCGCAGGTCCATCTTGTAGCCCGTCGCGGCGATCACATGATCGAAGGCGAAGGTCTCCGCGCTCCTGGCGCCGTCCTTCAGCGTGAGCGTGACGCGGTTGCCCGCGCGCTCGGCCTTGGCGAGCGTCTTGCCCAGCGACATGGCGATGACGCCCTCGACCTTCTCGCGCATGAACCAGCCGGCGGCGGGATGCATGTGGCTGTCGATGGCGCGGCGCTTGAGCGCGGCCGGCAGGCGATAGAACAGCAACGGCGCTTCGGCGCAGAACAGCGAGCGCCAGCCGCGGCCGATGCCCGAGGCGGGGCGCAAGGTGCGGCCGATCAAGGTCTCGTCGGCCGCGTCCGGCACCTTGTTGAATTCGATTCTGGGCGCGCGCGCGACGATGCGCACCTTGGCGCCTTCCTCGTGCAGCAGATGGGCGAGGTCGACGGCCGAGGAGCCGGCGCCGATGACGGCGACTTCCCGGCCCTTGAAGCGGGCGACGTCGCGATGGGCGGCGCTGTGGCTGACCAGCTCGGACGGCAGGTCGCGCAGCACCTCCGGGGTGTGCTCGAACCAGGTGATGCCGACGGCGAGGACGACGCTGCGCGCGCGCAGGCTCTCGCCGGTCTCGAGTTTCAGCGCATAGCCGTCGCCATGGGCTTCGACGGAGGTGACGTTCGTCTCCTCGACGCCCGGCACATAGCGCTTCTGGAACCAGTGGGCATAGGAAAGGAACGTGTCGAGCGGAACCGGCAGCGCCTGATCGGCATAGGGAAGGTTGTTGCGCGCGCACCAGGCCTTGAGCGTCGACTCCTCTCCCGGGGCGGAGAGGTTGGAGGCGAAGCCGTCGGACTTCAGCGTCATGGTCTTGGGCATGTGCTCGGACCAGGTCGTCATCGGCCGGCCGAAGATGCGGAAGTTCACGCCCCTGGCCGCCAGATGCGCCGCCAGCGAGAGACCGTGGGGCCCGGCTCCGATGATGGCGACGTCGCAAGTCTGTGTCATTTCAGCTCTCCGAAGTTCCTGTTTCGGGACAGGCGTCCCGGTCTGATCCGCGCATTGCGGGGATTTCCGCCCCGCACGGCCTTCGTTTCGAGATTCGTGCCAGGAACGGGACATGCAGATGACCCATCCGATTGCCCCAAAAGAGTCCCGCAATGGCACGAAAGGTCCTGCTGTTCACGACAGTCGATTGGGTGTCGACGGCGCGCTATGCCGGCGGTTTCAAGGCCGCGTCCTGGACGGTCGACGCGCTGGCGCCGAAAGGCACGCCGGTCACGCTCAGCCGCTATCTCGACACCCATCACCGTTATCGCGCGCTTCGGGCGCCTGCCTCGCTCAGGCGCGCGCTGGACGCGTCGCGGCCCGATCTGATCGTGGCCTGCGACGACCGCGCGGTGGCGCTGCTTCTGCGTCTTCATGCCAAGGCCGATGATCGGATCAAGGCGCTGATCGCCCGCTCGCTCGGCAGTCCCGAGAACTTCCCCGCCATGATCTCGCGCAGCCTGTCGATGCAGGCGGCCGCGCAAATCGGCATCCGCGCGCCGGAAACGGTGCAGGTCGGCAATGAAGCGGAGCTGGACACCTGCCTCGACAAGCTCGGCCTGCCCGCGGTGCTCAAGGCCGACGGCAGCTGGGGCGGCGACGGCGTGATCGTGGCGCGGTCCAGGGACGAAGCCCGCGCCGCCTTCGCCAAGCTGATGCGTCCGGCCTCGCGGCTGCGCAATGTCGCGCGCGCCTTGCGCCGCAAGGACGCGCATTTCCTCATCGAAGCGGTGCGGCCCAGCAAGCAGCGAGTCAGCGTCCAGAAATTCGTCACCGGAAGCGGAGCGGCCAGCGCATTCGCCTGCTGGAAAGGCGAGATGGTGGCGAGCCTGCATTACGACGTGCTGATCGCCGACGGCGCGATCGGTCCGCCGGGCGTCATCCGTCGCGTGGATTGCGCGCAGATGGAAGAAGCCTCGCGCCGCATCGCCGGGCATTTCGGCCTGTCGGGCATCTACGGTCTCGACTTCATCCGCGACGACAAGGGCCTGGTCCATCTCATCGAGATCAACCCGCGCACCACCCAGGGGGGCACGCTTGCCTTCGGCGACGGCCGCGACATGCCGCAGGCCCTGGCCGGATGTGTCACCGGCACGCCCGCGACCCGGCGCGAAGCGATCCCAGACGACGTCGTCGCGTTCTTTCCGGCCGAATGGCAGCGCGACGCGTCGAGTCCCTATTTGATGTCGGGCTATCACAACGTGCCGTGGGACGATCCGGCGGTGTTGAAGCACTGCTTCGACGGCCTGCCGCAAGCGCAGACGCCCGACCGCAAGGCTGCGATCGAGCGTCTGTTGGCCTCTGCGCCCACGGGGGAGGGAAGGGCGCAGAGTATCGGTGCCCGGGCCTATTTGAACCCGGTGCAGGCGTAGGACAGCACGTCGCCGTTGCTGGGCGTGCCGGGCCCGGTGAAGGTCACCGACGAGGTGGATGCCGCCGTGACGATCCAGGGATTGCGGGCCGTCGCCGACTCGTCCTGGGCGAAGCAGACCGGCGCGTTGCTCCAGGGCGTCGCGAAGTTCAGCTTCAACACCGCGCTTGCAGGCGTGCCCAGGGTGATGCGGCCGGCATTGTCGTTGCCCACGATCGTGGGGCTGCCGGCGCCGGCGCCGCCGCCGCCGGTCTGATCGATCGCCGGCGCGCCGCCACTGGTGGTGAGATGCCACACGCCGCCGCGCGAGGTGACCGCGAATTGCGGCAGCGTCGAGCTGTTGTTCCCGACCAGGACGTTGAGGAAGCTCAAGGTCGAGCCCGAGTTGTTGCTGTGGCTCTGCGCGGTCGTTCCCCACACGCCGCGCGCGGTGACGTTGAGATGCGTGCCGTCGATCTTGCTGTACGACATCAGCTCGCTATCGACCAGCAGGATGCCCGGCGACGGGAACCCGGCGGCGCTGGTCACCGCGATGGAGCCGGTGCCGCTGGTCAGCAGCGCGTGGATGTTGGACGCGTGCGTGGTGGTGCCCGTGTTCAACACCTCAAGCGGTGCGCTCACGCCTTCGCCCGTGCCGATGCCGAAGCCACCGGATTCGGCACGCGCGACCTCGGTGACGGTCGTCGTGCCCTTCTCCGTGGCCTTGAGCGTGGTTGCGGCGCAATTGGCGCTGGACGACCAGGCTTCGCAGGCCTGCACGGAAAAGCCGCCGACGGGGGACGCGGTATAGCCGTTGGTCGCTCCGGTATAGCCGCTGCCTTCGAGAGCCGCGATGACATCGCCGTCCGCAAGCGCGGTCTTCGAGGCGTTGGTGCCGTTCGCGCGGCGGCCGGTGAAGGACGTGGCGCCGCCGAAGCCGTCCTGCAGGACGCGGCCGAGCTGGCTGTCGGGCGGGACGATCTGCAGGTCCGTGCCGTCCATCGGCGCGGGCGCGCCACCGGTATTGCCGTTGATCAGGTTGTTCGCGGCCGCGCTGTCCAGCCGCGCGCCCAGCATCGAGGTGTTGCCCCTGGCCGTATCGTCCTCATAGAAGAAGTCGGTCTTGAGGAGATAGCTGCCCGGGAACGAGACGTTGCTCGCGTCGTGGGCGATATAGGCGTTGCCGCCGCCCGGCCGCATGCCTTCCGCGATCAGACAGCCGCTCTCGACGTCGATCTGAGGCTGATCCTGCGCCGTCACCGCAAGGTTGGCGGCGACGTAGTTGAGGCATTCGTTGGCGTCGTCCAGCTTGACGTACAGGCCCGTGCCCGCCTTGCCGCCCTTGCCGCCGATGAACGAGGCGTTGTTGGAATCGCCCTCGACCTTGGCGAAGAAGGTGTTCGGATCGTCGTAGATGCCCTGCGCATCGCTGGCCGGCGCGTAGAGGCGGGTCTCGTTCGAGTTTTCGACGTGGAAGTTGATCGAGTGCCCGAAGGACGACACCATCGAGGCGGTGAAGCCGGCGATGGAATCGTCGTCCTCCTCGTGGTTGGGGATGGGCCCGCCGATCAGATATCCCGTGGCGTTGTTCAGGCCGCTGGCCGTGGTGCCGTCGCCCGCCTTCTTGCCGCCGTCGCTGCTTTCCAGCACATTGGGATCCTAAGCTTAGAATTCCACGTGGACAAGTTGTCG
>JADMIO010690259.1_pt1 | contig 58491 bp, 51 predicted proteins | sample 8958161 | NCBI WGS metagenome assembly JADMIO01 (sample SAMN16585339, study PRJNA669376) | soil metagenome | isolation source: Crop rotation soil | place: USA: Cullars Rotation, Alabama | collected 2011
TGATCGAGCCGGAGGTCGGTTTGATCGAGCCGATGATTTGCCGGAGCAGCGTGCTTTTTCCGCAGCCGCTGCCTCCCATGATGATCATGGTGTCACCGGGAAAAACTTTGAAGCTGACCCCGTTCGTGATCATCCGGGTGCCGAGCTTTTTGTAGAGATCACGGACCTCGATCACCGGGTCGGTGTTCGGTGTCGAGGGCGGCGCCGTCGCGGATTCAATTGGCTCGGCCAGTTCCATGATCAGAAAAAGAAAAAGAGCGCGGTCAAAATAGCATTGGCCACCAGGATCGCCAACAGCGCATGAACCACCGATTGAGTGGTCGCCACACCAACACCCTCCGCGCCGCCTTCCACCTTTAAACCCGCGTTACAGGCGATGGTGATAATGAGCCAGGCAAAAACCAGACTTTTGCACAGCCCGGAATAAAGATCCGCCAGTTGGGTTGCTTCGATCGCGCGCATAATAAAGCCAGCCGTGCTCATATCCAGAGCGAAACGGCAAATGGCCCAACCTCCCACCATGCCGAGATAGTTGCCGAAGACAGTCAGAACGGGGAGCATGATCAGCATAGCCAAAAACCGGGGCACGACCAGGAACCGGACCGGATTTATCCCCATCACGCTCAAAGCCTCGATTTCCTCGGAAACCCGCATCGTTCCCAACTCCGCCGTCACCGCCGAGCCGCTCCGCCCGATGACAATGACTCCGATGAGCAGCGGCCCCAGTTCCCGCAGCATGCTTACCGCCACCAGATTCGGGACGTAAGCATTCGCTCCCAACTTGCTCAGTTCGTGAGACGCCTGCATGGCCAGGGTCAGGCCAATGCTGAAAGCGGTCAAACTGGCCATGGGCAGAGCCTCGACACCGATCCGGATCATCTGCTGAAACACATGACTCGGGCTAAAGGGTTGTTTTCGAAATGGCCCCGCAAACAACCAATAGAGGACGCCCAGATTCAGTTGGAGGTAGCTCCTCAAGGCTTGTCAGGATTGCGCCGCAGCTCTGCCTCCGCCTCCGCCACGCTTGGATACACCCCAAAGATTTCGCTCAGCCGGACCAATTCAAAAATACTGCGGACGCGATTGCTCAGCCCGGCCACCGCCATCCTACCCGAATAAGCGCGCGAGTTCTTGTAATATTCCACCAGGGTCGCCAGGCCCGAAGAATCGATATACTTCACCTCCGTAAAATCCAGAAGCAGCGCCGGGGTTTTTTCGCAGATCTTTGTTTGGAGCAACTGCCGCAACTTCGGCGAGTGCTGAAGATCGATTTCCCCGGCCAATTTGATGATGAGCACCTGCTCGCCCGGTTGTTCCGTCCAATTCATGCCACATCATTAACAATCTCTGGCTCCAATTCAAAGGAGGGAATTTGGGATTTGCCATCTGCGATAGCGACCCCGCAAGACCCAGCGCTTTCTACTGTGATTTGCAATTTGACGATAACCGTAACCTTTACCTGAAAATCCTGTTCGTAGTAAAATACAGATCACGTTCGGAGAATATGGTCCGCCTCTTTTTCACCAATCTTAAAGTGAATCTAGCCGTCGGATTCCTTTTGTTCTTCTTCTCCGAGCGACTCTTCTGGACGATCTTTAAACCAGGCGACCACTTTGCAGATCTCTTGATCACCTGGCTGGCTTATTCGGTTCTCGGTTGTGTTTTCTTAAATATTCTGAAGCGGTGTGAAGCCAGCAAACTTCCGCGAATTGTGCTCGCGGGCGCGATTTACGGCTGGCTTACGGAGGGAGCGCTGGTAGGCACCCTGTACGGTACCGAATCTTCAGCCCCATTTCCACTCAGCATTGTCCAGACGGCCTTGTCCTGGCACATGCTCATTTCGGTCGTCGTGGGATGGTACTTCTTAACAGGAGCAATTCGCCAGGGCTCGCTCCCTAAAACCGTGGCAATTTCAACTGGTGTGGGATTGTTTTGGGCTTTGTGGGCGCCATTCCAATGGCGGGAAACCAATCCCACCATTGTTCCGATCCGGGCCTTCGTCGCCCACGCCGCCCTAACTGGGGCCTGCCTGGCAGTCGCTTGCGGGATTTTATCAGGCGAAGCAACCAGCCACTATAAACCGGGCCGGTTCGGACTTGGAATTTCCGGCCTGATTTTGGCCATTTTTTACAGCCAACAAGTCAAAGCCCTTGGGCTTCGACCCTTAATACTCCTCCCGCTTCTCGTCGGCGGTGTGCTCGCCCTGTTAAGCTGGACCAAAACCAGCCATCAACCACCGGCCGATTGCGTCCCTGCGTCCAGACCGTGGAAGTGCGCTGCCTCCATCATGTTCATGCCGCTAGCGGCCAGCCTCGCGTATGCTTTTCAAATCTCCATCCATACGCGTGGAATCAATCCTTCCTGGATCTTTAATGGAATCGCTCTCCTGGGAGGTCTAACATTTGTCGCGGCCTGCGCGCTCACCCTCAGGAAGGCAGGAACGCGTCGCCCTTAAATTCATCCGCTACGGGAGCTGCGCGGATTCAAATTTGACCCGCTGTGAGGCGTTGATCTCCAGCAACCCAGGCTTCGCTCTGGCGAATTGCGATTCCTCTAACGACGGATCGATTTTTATTGCAGCAATAAGCGCCAACCCGTTCATGACGACGGCGCAGTTCTCACCTACCAATTTGCGTTCCGCGGTGGTGCCGTCAGGATCGCGAAAAACGATTTTGCCTTCCGCTCCGGACGCTGTCTTTGAAATGGTGACCTTGATTCGTGACGCTGTCTCACCTTCCCCCGGCGGTCTGATGCGCGTCCCCCTGCTCACTAACCCCGCATTGAAAGCCGCCGCGTCCGGACAATCGGCTGGCGCGCTGAATTCAATCACGACTGGCGGGACCGCGGGGACGCCGGTGGCTGTCAGGCGCAAGGAAGCGTCCCACTGCAGTGTTCCAGGCTCCATCATCGGATGCCTGACCCAGAACGCGAACGGTTTGGTGCTTAATGCAAGAGGGTAGTATGGCGTCAAAGGCGGAATATATGTGGGCGCATTATCAACCAAATGCTCCTCGAACGCGGTCCCCCCGCTATCTTTCTCGAATTTGATGTCCGCGCTTGTTTCAAATGTCATGTATTCCGGCGGCAATGGAGCCGTCGCCTTGTCCACAAAGAATCTTGTGGAAAAAAACCAATCGAGATCATAAGGAGCGGGATGCCAGCCGTTTGGGTTTCGGATCGTAGTGTCACGTGCGGGACCAGGATTCAGGTTCGAAGCGAAATTGACGTTATCTGCCCTGTTAAGACCAATATAGGAATGATAGATGTATGGACCGGCCGGCACATAGATCGACCTGTAAAAATCAGTAAGTTCGAAATGTATATAAGGAATCCCGGGGTCCCATGCAGGCGGTGGCGGCGCGACAACAGGGGCCGCCGGCTCCGCTGTTTTTTGGGCTTTGTCCTCTTGCCTCTGCAACATGGGTTGTGCTGACATCCCGCGCGAGTTGCTTTGTTGCACAACATGAGCCAACTCGTGGGCAATCAGTGTTCTTCCTCCACGGCTCTGGCCGTCCAGTCGTTCAGCCTGGAAAACAATGTGATTCCCAACGGTGTAGGCCAGCGCCTTCACCGCCCGTGCTGATTCGGTTGCCAATCGATCCGAGTGAATTCGAACATCGCCAAAACTATGCCCGAAACGCCCTTCCATAAAATGGCGAACCCCCGGTTCCAGTGGTTGCCCTGGACTTCGCAAAACCTCATCTACAACCGACGGCATGGCTTGCTCCTCGAGTGAGTGTCCCCATCCTGCTTGCTGGCCTGCCGAATCCGTCTTTGCTCTCGCATTGGGCGAGGAACTAGCCAAAGGAGCCCCAGGACCGTGAGTTGCCACAGGTTTCGTTCCTGCGTCAGCGTGCGAAATGCTCATAACCTCTTGAGCCACTCGGTCGGCCTCCTGTTCAGCGGGATCATGAGCCATGGCGATGGCGGGGTTAGGCCGTGCGGCGATGCCGCCAAAATGGTCGTGGCCAGGGCCAAGCCTCAGAGCGCTCCTCGGAAAGCCTGGAGGACCTCTCAGCCTGGAACCCGTAGCGACCGGCGCGGGAGCCCTATCAAAAAACCGGCCTTTCACGAAAACAGCGCTATTGCTCATATCCCCCCTCTTTTCCTTAATTACATTTCTAATCCCATTGATGAGAAGGGCAAGGACAATCCTGCGCGATCATTTCAGATTGGGACTCAGCATGGGGTGGCGCCGTGCCTGGCTCTTTTCCTTTCCGAGCCTTGCCCCTCATTTCTCTTTTCCTTTTAGCCGGTTAGATTTAAATCGCGCGATGCGTTGGCGGAAAATCAGTTTAATGGGTGTCGGTCTGCTCGGAGGGTCTCTTGGGCTGGCTCTGAAGCGCCGTGCCCTGGTGGGGCAGGTTGAAGGTTATGTGCGCCGGGAATCAAGCATCGCCGAATCTCTAAAAAATGGCGCTGTGGATCGCGCCACCTGCGATTTGGGCCTTGCAGTGGATGATGCGGACCTGATCGTGCTTTGCACCCCTTTGGCTCAAATGCAACCGCTTTGCCAGGCCATGCTGCCCCATCTCAAACGCGGTGCTATCGTAACCGATGTTGGCAGCGTCAAAGGCAGCGTCCTCCAGGAACTGACCCCTCTCTTTCAGAATTCAGGAACATTTTTCGTGGGAAGCCACCCCATGGCCGGTTCGGAACGGATGGGTGTCAGTTCAGCGAAGGCCGATCTTTTCGAGAAAGCTGTCTGTGTGGTCACGCCCGATTCCGCCACTCCTTCCCATATCACCGATGAGGTGGAGACACTCTGGCGCTCGGTCGGGTGCCGCATTTTAAGATTGCCCCCTGATCTCCATGACGAGCTGGTCAGCCGGTCGAGCCATTTGCCCCACGTGCTCGCAACCCTTCTCGCGGATTACGTATTGGGACCCGCACAACCTCCAGAGCAACAGATGCTCTGTGCCGGCGGATTTCGAGACTCCACTCGAATTGCCTCGGGTTCGCCTGAGATGTGGCGTGACATAGTAATTGCCAACCGACACGCCGTGTTGAAGACAATCGAAGACTTCGCAGCCCGGCTCGAACAATTCAAAGATTTGCTCAGGAAAGCCGATCCGAACTCTATTGGAGATTTTTTCCAACAAGCGAAATCACGGCGGGACGCCTGGACACCTCCGAGCGATCCCACCTTGAACGAGTAAACATGGCGCTGCCTGAAGTTATTGAGATTGTGCCCTTGAGCGCGCCCGTGAATGCCGCGATCACAATTCCGGGTTCCAAAAGCATCACCAATCGCGCCCTCATTATCGCGGCACTTTCCCAGGGGGAAAAAATCCTGAAGGGGGCGCTTTGGAGCGAAGACACTCAAGTAATGACTGATTGCCTTCGTAGGCTTGGTTTCGATCTCCAGATTCTCCCTGATCCAGCTGAATCCTCAAACCGCGCCATCATTATCCAGGGCCAAGGCGGTGAAATTCCTAAAGCGGGCAATGATCGCGAGCCGCTGGAACTCTTCGTTGGAAATGCTGGAACGGCGGCGCGATTTCTCGCGGCTCTGGTTTGTCTTGGGCGCGGCAGATACCGTCTGAGCGGTGTTCCCCGCATGCACGAACGTCCCCAGGCCGCGTTGTTCGACGCGCTCCGGCAGCTCGGTTATCGAATCGATTCGGCAAACAACAAACTACCCGCAGTTATTTATGGAGGAGGCCCTCGCAAAGCCTCCTGCACAGTCAGCATCGAGCACAGCTCGCAATTCGCTTCCGCCTTGATGCTTGCGGCGGAGAAGGGCCAATGGGATATCAAACTCGTGGGAGAAAATGCCGATGAATCGCCCTACGTAACGATGACCTCGGCCTTGCTCCAGGAATTTAAGGCCACCGGTCCAGAGTTCGAAATCGAACCGGACGCCTCGAGCGCGAGTTATATCTGGGGCGGGAACTGGTTGTTGAATCGTGCGGCCCCAACCCAGGGTTCCAGTGTCAGCGTAGCGCATTGGATGAAGCATTCGCTCCAAATCGATGCGCAGTTCCCATCCATGGTTTCCCGGTTTCCATCCACAGTCTCGCGCCAGAATGATCTGGGAGACAGCATCATGACCGCGATTGCGCTTGCCCCTTTCGCGGACGAGCCGAAGAGCTTTTCGCATCTGGCGCGGTTGAGAGTGCAGGAGTGCGAACGCGTGGCGGCTTTGAGGACAGAATTGGGCAAATGCGGTGTTCGCGTGGAGGAGCGAGGGGAAACACTGACAATCTGGCCCGGGCCCGTTCGTGGCGCTGCCATTGAAACGTACAACGACCATCGCATGGCGATGTGTTTCGGTACTTTAGGTTTGAAAACGGAGGGCATCCGTATTCAGAATCCGGCCTGCGTGAAAAAAACCTTCCCAGATTTTTTCCAGAAACTTGCCGAACCTCCGCCGCGCGGACTCGGGGTCGAGATTCGTGACTGCCGCTCCGGGGCTATATTGAACGGGAAAGCTTTGTTGCCCGAATGAGCAAACCGATTGTCATCGCCATAGACGGCACGAGCGCGAGCGGAAAAAGCACCAACTCCAAACTCGTTGCCGCCGCGCTTGGATATGTTTATGTCGATACGGGCGCGATGTATCGAACGCTCGCCTGGTATTGCCTGCAGAAGAAGATTGATGTTCATGATCCAAAGGCGGTCGCCAGCGCTTGCCGGCAATGGAAAACTCGTCTTGATTCCATTGATTCAAAAGTCCGGCTCTTGGTTGATGGTTATTATCCGGAAAAGGAAATCCGCACGGCGGAAGCAAGCGCCGCGGCGGCGCATGTCGCAGCCGTTCCCAAAGTGCGCGAATGGATGAAGAAAGTTCAACGCGAATGCACTCAGTTTGGCAACCTCGTGATGGAAGGGCGTGACATTGGCTCCCATATTTTTCCCGAAACCGACTTTAAGTTTTATCTTGATGCTTCACTGGACGAACGGTCGCGACGCCGCAGTGCCGAAGGCGTGAAGGAGGATCTAGCGGCGCGAGACAAACGCGACAGTCAGCGCGCTGCGGCGCCTTTGATGATTCCGCTGGGTGCTAAAGTAATTAATAATTCGAGCCAAACACCGGAGGAGACCAGCAAAGTGATTCTGGATGAAATCCGTCGTAAATTGAAGAGCAGGGAGGATGGGAAGGCCCGCTGAGGGGAGCAGGCCCAACGAACACAATGAATCCACTCTACTGGCTCGGCTGGATTGGTTTTCGTTTATTCTTCGCAATCTATTTCCGCCGGCGGATTGAGGGAGCGGAAAATGTCCCCAAAACCGGCGCGGTGCTCTTCGCCTCTAATCACGCAAGCTTTCTTGATCCACCTCTGGTTGGTTCGAGTGTTCGCCGCCAGATTCATTATCTGGCCCGAGACACCCTGTTTACCGTCCCACTATTTGGATGGATTTTGCGCCAGGTGAACTCAGTACCAGTCGATCGCGAAGGCGGCGGCGCTGCCGGTTTAAAGGCCGTCCTGGACACATTGAATGACGGCCATCCAATGATTCTTTTTCCTGAGGGCACGCGCACCAAAGATGGAACCCTTCAACCCGCCCGGTCCGGCATAGGGCTCGCCGTTATCAAAACCACAGCGGCGGTTGTGCCGGTGCTGGTCCTTGGCTCGTTTGAGGCGCTGAATCGCTACCATTCGTTCCCCCGCCCCCACAAAGTCACGGTACGATTCGGCAAACCGCTGGATTTTACTCGATATCGCGCTGAAGCGAGGACTTGCACCAAGCCACGGCTGAAAGAAATTTATCAAGAGGTTGCGGACGAGATCATGCGAGAAATCGCCGCCTTACGCTGATTCAACCCCCAGCCCGCGAGCCACCACGGGTGAATTCAAGAAGGATTGATACGCGAGCCGGATCCCGCTCTCCAAATCCACTTGCGGTTTCCAGCCCAGCAGCGTCAGAACCGAAGTATCCATCAATTTCCGAGGAGTGCCATCTGGCTTGCTGCTGTCCCACCGAATTTCGCCTGGGAAAGCGACGACGTGCCTGACCAGTTCGGCCAGCTCTTTAATCGTAATGTCGCTTCCGAAACCCACATTGACGAATTGCTCCTCGCTGTAATGCTCCATCAAAAAAACGCAGGCCCGCGCCAGGTCATCAGAGTAAAGAAATTCGCGGCGCGGAGTGCCACTCCCCCAACAGACGACTTCCTTCGCTCCCGAAACTTTCGCTTCATGAAACCGCCGGATGAACGCGGGGAGGACATGGGAGGTTTCCAGGCCAAAATTATCATTAGGGCCGTACATGTTTGTCGGCATGGCGCTGATGAAATCGCACCCATACTGCCGCCGGTAGGCCTGACACATTTTGATCCCCGCGATTTTGGCAATTGCGTACCATTCGTTCGTCGGTTCAAGCGGACCCGTAAGCAGATATTTTTCTTTGAGCGGTTGCGGAGCCAGTTTCGGATAAATGCAGGAACTGCCCAGGAAGAGCAATTTCTTTGCCCCCGTCAGATATGCGGCGTGAATGAGATTGTTTTGAATCTGCAGGTTCTCGTAAAGAAAGGATGCGGGCAGAACATTGTTTGCGTGAATCCCGCCCACTTTCGCCGCCGCCACAAAAACATACTCCGGCTGCTCCTTGCGAAAGAACTGCTCGACCGCGTCTGCATCAAGCAGGTTCAACTCCGAACGGCTCCGGCCAATCAAATGCGTGAAGCCCTGGCGCTCCAGTTCACGCCAGATCGCGCTTCCGACCAGCCCGCGATGTCCAGCCACATAAACCCGTGTTGTCTTGCTTAATGGCACCGCGACTATCTACGGCAACCTGTAATTTGTGGCAAGATTTGCCTTTTCTTCACGTTATTCGCGTTTCTTCTTTGTCGCCGTTGCCGCCGTTCCCGTGCCGCCCATTGCATTCCCTGACAGTACTGTCAAAATAGAACAACGGAGGTCTTATGATGGAAGAAAATGATCCAGGCTTGAGCCGTCGGGATTTTGTCAAAGCTGCCGTTGCCACGGGCGTTTTTCTCGGCGCGGGAACTGCGGGATGGTCGGCGGAAACCCAAAACGGGATGATTTATCGGACTCTTGGCCGGACGGGCGAAAAGATTTCTGCCATCGGGTTGGGTGGGTATCATATCGGCGTGCCCCCCGAGGAGCAGGAAGGAATCCGAATGATTCGAAGCGCGATCGATCGGGGGGTGACTTTCATGGATAATTCATGGGATTACCACAACGGTGGGAGCGAAGAACGCATGGGCAAAGCATTGGAGGATGGCTACCGGCAGAGGGTCTTTCTCATGACTAAAATCGATGGCCGCACCAAACAATCAGCCGCGAAACAGATCGATGAATGCCTGAAGCGCCTGCAAACCGATCATATTGATCTGATGCAGCATCACGAAATCATTCGATTGGAAGACCCGGACCGTATTTTCGCCGAAGGCGGAGCAAACGAAGCGGTGCTTGAGGCGAAAAAGGCGGGAAAAGTCCGGTATATTGGTTTCACCGGGCATAAGGACCCCCTTGTTCACCTACGGATGCTTGAAGTGGCGAAGCAGCACAACTTTCGGTTTGATGCAGTGCAGATGCCATTGAACGTGATGGACGCCCATTTCCGCAGTTTCGGGAAAAATGTTCTGCCTGTTCTTGTGCAGGACCAAATTGGAGTGCTTGGGATGAAACCGATGGCGTCGGGGTTGATCCTTCAAACAAACACCGTGAGCCCCATCGATTGCCTGCACTACGCGCTGAATTTGCCTACGTCGGTCGTGATCACAGGTTGCGATTCGATGAAAAGGGTGGATCAGGCCATCGAAGCTGTTCGCACCTTCAAACCGATGAGCCAGGACCAGGTTGCGGCGTTATTGGCCAAAACCTCTCAATTGGCCATGACGGGGAAGTATGAGCTTTTCAAAACGGAAACCCGTTTCGACGCGACAGCGCAGCATCCTGAATGGCTTGGGTAAAGGGCGCCTTGGTTCGAGAAGATTTCATTAATCTGGAAAGCATTTTAGGCTTGGCTGATTATATGTAGAGGAAGCACGACCGCCAGGTGAGAATTGTTCAGACCTCTTGCCTGGCTATTCCAAGGCTATCCGGGCGGTCTGGATGTCTCTGGCGACCTGCTTCTTAAGCTCATCCATCGAAGCGAACTTTTGCTCATTGCGAATACGCTCGGAGAAAATCAATTCCAATTCTTCGCCATAAATTTCCTGATCGAAGCCGATAATATGCGTTTCGACGCGGAGTTGAGCGACAGACTGCGCGATGGTCGGACGGACACCAATATTAGTGGCGGCTGCGTAGGTCTGGCCCCTTACAGCGGCGTGAGTGGCATAAACGCCGCTCGGTGGGACGGCCAATCCGTCCACGTTTATGTTTGCTGTGGGAAATCCGAGCTTGCGGCCAACCTGATCTCCTTTTTCGACAATTCCGGCCAGCGAATAGGCGCGCCCAAGCATTTGTCCCGCGGCGTCAAAATCACCAGATGAAATAGCTTTTCGTATTCGCGTGCTGCTCACGGGTTCACCATCCAGGGCGACCGCGGCCAAACCATGGACAGCAAAGCCCAATTCGCGCCCGAGATTCTTGAGGACCTCAACGTTTCCACCGCGTTTGTAACCAAAAGTAAAATTGCTGCCTACGCAGATGCTATGGACATGGCCAAAGCCAGAAGTCACTTCCCGGATGAAGACATCCGCCGGCTTATGGCTAAAATCCTCATTGAATTCGATAAGCAAAGTGGCGTCGAGTCCGAGTGAGGAAATGGCCCGGAGCTTTTGGTTCAAATTGTAAATGAGCGGCGGAATGCGCTCGGGCGCGACGATGGTTTTGGGATGCCGGTCGAAGGTCACGGCGACAGCGAACCCGCTGTGCTGATGGCTATCATGGATTGTTTGGCGGATGACCTGCTGATGGCCGAGATGGACACCATCAAACATGCCGATGGCGAGTGAAACTTTACGGCCTTGCGCCTGCAACTCTGAGGGTTGGCGCAGAAGTTTCACGGATTTAGCCGCCGGAAATCTTCAGGAATGGAATCACCCTCTTTCCCAGTTGTTCGGGAGACAAGGCCAGCGCCTCGGCCAGCGGAATGGCGTCAGCTACGTCGAATTTCCCGGACATCACGCGGCGCAACGCGGAGAGGTGCGCGCCAGAACCAACTTTTTCGCCGATTTCGTGGGCGATGGTGCGGACGTATGTTCCTTTGGTGCAGGCCAGGCGGAATTGGGCGAGGGGTTCGTTATACTCGCTAAAGCGAAAGTTATAGATGTGAATCAATCTTGGTTCACGCGGCACTTCAACGCCTTTGCGAGCCAGTTTGTAAAGTGGAACCCCGCCTTTTTTCACCGCCGAAACCATAGGGGGCGTTTGCATTTGATCGCCAATAAAAACCGCGGCGTACTCATTCAGTTGCTCGAGTGTCAGAGGTGGAACCGGAAGCGATGAGACTATTTCGCCATCGCTGTCATAGGAATCTGTGGTTTCTCCAAATTTTATGGTGCCTTCGTAAACTTTGTCGGAGGACATAAGCCGTTCGGAAAGCTTTGTCCCGCGGCCGACTAGAATAATGAGCAGTCCTGTCGCGTTCGGGTCGAGAGTCCCGGCGTGACCGACTTTATCGAGGCGGAACTGGCGCCGGATTGAGGCGACGACATCATGGGAAGTCGGCCCCGTTGGTTTGTCAATCAGCAGGGCTCCGTCAAAAGCTTCAAACGCTTGCATGATTGTGCGAGTTGAGGGCTTTTTTGAGGGCTGCGATGACGCGCCGCTGAGTCGAGAGCGGAGTTCCTTCAATTCGCGCCCCCGCGGCCGCCTGATGACCACCGCCGCCAAAAGTTTGTGCGATCTTGTTGACGTCGATCTTATCGCTTTTGGAGCGCAGGCTGATGCGAGTAAGTGTGGGTTCGATTTCTTCGAACACACAAGCAACGACCACAGGTTCGATCGCGCGAATATGGTCGATCAATCCTTCGCTATCGCACGGCTCGGAGCCGGTGCGCACATAATCCTTTTTCTTCAGCCAGAAATAAGCGATTTGGTTGTTGTGAGTCAGGCGGAAGGCGTTGTAAACGTGCCTGAGCAATCGAACACGCGCCAAAGGAAACGATTGGTAAACCTCATCGCAAATTTTGGCGAGATTCGCGCCGCGCTTAACCAGTTCACCGGCCACATGATAGGTGGCCGGACGGGTGGTGGGATATTGAAACGACCCAGTATCAGTCGAAACCGCAGTGAACAGACAATCAGAAATCGCGGGAGTGATGGGCCATCCCGCGGCTTTGAGAAGTCGAAAGATCAGTTCCCCACTGGAAGGTTCACGAGCCGCGATCCAATTCATGTCACCGTAGCGCGTGTTGCTCGCGTGGTGGTCGATATTGATCAGGGTTTTGCGATCCGTGATCGCTTCCATGACCGTCCCAAGACGCTCGAGACTCGCGCAGTCGGTGGCGACGACACAATCGAATTTGTGGCCCATAACTGGCGTTCTGATCAACTTCTTTGGATCGAGAAATGCCAGCTTGCTCGGAACGCAATCCTGGTTCCAGACAGTGACCTCCTTGCCCGCATTTTGAAGCGCGAGCCCCAGGCCCAATTGTGAACCGATGCAATCCCCGTCCGGGCGCACATGGCCGACGATGCAAATCGTCTGGCTTTCCTTCAAAACCTCGATGATACGATCAACGATCTTCGGATGGATGTTCATCGGAGGGCGGAGTTTTTTCCAATTCTTCGAGAATTTCGAGAACGCGATTTCCTCGTTCAACAGATTCATCAAATATAAACTTCAATTGCGGGGTGTATTTTAAAATCACTGAGCGTCCAACCAGTCCCTGGATGCGTTTGCGGTCTTTCCGCAACAGTTCGCTGGCGCGCTTTTTCTGGGCCTCTGTTCCAATCACGCCGACATAGACGACCGCGGAGTGAAGATCGTTGGCCACGCCGACCTCATTGACCGAGAGAACGCCAACTTCTTCAAGGGGGAGTTCGCGGCGGAGCACTTCACCGATTTCACGCTTTAGCAATTCGCGAACTCTTTCATGTCTGAGAGATTGCATAACCTCCATTCCACCCAAAGCCGCGCGGCTCAGAGTTTCTGGGCGACCTTCTCGAGCGTGTAACACTCGACAAAGTCACCAGGTTGAAAATCATCGAAGCCATCCAGGCGGATACCGCATTCCATGCCGGCACGAACCTCGTTCACTTCGTCCTGGAAGCGGCGCAGCGTCAAAGAAACGCCTTCGTAGATTGCGCCCTTGCGCCGCACGACACGCATCTTGCCTTTGACAAGGCGGCCGTTCGTAACCACGCAACCGGCGACGTTGCCGCCTTTCGAAAGGGTGAAGATCTTCCTGACCTCGGCCTGGCCGATGGTCACTTCCTTGATCAACGGATCGAGCAAGCCGGCCATCGCTTCCTTCACCTGATCGATCAATTCATAAATGATTGCGTAGAGCTTGATTTGGACACCTTCGCGCTTGGCAATATCTGTGACACCGTTATCGACGCGCGTGTGGAAGCCGAGAACAATCGCTTTGGAGGCAGAGGACAAAACAACATCCGATTCGGTGATCGTCCCGACGGCGCTATGTATGATTTCCAGCGACACTTTGTCGGACTCGATTTTCTTAAGCGCATCGACAATGGCTTCAACCGAACCTTGCGTATCGGCTTTGACAACGACCTTGAGGACTTTGTTCGATTCCGAAGCGAGAGTATCAAAGAGATTTTCGAGGGTAATTTTGGGACGGCGCTCCGCGTCCAATGCTTTGGCGGCCAAAGCCCGTTCTTCAGCGAGATCACGCGCCATCTTTTCATTTTCAACGACCCCGAATTCAAGGCCGGCCTCGGGAACGCCATTCAAGCCAAGCACTTTGACCGCATGCGATGGCGGCGCTTCCTTCATGCGCTTGCCATCTTCGCTGATCAATGCGCGCACCCGCCCGTAAAACGGACCGCACAGAATTGTATCGCTGATCTTCAGTGTGCCTTTGCGCACCAGGACCGTCGCGGTGGGGCCGCCGGGCTCCAGCCCGGATTCGATAATGTTTCCCTTGGCTGCGCGAGTTGGGTTGGCCTTCAATTCCATGATTTCGGATTGAAGCACCAGAATTCCAAGAAGCTTATCGATGTTTAGCTTCGTTAGGGCGGAGACGTCCTGGAAGATTGTTTGGCCTCCCCATTCCTCAGCGACCAGCCCTTTTTCCTGCAACTGTTGACGAACCCGCATGGGATTAGCATTTGGATGGTCGACCTTGTTCACCGCCACGATAATCGGAACTTTTGCCGCCTGGGCGTGGCTCAACGCCTCCAACGTTTGGGGCATCACCCCATCGTTGGCGGCAACCACCAGGATGACAATATCGGTGACATTCGCTCCACGCGCGCGCATGGCGCTGAAGGCCGCATGGCCGGGAGTATCGAGGAAAGTTATTTGCTGCAAATCCTTGGGACGGTCCGGATGCGGGATGGAAATGGTATAAGCGCCGATATGCTGCGTGATCCCGCCGGCTTCCCCTGCAGCGACATTCGCTTTGCGGATCACGTCCAACAAGGTTGTTTTGCCATGATCGACATGGCCCATGATCGTGACCACCGGCGGTCGAGGATTGAGGTCCTCCTGCTTCTCTTCGATGTCCACTTCGACCTTGCGAACTGGCGCGTGAATAGTCCCTCCCCCGCGCTCACGCTTCTCAACTTCAAACCGGAAGCCATACTTCGCGCAAATCTTCTGCGCGGCCACCTCATCGATAGCCTGGTTGACCGTGGCGAAAAAGTTCAACGCCATGAGATCGGCGATGAGCTGGAACGGTTTCTTGTTCAAACGTTCGGCCAAATCGCGAACGATGATGGGCGGCTTCATCGTGATGAGCTCACCCGTGGTTGGCGGGACAAACTTGGGCTCGACCGAACCGGCGGGTTTAGGCGCCTCTTTGCCGAACGGCATCCCTGGGCGCCGTTGTTGTTGCCCCCCCTGGAACCTTCCCGGTTGTTGTTGCTGCTGACCCGGACGCTGCTGGAATCCGCCCGGACGAGCCTGGTCGGGGCGGCGAAAATCACCGGGCCGACGCGGTGCTTCCGCTGGTTTTTGGGGAAGCTTGACGGAACCAATTTTGTCGCCTGTTTTCGGTCCGGGTTTTGGGGGCAAGGTAATAAAACCGATCTTGTCGCCTACTTGAGGCCCCGCTGGAGCGGGAGAGGGCGGCGGTGGCGAAGGTGGGGTTTGGACTTCCAAAGCAGGTGGCACAGAAATGGGAGGTTGATCAGGCGCGGTGGGTGGAATTACTTCAAGGGCTGGAGGAACAGCGGCTTCAGGCGCTGGGGGTGCGGGTTCGGCCTTGATCTCGGGAACTTCAACAGGTAGCGCGGTTGAAACTTCAATAGGCGGTGTTTCGATCGGAGGAGGAGCGGGAGCAGCAACCGGTGGGATTTCCTGCACCGGAGCTGGCGGCAGATCGAGTATTGGCGCGGGAGTAATTTCAGCAGGCGCAACAGGGACCACAGGCGCGACTGGTTCTGGAGCGGCCGGAACTGGCGCGACTTTGGGAGTAAGATGTTGTTCGAGATATTCAGCGGTGATTTTATCAAGTGAACTGGAGGGAACCTTAGCGCCCGGAATTTTCAATTCCTTGGCTTTGGCAAGCACTTCCTTGCTTTCCAAACCAAGTTTCTTTGCTAAATCGTAAATACGAACGGGCATATCGGTTCTTTCCGAGCCGGACTGGGAACAGCGTCTTCATGCACTTACATGCTGACGTTATGCTCACCGGGGTTCATCTTATTTCCCTTCATTTTTGCGCCGCACCGCTTCGGTGCGCACAGCTTCAATGATCGCTCCTGCCTGGCCTCCTATCTCCGGGATATCAGCCAGGTCCCCATGTTCGGCCTGTAACAAATCTTCAAACGTATGAAATCCATGATGCACCAACGAGCTGGCGATTTCCGGCGTCAAGCCTGGAACACTGGCCAGCGCTTCAATGGCCCGAGCCACTTTCTCCTCGAAGCCCATTGTCGTCACCTGCTCCGGCTCGATGTCGATATGCCATCCCGTCAACTTTGATGTCAGGCGGGCATTCTGACCTCGTTTTCCAATGGCCAGGGAAAGTTGGTCCGGCACCACCAGCACTTTTACCCTGTGACTGGCTTCATCCAGCTCGAACTGCTTCAACTTCGCCGGGGCGAGCGCGTTGGCAATGTAATTCTTAATATTCGGGTCCCACTTGATAATGTCCACCTTCTCGTTGTTCAGTTCCCGAACGATATTCTTGACCCGCTGTCCCCGCAAGCCGACACATGCCCCAACCGGATCGACTTTTTCATCACGCGACCAAACCGCCAGTTTCGTCCGGAAACCCGGCTCACGCGCGATCCCCTTTACTTCTATGGTTCCGTCATTGATTTCGCTTACTTCCAATTGGAAGAGCTTGACTACAAAATTTGGGTCAGCCCGGGAAAGAATGATCTCCGGACCGTGCATGGTGTTTTCGACGGCGCGAACGTAGCAGCGAATACGTTCCCCAATCTGGTATTCTTCCGTTGGAACACGTTCCCGGTTTGGAAGAAGCGCTTCATACTTCCCGAGATCCACTGTCACGTCGGAGCGATCAAACCTTCGAACCACCCCGCTGACAATATCGCCCGTCCGGTCTTTGAATTCCGAAAAAATCAATGCCTTTTCCGCCCGCCGAATATGCTGCATCAGAGCCTGTTTCGCATTTTGGGAGGCAATGCGCCCAAAATCGGTGGGTGTAACCTCCACTTCCAATTCCTCACCCATCTGGGCATCTGGCTTGATTCGCCGAGCGTCAAAAATCCCGATCTGATCGTGCTTGGAAATGACCTTGTCTGTAACCAGAAGTTTCGCGAAAGCCTTGATATCGCCTGATTTAGGCTCAATGGCTACGCGCAATTCACGAGCTGGACCGACCGCTTTTTTCGCGGCAGAAAGCAACGCCTCCTCAACCGCTCCCATAAGGACATTCCGGCTGATTCCTTTCTCCTTTTCCCAATACTCCAGTATGGCTAAAAATTCGGCGTTCATATGCTCCGCTCCATCCCCCGAGGGAACAAAAAAGTCGGCAGTTTGACTCCGACTTCTTCAGCGCTGGCAACCCAGCAATAGAATCTTTGCGTAGAGAAAACTAAGGTCTGCTTCGCTCCGCGTCAAGCCGCAAAAGCCAAACCCATCTTATGATCTCGATGATTCGTATTACGACCGGGTCATGCCTTCTTGCTTGGGCTTGCTGAAGCCTACGCTTCAGAATTTGGTTCTGGTTTTTTCAAACAATCCCCCTACCATCAAGGCGATGCGCGCTATCAATGGCATTTATGGGGCTGGCAGGTTGTTTTGGTCCTGAGCGATGCATTTTCCTTCCACACATTGGAGTTTGCTCGCGAAAGCTTCCATCAATGGAGACAGCGAAAGCTCCCGCGCATTAGAGGAGTTATGCCAGCGCTATTGGGAACCCATCCGCCTTTTTATCAGGAGCCGGGGTATTTCCGAATCTGAGGCCGAAGACCTCGCCCAGGATTTTATTGTCCATTTGATCCAAAAATCGACTTTCCGAAGGGCCGACCGGATGAAAGGGCGATTTCGGTCTTTCCTGCTCGGGGCTTTGGTTCGGTTTCTTGGCGACAAGGCAGACGCGCGGGCAGCTCTCAAAAGGGGCGGAAAAGTCCAGCATATCAGCCTGGACCAGGCGGCGGATGTCGGGGCCGAAATTCCTCCGGAGGCGGCGGTCATCTTTGATCGCGAATGGGCCGTGACAATTTTGGAAACCGCTTTGAAGCGGGTCGAGCGCGGGTATTCAGAAACAGCGCAACGTAAAACCTTCGAGGTGCTTAAGGGTTTCCTCCCCGGGGCGGTCGAACCGCTTTCGTATGAAGAGGCGGCCACCAAATCAGGTCTTTCCGTCCCCGCGCTCAAATCGGAAATACACCGGTTGCGCCGGCGGTTTCGCGTTTTTGTGCACGAAGAGGTCGCCCAAACGGTTTCAGCCCCTCACGAAATTGAGGCTGAGATGGCCCACCTGCAGCGGGTGCTGATGGACCGTTCAAATCAATTCGGCCCCGTTCATGAAACTTAAGAGAAGGTTTTCCTGAAATGAATTATGGCGGTTGATCGCGAAGAGCCGCAAATGACAGCCCCGAAAACATCCGACACTCCGGCCCGGTGCCATGTGTGCGGCGCGCCGCTGGATAGCGCGCGTCTTGGCGGTTTATGTCCTGCCTGCACGTGGTCAGCCTTATCCAATGATAATCTTAACGGTGACGGTGACGAATCGCCGATTGTCGATGGTTCTTTATTGAGAATTCCTGGTCACGTCGTTTCAAAGGAAATAGCGCGAGGGGGCATGGGCATTGTTTATTTGGCTGAGCAAATCGAACCCCGCCGGACTGTTGCGCTCAAAATGCTCTTGCCCCACCAGCTTGGGTCGGAAGAAATGCGCGAGCGTTTTCGCCTGGAAATCCGCACGATCGCCGCATTGGATCACCCTTCCATCCTGCCCGTCTACCAAGTCGGAGAGCACGAGAGATTGCCCTGGTTTACCATGAAGTTCGCCGCGCGCGGAACACTCAGTGAACGCAGGCAGGACTTTGCCGGGAAATGGCGAGCGATTGCGGAATTGCTCGCAACCCTGGCGGACGCCGTCCAATTTGCCCATGAGCGCGGCATTCTCCACCGCGACTTAAAACCGGGAAACATTCTGTTCGATGACGCCGGGCACTCGTATGTGAGTGATTTCGGTTTGGCAAAATTGGTCAGCGCGGAAACGGATCTGACTAGATCGTTGGCCGTATTGGGGACCCCGCACTATGTAGCACCCGAGATCGCGGCCGGCAGCGCGCAGCAAGCGACCATATCGAGTGATATTTATAGTCTTGGTGGAATACTATATGAATTGCTGGCAGGCCGCACCCCTTTTGAAGCGGATAATGTCCCGGCTCTGCTGCGGAAGATAACGGATACGGAGGCGCGTCCGTTGGAAAAGACACTCAAAGTTCCGCGCGATCTCGAAATCATTTGCTTTAAATGCCTCGCGAAAGATCCGACACGCCGGTATAGCTCGGCGCGTGAATTGGCCCTTGATTTAAGGCGATGGCTGGACGGACGGACGATCCTGGCCAGAGCTCCCGGCAGATTTGAGCTTGTCCGCGCATGGGCCACACGCAATCCGGCATTGGCGGTCGCAAGCGCGGTCATAACGATTCTACTGCTTAGCGTTATCGCCCGTGAGATTTATTCCGCACGACGCCTGCGTGAGGCTTTGTCGGAATCCCTGCTCGCGCAAGCCCGAATGCGCCGAGGCACCGGGCGGGCTGGGCAGCGCTTCGAGACCCTGGCACTGGTAAAGGGAGCAGCGCGTTATCGAGGATCAGGGGCGGACAAAAAAGCAGGGCCGCCTCTCTCCGCCCTTCGGACCGAGGCCGCGGGCGCGCTTGCCTTGCCGGACCTCCGCCGAATCGCCAAATGGCCGGTAGAAATAACGCATTACGAGAACGAGTTCGACTTCACAGCCGATCTAAGCAGTTACTTAAAAGGCAGGCAAAAAGGCGGCCTTGCTTTAGCGCGCGTGGCCGATCAAAAGATCCTGTGGGAATCTCCCGGCAGTGAAACGAACGCCGCTATGGAGATGCGTGTAAGTCCGGGCGGAGAATGGGCGGCGGCACGCTTTTTCGACGGACGTATTGAATTGCATTCAATTAAAAGCAACCGGCTGGTTCGCGAGTGGCATCCTCCTCCGGGGAAACAACCGGCATTCACTTTTGCCCCCGCTGGGAAACGATTTGCGCTGGTCTCGGAAAAATCCGAGGATATTGAAACACTGGATCTTACCCAGAACAGAAAAGTGACACTTCCTTCGGACGGCTCCAGTGCAACGGCCCTGGCTTTTGATTTCAACGGAGATCTCCTCGCGGCAGCGGGCCGTGCTTTGACTGTGTGGCGTATTTCCAATGGCGAAAAAGCCTGGGCAGCGCCGATCAGTCATAAAGCCAGCGCATTGGCCTGGTCTCCGGAAGGGAAGAAACTGGCCGTCGCGCTGGACAGACGCCTCCGCAACACGACAAGTCGTGACGATTTGGCTTCCGATCCAATCCTGGTCTACGATGCGGCCACCGGGGAGCAGGTTCACCTTTTCAGCGAAGAAGCAGCCCGCGTCGAGCGCCTGGCTTTTCATCCGGATGGGCAATCGCTCGCGGCCGCAAGTTGGAGCGGCGAATTGGTTTGGGGCGGACTCGGGCCCAACGGTTTTCGCTTTCGAACCGATGGCGCGCAGAGAGCTTTAACATTTTCAACGGATGGCCGGCAACTGGCCTACGCCCCAACTCGCGAGGAATTAGGGCTTCTGGAGGTGACAAAATCCTCTTCATTTAGCGAATGGAAAACCGGCGCTCAACCGGCGGAAGAAAGTTTCACTATAAGCGTGAGCACTGATGGCAACTGGGTCGCAACCGGCGCCTCCACCGGGATTCATTTGTGGGACGCTGCCCGGCGTGAGGAACTCGCCTCATTGAAATTGCCTGCGCCGGCCTGGTATGTGGAAGTTCTCTTCGGACCTGAAGGCAGCTTTTTATATTATAGCGCGCTTAGTTTTGGTGTCCGGCGGGTAGAACTCATTAAAAGCAATCGAATCGACCGATCTGTTGAATTGCGCTTTGGAGCCGAAACGTCTCTCGGTCCGCCCCAGGACGTAGTTGCCACCAGTTATGCCGCCGACCACCAATCGCTGGTCGTCGGCTACAATCAGCGAGTTTCGCCAAACGGGCTTACTTTTCCCACGATGTGGTTGTGGGAAAACGGCGATCCGGAACGCCGCCGCAAACTGGCCGAAAACTTCCCCTTTGTCGGATACCGGGCCGTGACCGGAGGCAAATGGGGGATCAGTACGGATCTGGTTGAGCCTGATTTGTCGATTTGGGATTTTCAAACCGGACAAAAGGTAAGAAGCCTTGGCATTCCATTGCCCGTTTCCAGCGAATTATCCTCCAATGGCCGCTGGATTGTTACGCGCACCAGGGAGGAATATGCGGTCTGGGAAGTGGGCTCCTGGCAAAAAATTTCCCATTGGCCCATTCTTCCAGACGAGCAGATTGCAGCCCCTCTCATTGCCTCCCCCGATAGCCGTTGGTTTGTCACCGCCACGACAAACGGCCGCCTGATCCTCCGGTATCTTCCCTCCGGCCAGGAACTAATGACCCTGTCGCCACCCCATGCCATGCAACTCGCCTCATGGAATTTCAGCCCCGACAGCAATAGGCTTTTTGTAATGCAGAAAAATGGAGAAGTCTGCGAATGGAATCTCACTGAGATGGGACGTGAACTGGCGGACTTAAGGCTCGATTGGCAATGAAAGATAGATCTCCCGTACCCAGCAGTAAGCGCACAACTCGAATGAACCCAGGAACAGTAGGAGTGAATCGTCATAACGAGTTGAACATTTTTTTGTGTTTCATCGCAGGTGTTGTGCGAACCAGCGGACCATTTCTTCTTTCATTTCGGGAAGATACTCATGGCCGGTTTTGGTGTAGAGGACGCTGCGGAAATCTTTCTCCGATTGCGGCGGGCGATGTAACGAACGATTGCCTCGACGTCACTGGACGCTCTCTCCGTCCAGATTAATTTCCGGTCCATTCGGCAATTCGAGCCTTCATCTGCTCGTTGGTGACAAGCCGGCCCTCTTTGATGTCTCCCTCTGCCAAGCGAAGTGCGGCCAGAAACGCGATCTCGTCGGCAACGTCGCGGTAGTCGATGTCATCGGGAAGCCGGTGAATGGCCTGAAGAACTTGATCCTTAATGCTCATGCAGAAAACCTAGTGAAAGGCGAATGCACTGGCAAGCGTGCGAAACCAGTTTGGTGTGCGCGATGGTAGCGCAGAACCAAAGACAAATTAGCACACCGTCTGCGCAAACCAATCGTGACTTTGGCTGGATCGCCAACGTTTGCAGATGGGAAGCTGGACGTACCTCTCAAATCTGTTAGCTATAGAAAGGAACAAAAAATGAACCCTGAAGATGAACCTTGTGTCAAAAGTGACTGACACCTGGATGGCCCCAGGCAATGAATTTCGAGGTTCTTTTAAGCGTGTATCACCTAAAGCTGGATTAATTATGAAGTTATTTACACCGCTTTTCCTTGCTTGCCTAATTTGTGGATTCCACGCATTTCCCCAAGAGATGGAGATGCTAAGTGCAAAGACAATGCGGGATTTGGTAACCATTCGGATTGGCGAATTGCAGAAGATGCCCCTCCTAACACTCGAAAAACTCAGAGATGAACAGCATAACACATTACTGCACACAGCCGCCGATGTTGGGGCTACGAATGCCATTACGTTCCTCCTTAAGAAAGGATTCAACGTAAATGCGTTGGGAGAAGACGACCAGACTGCCTTGACCTCTGCGATTTTTCGGAATCAGACGAATGCGATCAACATGCTTTTATCTTCGGGCGCTGATCCTCTCTTAAGAGATTCGGCCGGAATGTCGCCTGCTCAATATGTGGTTTTTGAGAAAAGATGTTCCACTTTGAAGATGCTGTTGAAAAAGTATCCACAGATTATGGATTCCACGAACAAAGTCGGCGAAGGCCTTTTGCATACTGCGGTCCGTAGGAGTTCCCTTTGTTGTCTTGAATCGCTGCTAAAGGCTGGAGCCAAGCCAGACACTGTAGATGATTTCGGCACGACCCCGCTCTACTTGGCGGTAGGCAGAGAGGAAATGCCCGCAATTCAGCTTTTGATTCGGTACGGTGCCAATCCTCGCTATTTGAACGGGCTCAACTCGGAATCTCCATTAGATCTTGCGAAGCGCCGATCTATGCAGTCATGCGTCGATTTGTTTAATCGCGCTGAACCTCAGATTCGTTGAGTTTCACATTATTTGGAGTTGCCCATAAGCAGGGCACGAGAATGGGTCGGTCCCGAATGGCGCTTAGATAAGGCCTCGATTTTTAGCGTGTTCATTTTTTGCGGTAACGGCTTCGATGGGGGATTTCTTTGTATTGACGGCGAGGTTTGGTGAGCAGCGGATACGGTTTGGGGCGACGTTTGACCGCGCGGGGTTCTCTTCGCCCTGGTCGCAGCGGCACCAAATCCCGGACGATGTTAGCCACTAACTCATCCCAAAGAGCTTGGCGCTTTCCTTTATTCCGGGCCGCTCCTATGGCCATGGTATATTGCCGAACGGCGTCCACCGTTCCTTTGAAACTGAGTCGTGCCATCTCCACCCCAGCTAAAGCCACGGCTTCAGCCATGAGACAACGAACTAAATTGTAAGCGATTAGATAAGCCAGAACCTCTTTCTCGACCATTTCGGGGCTTTCACAACGCAACTGCTCCATGCCCATGGTGGTCTTGAGATGGCGGAGGACCAGTTCCAAATTCCAACGCCGCGCGTAGAGCGCGATCAACTTATCCGCCGGGTAGGTGGCCGGATCGAGCAGGGTTGTGACCAAGGTGACGCGTTGTTTGCGACCGCGGATCACCGCGTCAAAACGGAAGACCCGCACGATCGTCTCATTGGGTAGATCCCGCCACTCTAGGGGGCTAAGAACACGGGATTTTTCGTATCCTTTCTTCCAGACAAACAAAGCGTCCCCCGGTCCCAAACGTTGATGAGCCCGCCGGAAATCCACCTTGCGGGTGCGGGACAAGCGGGCCAAAACATCAACGGCTAGCTTGGGCAAACAGACCAGCGTGACATAATCCGCAAAGGCCCGGTCCCCGAGGAGAATGTCGCCTTTTTTCAAGAATTCCCAAGCCCGGTGCAAGAGTCGCAGATCATGATTTTTCCAATGATCCATGATCACTTTGGTCAGGGCGCCACTGCCCAGACTGAAGAAGACTAAAAACTTCATAATGGGAAAACCGCAGCCGGGTTTCTGGCCGGAAGGCTGGGGATAGAGCGCTTGATTTTCGGGGGTATCAGGCAGTTGGGTGGTGGAACAATCGACCACTTTGACCGGGCGGCCGTTGAGCTGGCCCTGTTCCCCGACCCGACTGTCCGCGGTGACCGCGGTGGACTTCAAGGCCGCTTCCAAACGTTCCTTGGGTAAGCGCTGGCGAGCCTGGATAAAGGCCGAGGTTCCTTCATCCACCGCTCCTTTGCCTGCGGATTTAAAGAGGGCCTGAACGGCTCGGACGACTTCACGGCAGGGAGTTCTGGGCTTGAGCATCTGCCAGACAAAGCATTCGAAAGTCAGGCGCAGGGTGTAAATGCGGTCCCGGCTATTGGGACCCTCGTCCTGAGAAGCGAGCAATTCCGGGGGCAGGAGCAAGCGGAGTTTCTCAGCCAGGGGCGGGAAATCCAGATGGCGCAAAGCTTGGGCGGTGCGGCGGCCCAGGGCGGCGAGGCGGGCGCGGAGCGAAGGAAAGAAAGGAGTGTTTAGAATAGGGCGGTACTACTACCGCCCTATTGACGCCAATGCTAGCTTATTCGGATGAAAAATGAATTCTCCCTCGCCGAGTCTCAGGCGCGTTATAAAAAACTGCGGGGCTGCCTGGCTCAAACCGGTTGGATCAGCGAAGGCTACGTGCAAGATCGAGGACCCGGCGCGGGAGGTCCTTGCTATCAATGGACCCGCAAGGTGCGCAAGAAGACCGTCAGCGTCGCCTTATCTAAGGAGCAATACGAGTGGCTCAAGCAGGCAATAGAAAACTGGCGCGCAGTCCAGGATCTCCTGAAGGAAATGCAGCGCCTATCTCGGCAGGTGCTCTTTGAAACCCTCCCTCATCCACCTCGCCGCAAACGCTTGGGCAAGAAAGTTTTAGGCCTTATCTAAGCGCCATTCGGGTCGGTCCCTAGCATTGGCAACTTGCGGTGCGCGCCCCCCATTTGATACTCAAGCATTCTGTCGTTCGGGGCCCAAATTACGAGAACAGATCGGATTCGCGAACCTGGCCGGGTTGAAGACCAGCACGCAGCTTGATGAGATTTGTAACTACGACAGAGTCGTTTTCCGGCAGCCCTGAGGCTCGCTTCTCCAGATCCTTTTCCTTCACGCTCTTGACGGACGCAAGTGTGGCCGAACCCTGCAACGCCTTGGCCTCGGCATCGTAGAAATCAAACCACGGATAGCCTGCCTTTGTGTAATCCCTGGCCGTTGGCGGTTTGGACGGCGGTGCCTGACCGGTGATCGCGTGCCATGTGGCTGAGTTGACCAGGTGAATGAAGCACCGGCTGCCGTGCTCCGTGTCCCAATCGTGAATCGAGAATGGGTCTTCATAAATTTCCTGCCGCATGCGGCCTCCGGGGGCGAGGCCCATTCCCACAGCCTTCACGTCCTCGGCAAAAGAGGCCAACATTCTGTGCCTCATCAGCCCGACTCGGGAAACAACCGGAAAGCGCTTTTCAAAGACCTCTGGTCGCATCGGGAAGATCTCGATCTGCATCCCGCCAAACTCTGCTTCGCCGGTCAACTGTTCCTCGACCGAGTAGCCTTCGCCCAGGGGCATCGCCACAAACTGGCGAATAATCCCTTTTTCCACGCAGTAGCCATCGAGCCATGGCTGGGTCGGAACGACCAAATAGTCCTGTGGATTCCGCTTCAGGCCCTGCTGCCACGCTTCACCCGTGATCGCACTGATTTTGCCCGTCGCCACTTTGACTGCGAAAGGATACGAAGTCTCCCGGTTCGACATATGAGGACTCCGAAAGCTCAGCCACAAAGCTTCCGCCTGCCACATCGGCAGCAACACACCTCCGCGCTTGAGCCAGCTTGCCGGCATGCTGCGGGCGTAGTCATCGATATGACGCAGCGGAAAGGAACCCAGGCCGGGTGGCAATGGGTAATCGCGACCGTCGTCGGGAATGCGCAGCGTTCGCTGGAAATCAATCGTCAACGTCGGCTGCATCGGGAGTTCGGGAAAGCTCACGTCCAGTTTGTCGGATTTTAATTCGATCATATGTCCTCATTTGGTTTACCAGTTGCCGTCGCGCACTTCCCGCACGAGTCGAAGCACAGCGTGATCCGGCATATTTTTCAGTTCGCGGATTAACTGGGAAAAAACCTGCGGTCGCTTGCGGATGATTTCCTGCAAATCGCTGGAAACTTTGCCAGCCATCGCCAGCAGCACATCCGGGTCTTGACCCAACTCCAATGCCAGGGCGCGCGTCGTCTCTTCAGACGGCCGCGGCTCCAATCCCCGCTCGATCTTGCTCAGATACGAGGGCTCGATGCCTATCCGCCCTGCCAGTTGACGCAGCGAGAAGGTGTTTCCCTCCCGAACCTGCTTCCCCTCCCGGCATTTCCTGAGATAACGGCCCAGGGCCTTGCTCATGTGTATTAGTTACTACACACTACACGATCTTGCAAGAAAGAAATGAACACCGGTTATATCCTCCGACTGAGTAGTGTCCCTGCGGGCGTCTCGCATGACCGATGCGCGAAGGATGAATGTGGCAAGGCCATCGCCAGCAGGATCAGCCAGAATCTTCAAAGTTTTCGGTTGAATGACAAGCAGGTGCAAGTTTACGCTAGAAAGGCGAATTCTTGAAAACTACCAGGAAGGAGAAACACTCCAGGCTACGGCTCGCTGCTCTCAAACGCGCCTTGCACCCAAGTCTCTTTCGCTTGCTGATCGTTGCCCTGCTGGTTCTCTTTGGCACCGGATTTTGCTGCTCAACCTTCATTTATTACATACGGCCAACGAATTATGAGTTGGTAAAACAGGCCTCAGCAATCGTGCTCGCTAAGGCTGTGAGCTACGAGAAGCCGAAGAAATCTTCTGATTACGGCACATTCAAATTCGAGGTCGTCAAAGTATTGAAAGGCGCCTGGACGGACAAATTCATTTATGAAGAAGGAGTAGAAAACAATCAGTCCTGGGGGCCCGAAGACGATTTCAGTTTTCAGAAAGGCGACACCGGACCATGCAACGCTGTTGATTTGAAATCGGGTCAATGTATGTGCTCTTCCTCAAGCGATTCGAAGAAGAATGGGTTGTGACGGGCCCAGCTTTGAGCCGCATCAATGTGGAAGTCAGAAAGACTAACTCGCCGTGGGTTCAAGCAGTGGAGCAATATGTTCGAATCGCGACTTTGAATGATTACGCGAAGGAAAAACAGGCCTTGTTTGAACTGCGCGATTCGGAACGAAAGTCTGGCAGAATAAAGGAATCGCGGCAGATATCGATGCGCATTTCAGTGACGCGACCCGGCCAAGAGTTTCCCCGATTTGCAGGAGCTTTATTCAAAAGCGACCTCCAAAAGGGACCGTTATTGGGCGCTTTGTGCTATGACTGCCGTTGTCATACCAGTTTTGCTACCCTCCTCCCAAATGAAAATCAAAACATGCAAAACAGCAACGAAACACCAGTCGTTCTCACCTTGTGGCCTGCTCGCACCCGCGGCGCTTGCCTCAAGACCCGAGACATTAGACTTCAACACTTACACGTGTTGGCACGGCAGGTGCTTTTAACGATATTTAACGCTCTTTAACGCTCTTTAACGCTATTCCCCCAATTGTACTGGAAAAAAATCAAGAGAGCTCCTCCAGCGGGGTTTGGTTTCCCTTTTCCTTTGAATACATCCTGAGGTCCGCTATGCTAACCCGCATGAAAGACTATCGTCGGTTTACCCGGCGATGGTTGCGTCAGAGTTGTCTTGAGTGGCGATTCCCATTCGCCCCCCAACACCACTTCCCGGCGCGAACCACCGTCGTACAATCCCCAACCCACGCAAGAACTCCGTACATTCGTAGCGTGGTCGTCCCGACTGCGAGCACTGATACCGTCTCGGTGCCACGCCTTCGGTTCTCTTCCCACCACGGACCACGGACAACTCGCAACTGGGAGGTGAAAAGACCTTTGAAAAGGACATAATGTTGGTAAATTTCTTGCTTTTCTTCCGGCGAAGTTTTAAAGCTTCAGTTTATATTGAACGTTTTGGTGGGATTGGGAGGTTTGTCCACGATTAGCTGTGCGAATTAACAGGCACGAAGTGTGCCCAAAAGTCGCGGCTGCATGAAAAACCCAAATGAGTTGAATGGGAATGGGGGGAGCAAAAATGGCCTTGCACGGGGCAGAAAGGAGATGGTTGAGGCCACGGGGACGTTGTTTCAGTTGTTCGGTCTGCCGCGCTCGACGGGGCAGATTTATGGACTGCTTTACCTTTCAAAGGCTCCACTCTCGCTGGACGACGTGTCGGAATTGCTCTCGATCAGCAAAGGAAGCGCGAGCATAGGCACCCGCCACTTGGCGACATGGGGCGCGATCCGGCAGGTATGGGTGCAGGGAGAAAGAAGGGATTTTTTCGAGGCTTCGGAAGATTTTGGGACGATTCTTCGCGGTGGATACAGTGAGTTTTTGAAACCGCGGCTGAAAGCCTCGGAAAAACGGCTGGAAGAGATCGTAGAGAACTTCTCCGAGGCCGAAAAGAGCGGCGAGGTTTCACCCGTTGAATATGAGTTCTGTATGGAAAGGTTGAGAAGGCTCGGGAAATTGCAGAAACGCTTGCAGGAACTTGCGCCGTTGGCGGAGAAGCTATTGCAGTAATAGAAACGCTTATGAGAATTGCTATTGTTGGCCTTGGATATGTCGGCTTGCCGTTATCGCTCCAGTTTGCCAAATCGGGCATCAGTGTTCTGGGCTTGGATATTGACAGCCAAAAAGTGGATGCGATCAAGGCAGGGCGCAGTTACATCAAGCATATTGAGAGCAGCGCCATTGCCGAACAGTTGAAAGAGAATCGGTTCGATGCGTCGATTGATTTCGGGAGGGTCAAGGAGGTGGAGGCGGTGATTATTTGCGTGCCGACGCCGCTGAACAAGAATCGCGAACCAGATATTTCTTACATCATCAGCACAGGCCAAAGCATTGCGCCGCACCTTCATCCGGGGATTTTGGTGGTGCTGGAATCGACCACTTATCCAGGGACGACGGATGAAGACTTGAAAGCGGTGCTGGAGCAAGGTTCGGGTTTGAAGGCGGGGAAGGATTTTCACCTGGCATTTTCGCCCGAACGGGAAGATCCGGGCAATCCAGCAAGCAAGGTGGCTGAAATCCCCAAAGTTATTGGGGGCTTGACCCCAGCATGCCTGGAACGGGCCAAGGAGCTCTACAATAAGGCCATCAAAAGCATCGTCCCTGTTTCCTCCTGCCGCGCGGCTGAGGCAACCAAGCTTTTGGAGAATATTTTCCGGAGCGTAAATATCGCGCTGGTCAATGAGTTGAAGGTAGTCTACGCCGCAATGGGGATAGATGTCTGGGAAGTGATTAACGCCGCGAAGACCAAGCCGTTTGGATACATGCCGTTCTATCCTGGTCCGGGCCTGGGCGGACATTGTATTCCGATCGACCCATTTTATCTCACCTGGAAAGCGCGCGAGTACGGGCAGCACACCAAATTCATCGAACTGGCCGGCGAAGTAAACACAGCCATGCCTGAGTACGTGATCCAGAAAACCGCGGAGGCATTGAATGTTCAGAAAAAGGCGGTCAATGGAAGTTCTGTCCTGCTGGTCGGGCTGGCTTATAAGGCGAATGTGGATGACATGCGTGAGTCGCCGACCTTTGTTTTGATGGACCTTTTGAAGAAACGCGGCGCTGAAGTCGCTTACTACGATCCTTTCATTCCCATTATCCTGCCTACTCGCGAACATGGCGCGTGGACCGGACGCAAATCGATCGAATGGAAAAAAGAGATCGTCAGCAAATTTGATGCTGCTATCATCGCCACCGCGCATGACGCAGTAAACTACAAAGAATTGGCTGGATGGACCAAATGCATAGTAGATACTCGCAATGTCATGGCTCAAGTGCCCAAGACGGACGCAATGGTCTGGAAAGCATAACGTAGTAGCCGTAAATGAAAATTAACTGGTTATTCGCCGCGGTGTCAGTTGTTTTGCTTTGGTTTCCAGCGATGATCCCGGCCACCCTCAAAGGTATCTTGCGGCGAAATCCAGGGGCTCGTTGGCCGGCTCATTTACGCGGTTTGGCCGGGCTTAAAATGAATTGGATCGATTTTACCCGAGCGACCGTAGGTTCGTTTCTCCTGGCTCATGCCGTCACATGGAATGAGCAGAATCCACCGGACCGTGATACGCTCCGCATGGTGGTAGTGTCCCAGGGCGCTGTGCTGGCGGTTGGTCTGCTTGTGCAAACGATTCGATGGGTCCAGGGAGTAGTAATGGTCGCGCCATTGTTCTATCTGAGCGGAGTGGTCCTGGCCTTCGCAGACCCTTTCATTGGCGGCGTGGCGGTCGCTATGGGATGGGCCCTGGGCATAGCATTTAAGAAGCCGGAATTGGTCCTGCCTCTAATGGTGGCTTTCCTCGTTGCGGGATTCGCCGTCACGCAATGGTCCCTGGTAGGGATAGTCTTTTGCGCAGTGGCAGCCATTCCATTGTTGCTTATGTATCTGTCGGGCAGGTCCTTTGTTTATCTGGTGAAAAAAGCCAGCGTCTAGCTCTCTCCAGCTCGTTGTATTAATTATTATGGCTGATATCAACGTTGCAGTGCTTGGGTGTGGTTATTGGGGACAGAACCTGGTTCGCAATTTCTACCAGCTTGGCGCGCTTAAGCTGGTCTGTGATCCGGCGGAAACGGGCCGGACTCGCGCGGGTCAAATCGCGCCCGGCATCGAAGTCTGCGAAAACTTCGACGCGGTCTTTGAACGAAAAGACATAGATGCGGTTGTGCTCGCCACTCCAGCGGAAACCCATCATCGCCTGGCCATCGCCGCTGTCCGGAGCGGGAAAGATGTGCTTGTGGAAAAGCCACTCGCGCTCACTTATTCGGAAGGGCTGGAGATGCTGCGGGAAGCGGAGGCGGCGCAAAAGATTTTGATGGTCGGGCACCTTCTGGAGTTCCATCCTGCGATCCTGAAATTGAGGGAGTTGCTTCAGGAGAATGAATTGGGCCGGGTCAATTATATTTACTCCAACCGCCTGAATTTCGGCAAAATTCGGATTGAAGAAAACGCTCTGTGGAGTTTCGCGCCGCACGATATCGCGGTTATTCTTCGGCTCTTCGGCCAGAATCCAATGGAGGTAACCTGTGTTGGCGGAAGTTATATTACGCCCAACCTGGCCGACGTTACCGTTTCCGGACTGCACTTCGCCACCGGGCAACGAGCGCACATTTTTGTAAGCTGGCTCAATCCATTTAAGGAGCAGAAGTTGATCATCGTCGGAGAAAAGAAGATGGCTGTTTTTAACGATGTGGCCAAGGACGACAAACTGGTTTTGTATCACCAGCGCGTGGACATGAACAATAGGCAGCCCGTCCTGCTCAAGGGAGAGGCTCAACCGATTGCGCTCGATCCGGAGGAGCCGCTCCGAAGGGAATGCGAGCATTTCATCGAATGCGTTCATACAAAGAGGCAACCGCTCACGAATGCTCAAAGCGGCATCCAGGTACTGCGTGTCCTCCAGGCCTGCCAGATTTCCTTGCAACTCAACGGCCGGCCCACGCTGCTCAGCGAAGTTTAGATGAATACCTACTTTGCGCATCCGACGGCGATTATTGATGAGCCCTGCGAGATCGGTGCCGGCACGAAAGTATGGCACTTCGCCCATATCTGCGCTGGGGCTAAAATCGGCGAGCGATGCATTTTCGGGCAGAACACCATGGTCGCGGGAGGCGTCGAAATCGGCAGTAATGTAAAGGTGCAAAACAACGTCGCCGTCTATACCGGGACAGTCATTGAAGACGATGTGTTCCTTGGCCCTTCCTGTGTGTTGACCAACGTGACAAATCCACGTTCCCAAGTGAATCGCCATAGCCTTTACGAAAAAACTGTGATTCGACGTGGAGCGACTATTGGCGCAAACGCCACGATTGTTTGTGGAATTGAATTGGGACGCTATTGCTTTGTTTCAGCGGGCGCGGTCGTCGCGAAAGATGTTCCCGATTATGCGTTGATGGTTGGAGTTCCCGCGCGCCAGAAAGGTTGGATGAGCCGCCATGGACATCGTCTCGCGCCCGACGCAAACGGTTTCATGCGTTGCCCGGAGAGCGGGTTCCGCTATCAGGAAGTTGAGCCGGGTATGCTCCGTTGCCTGGACCTTGATGAGGAGAAGCCCTTGCCTGAAAACCTGAGAAGCGGAAAGCTGACTTACGATCAATTCAAGCAAACCTGGCCGGTGCCCACGAGCGCGTGATCAGTAATTTTTTACTCAAACTCCATGCCTGTTCCACTACTAGATCTGAACGCACAAAACCTCCCTCTCGAGGGAGAACTCAAATCCGCCTTCGAACGCGTTTTGAAATCGGGCCACTTTATCCTCGGGCCCGAGGTCCAGAAGTTCGAAGCCGAAATCGCTAGCTTCACCGGAGCAAAGCATGCTATTGGCATAAGCTCGGGAACAGATGCCATTCTCCTGGCCTTGATGGCACTGGATATTCAACCCGGCGATGAAGTCCTCTGCCCCACCTACACGTTTTTTGCCACCGCGGGTTGCGTGGCCCGGCTCGGTGCTGTTCCCCTTTTTGTCGATGCCCTGCCGGAAACGTTCAACCTGGATCTCGCCGATGCCACCAAAAAAATTACCCCTCGCACTAAAGCCATAATACCAGTCCATCTATTCGGTCAATGCGCCGGGATGGATGCGGTCATGGATCTGGCGAACGCGCATAAGCTCGCAGTCATTGAAGATGCCGCTCAATCCTTGGGCGCGCGTTACAAAGGACGCGGTGCTGGAACTATTGGAACTTTCGGCACCTACAGTTTCTTCCCCTCCAAAAATCTGGGTGGCCTGGGTGACGGGGGGTTGTTGGTTACCAATGACGATGTCCTCGCCGAACGTGCGCTCCTGCTTAGGACCCATGGCTCAAAACCGAAATATTACCACAAATATGTCGGAGGCAACTTTCGCCTCGATGCCCTTCAGGCTGCTTTTTTACGGGTTAAACTGCCGCACTATAACGAATACACCGCCAGCCGTCGCGCCAATGCCGCCTATTACACTGAAAAATTAAGCAAAGTTGCCGGCGTGGTCCTGGGTGGTGACTATAAACAAACAGATGTGAACGGTACAAAACTCGTCCTGCCGGTAGAAAAAACTGAATGCGATCACATCTGGAACCAGTACACTTTACGAGTTCCAAACGGCAAACGCGATCAATTGAAAGAGTTCTTGACGAAACAGGGCATTGGAACTGAGATCTATTATCCCGTTCCTATGCACAAACAGGCATGCTTCAGTTATGTCGACCAAGCCGAAAGCTGTCCCGTGGCAAGCCAACTCGCCGATGAAGCTCTGAGCATCCCGATTTATCCCGAGCTTGCCCCCGCGCAGCGGGATGAGGTTGTGGGCGCGCTCATGACTTTTCTGAAGCGGGAATAAATCGGAGCGGTTGGTTCTATTGAATTGGCCGTGGTAACCTAAACTTAGCTAGAGATATGGAAAAGCTCATTTACAAATACTCTATATTTTTCTGCTTGATCTTCTTCCCAGCATGTTCTCAGTTCGGACAGGTGAATCCTCCTAAAACCGTCCAGGCCTCGCCCCCGTCCGCTCCACCACCGGTCATTGCAGCCCCAGCCAAACCCATAACTTCTCGGGCTCCTGTCAAGCTTTACCTGGCCGACTACGATGCTGAACTGCGATTGCCTGATGGCCACGTGGATACCGACAAGATGTTGACGCGGCTGAAGGAGTTGGGCGTCACCGCCTATTACTGGCTGATTTGGCATGCTGCCACCGATTGGGATGATCTGAAAACTTTCCTCCCCCGCGCCGCTGCTGAGGGAATCGATGTTTGGGTTTATCTTACCCCACCTTCGGAACTTCACGCGGCAAGCTACGGATATTCCGAGCCATTCCGCCAAGATTATACTCGATGGGCTCAGGAAATCGCCAAGCTTTCCGCGACGAATCCGAATCTGACCGGCTGGATGATAGATGATTTTTATTATAATCTGCATGTTTTCACGCCCGCTTACCTGTCGAAACTTCGGCAGATAACGAGGGCATCCAATCCCAAGTTGAAATTCTATCCCGTGCTCTACTTCCATCAATTAAGTCAGGACTTTGTGGATAAGTACAAGAGTGTCATTGACGGTATTGAGGTCGCTTACCCGGTCGATGCCGATGAGATCGAGGAAGCTTGGTCTCTCCTGAACGGCGTACCGTTCAAAGCTGGGGTGGAATTAAGCTTTCCCTACGCCACCTCCTCCCAGGCTGGTGATTATGTCCAGATCAGTGCGTCGGCGAGCATTCTCCCGCAGAACCGTCATGTAATTAGATTCCAAAGCAAAGATACCTACACTGGGGCTACAACCGGCTTTCGCTTTAAGCAATTGCTGGTGGACGGTCAGGTTGCCTGGGAAGAAGATCTCGCAGGTGGCAAATCTTCCTGGAAAGACGTAAGTCTGGATGTCGCACCTCTTGTAAAAGGCAAAACCAATGTGAATTTGACTTTTCGCCTGATTGATAAAAAGCCAGTAGGAAATTTCGCCGGGGCATGGCGTCTAAGAAAGCTGATAACCGATGGCATCAGGCCGGTTGCCGCGCTTGATCCCTCAAGCAAATGGAATAGCACATCCAAAGGAGCATTCTTAAGTAATTTAGGGATACAAAAAACCAAGACAGTTCCGCGCTATCACATCCCCTTTATTGTCATGACCGCTGCAAAAGAATCGGAGTTTAAGATGCGGCACGGAGAGCCAGCCTCTCCGGAGAGGATCGCGGGCCATCTTGCAATGTGCCTGGACGAGATGCAAAAAGGCAAATGCGAAGGCGTTGTACTATACTGCCTGGATAAAACCGAAAACAGTCAGCAGTTTCCTCTGATCGCTCAGCTATTTCAAAATGCTCGTCGCGGGCAGATTCCAACACGCTGATCCTTTGCCCATGCTGAATTGCATCGAGCACTGATTCCTGCCTCTCAGCCTGCTTCTCTGTGAAAATCGTCACTATTGTTGGGGCCCGGCCCCAGTTTATCAAGGCCGCAGTCGTTTCCCGCGCGTTGCGCACCCATCCCCACTGTCGCGAGATATTGGTTCACACCGGACAACATTATGATGAAAACATGTCGGAGGTTTTTTTCTCCGAACTTGATATCCCAAAACCTCACATAAATCTTGGGATCGGGTCCGGAAGTCACGGTGAACAAACCGGCCGCCAGCTTGCTGGGATCGAATCTATCCTGCTCAAAGAAAAGCCGGACTGGGTACTCGTCTACGGCGATACGAACTCCACTCTCGCTGGCGCACTCGCCTCTGCAAAGCTGAACATCCCGGTTGCCCATGTCGAGGCGGGCCTTCGCTCCTTTAACCGCACGATACCGGAAGAGATTAATCGTATCCTTACGGATCATTGCAGTACTTTGCTTTTTGCCCCGTCGGCCGCAGCGGTCACCTATCTGAGCCGGGAAGGAATTTCGAATGAGAAAATAGTCAGGACGGGAGATGTCATGTATGACGCAGCGCTCTTTTACGGAAATCTCGCCAAAGAACGGAGTGCGATTCTTCGCACTTTGGAATTAACCGCCGGAAAGTATATTCTCGCCACTATTCACAGGGGCTCCAACACAGATAGTCCCGAGATACTTAAAAGCATTGTTTTGAGCCTAAGAGAGGTTTCCGAGAAAATTCCTGTCGTTTTTCCGGTGCATCCCCGTACTCGTGCGGCGCTCGGACGAATCGGAGTTTCCCTGGACGCAAGTTCGAAACGTGGACATCTGCATTTGATAGATCCGGTCGGCTACCTGGACATGGTCGTCCTTGAAAAGAACGCTGCTGTTATAGCAACCGACTCGGGCGGGGTGCAAAAGGAGGCTTATTTTCATCAGGTTCCCTGCGTTACGCTTCGGACGGAAACAGAGTGGGTTGAATTAATTGAAGAGGGCTGGAATGTCCTGGCGCCCTCAAAGGACCCGGACGTCCTTAGCCAAAGTATTCTGGGACGAATCGGATGCAAGGGCGGCCGCAAAGCTCTTTATGGTGATGGTAAATCGGCGGGCGCGATTGTCGAATCCCTGATCGGTTTTCGCAACTCTAATAACACATGTGCGGGATAGCAGGATTTGTTAGCTCCAGATCGCGCCCCTGGCCTGAAATCGACGAGATTCTTCGCTGTCTTGAACACCGGGGGCCTGACGATCTCGGTTGGGCAGCTCTTAATAACGGTAATGTCCAGGCAGGCCGGCAAGCGCAGAAGGGCCTCGTAGCAGAGGCGCTATTGATTCACCGTCGACTCTCAATCCTGGATCTCTCAGCGGCGGGTCATCAACCTATGGAGAGCAAGGACGGGCGTTTTTGGGTCATCTATAACGGGGAGATTTACAACTATATTGAGTTACGGCGTGAATTGGCGGCGCTGGGACACCAATTCTCCTCGAATAGCGACACCGAAGTCCTCTTGGCCGCTTATGCACAATGGGGTCTCAAATGTTTGGTCAAGCTCACTGGAATGTTCGCATTCGCCCTTCTGGATATACGGGCAAGAAAGCTTTTCCTGGCCCGAGATTTTTTTGGAATAAAGCCTCTTTATTACTCAAGAGATGCGAACTCGATGGCATTCGCCTCGGAAATAAAGGCGCTGCTGCTCGGAAGCGGGACCAGCCGAAAAGTTAATCCAGAACGGCTTTTCGCTTATCTTCGCTACGGGCAAACAGATGACTCAGCCCAAACGCTATTTCAGAACATACGCCAATTGCTCCCGGGACACTTCCTCGAGATCTCGCTGGACCGACCAGATGCCGGTGAACCGGAATGTTACTGGAAGCCCACGCTCGGAGATCGCCTTGACCTCTCATTTGATGAAGCCGCCGTCGAATTGCGCCGCATCTTCCTTCAGAATGTCGATCTCCACCTGCGCAGCGATGTTCCGATAGGCGCGGCCTTGTCGGGGGGCATTGACTCTTCGTCAATCGTGGAGGCAATGCGCCATGTGGCGGGCCCGAAGCTCGAACTCCACACGTTCAGCTATATCGCCGAGGATGCCGCACTGAGCGAGGAGAAGTGGGTTGATCGTGTGGCTTCAAGGGCAGGCGCTCATAATCACAAGGTTTTTCTCGCTGCCGATCAGCTTAAAGAAGATCTCGAACATCTCATGCTCAGTCACGATGAGCCGTTCGCAAGCACCAGCATTTTCGCGCAATTCGCGGTATTTCGAGAGGCAGCCCGGGTCGGAGTTAAAGTAATGCTCGACGGCCAGGGAGCCGACGAAATCCTTGCGGGTTACCGCACCTGCCTGCCTGCGCGCCTCGCCTCCCTGGTTCGTCAACAGGACTGGAGCGAGGGCTTGCGCTTCTTTCGGGCCGCAACTGCTTTGCCTGGCGCAAGCAAATCGGCGATTTTGCTTCATGCAATGCGCAACTTTGTGCCCGATCAATTGCAGGAACTCGGTCAGAAAATTTGCAGACAAGAGAGCTTCCCGGATTGGCTGCGCGAGAGCTGGTTCAGAAAGGCTGGCGTTTCCGGTGGCATGCCTGGTCGGCCACTAAAGGGCAAACGGATGTTGAAGGAGCAACTTTGCCAGATTCTGACAGAGGTCAGCTTGCCTCACCTCCTCCGCTACGAGGATAGAGACTCCATGGCCTTCTCCATAGAGAGCAGAGTCCCTTTCCTGACGCCTAACCTGGTCGATTTTGTTTTCAGCCTTCCCGAGGAATACATTTTAGGCCAGGACGGCACGACCAAAGCGGTCTTTCGCCAGGCGATGCAAGGTATAGTCGATCCCTCAATCCTAAGCAGAAGAGACAAAATCGGTTTTGCAACCACCGAGGCGGACTGGATTCGAAAGCTCCAGCCATGGGTTCGGGAAACGTTGGAATCCGAGGAGGCCAAAGCGATCCCGGCGCTGAATTGGAAAGCAGTTCGCGCGCAACTCGATGGATTTCTGAAGGGTCAAAAAGCATACCACTCCCGCATTTGGCGCTGGATCAATCTTGTTCATTGGTCACGTCAATTTCAGGTGGTATACAGCTAAGGAGTAACGCGTTGCACCCGAGCAACCCTGCCGCCAACATCGCTGCACAAGAAAGCGGAGGTACCGGGCGCTCCCTGACCGAGAAGCCGGTTGGGGGTCGATTTCAACGAAATGTACTCCAGGTAATAGGAGGAACTACTTTTGCTCAAGCAATGCTCTTGGCGGCGGCGCCCGCGCTCACTCGGATTTACACCCCAGACCAGTTCGGAATCTTTAGCTTGTTTGTCGCGGTCACTGCCTCAATCCTTCCCGCCGCCTCGCTGCGTTACGAGATGGCGATCCCAATAGCCGAGCGTGGAGAAACTGCTCGAAGTCTGATCCACCTGTGCGCGGTGATTCTGACAATCACCACCCTCCTTACGGCAGTTCTCCTCTACGCCGCGAGCAACCTTTTCTCCTCGCTCGAGAACTTTCATAATAGTTGGCTGATTTTCGCCTATGCCGGGGCAATGGTAACAATGGGTGTGCAGCAAATCTTGAGCTACTGGCTCATTCGAGAAAAAAACTTTAAACGCGTAAGCCTCTCGCGTTGCACGCAAAGCATGGCCACTCTTTTGAGCCAGATTCTCTTAGGTATTAACTGGCGAAGCCCGCTTGCCTTGATCTCAGGGTTTCTAATTGGGCAGACCAGTGGGGTTATCGTTGCTTCCACGGGACTGCTTGCGACATGGAGAAGAGTCAGCGGGACTGAGGCGCTTTGCGCCGCCCGCCAGTACAAGGAGTTTCCAACGTATTCAGCACCGGGGGCGGTTCTCTTTGCGCTGAGCAGCTATTGTGGCCTGTTTATAGTATCCTTTATGTTTGGACCGGCCGCGGCTGGATTCTTCGGTTTGAGTCTGCGCGTGGTACTGCTTCCCATCGGCGTAATCGCGCAGGCGGTAGGGCAGGTATTTTACTCGAGAGCCGCGGAAGCCCACAGAGAAGGAAGGTTAGGCAGCCTGGTGCTTAAGATGTACTCACGATTGCTCGCGGTCAGTCTTGTGTTGGCAATGCCTATGATAGTGGCAGGCCCCGGACTGATAGCAGCGATCTTCGGGGAGCCTTGGCGGGAATCGGGTTATTTCGTAAGATACCTCGCCCCGTGGGCCCTCCTGGAATTCGGGCTGGGACCTCTTTCAAGGGTCCCTTTTGTTCTGGGAGCCCAGCGACAGGATCTTCGCTTCCAGGCGATTGCGTTGGCGGTTCGCAGTCTTTTTGCGGCAGGAGGAGCTATGCTTGGCGGCCCACGGACCGCGGTTTTATGTCTCGGCATCGGAAGCGCTCTCGTTTCCTTTTGGTACACGCTTTGGATTTTGCGCACGCTCGGTCTCATACGGAGCACGGTCAAAGAGTTCCTGACGAGCGCTGTCGCCGCGGGAGCATGCGCGCTTCCTCTTGTGGTTGTTCAGCTCTGGCTCCCGGCATATTTACCAACACTTATTGGAGCGGCGGTTTTCTGTATGGCTCTCGGTGGGATTCAATATTGGTTCAGGTTTCATCTGCCTCCATCGCTGAAACCTAACTTATCGAATTAGGGGAAGAACTGCGCACTTAGTAGTTTTATATGAATTTCATCCAAAATGCTTCGATTGAGACCCTATCATTGATACACTGGATCGTGGTCTTTCCCGCCATACTCTTAGGTACTTGGCTCATCGCCCGAAGGAACGTTTCGCAAGCCCCCTTCGGTCTCGTTTGCATGGGATCGTTCATACTATTCATATACGTCCAAGCCATAAACGTTTACGAAGAAGAGATCTCGAGCGGTGAATTCCTTTGGGCCATATGGGTTGTGCCGTTTCTGCTCCTCATTGGATACGCGCTGGCCTATTTTCCAACAAGGCTTGAAAATATTTCCCATTTCCACTCCGCTAATTCCGTCTCGACAAGGGATCAGTGGCTAGCGGTCATACTACCGATTATAACTATTGCAGTCATTTGTCTTCCCGTAATATTCATTCTGGACGTCGGTGTCCAGTCCGTCTCCCTGTTTTTCGCGATCGCTAACCCTGGAAATCCGGCGGAAGCGATGTCACTGCGTATTGGCGGGCTCGAGAGCAGGATCGGTCCGGTACTCACTTTGGTTTACAGCTACTCTCGATCACTCCTGCTTCCAATATACGCGGCAATTATGGCCACTTTCTGGAGTCGCCGTTTGGTCTCGACACTCCATTTCCTAGCAGGTGTTCCGGTGGCAATTTTCTTCGCTATGCTAACTGCCGAGAAAGCTCCCGCTGCCGTAATTGTGCTCGCAGGAGGAGTTGGGGTATACTTGAGTTCCTCAGGCAAAGGAAAGGCAAAGGGCATACAACTGGGTATTCTTATAGGCCTCCTAGGCCTTTTGGTCCCCTCCTTGATCTATCCGCTTCTCCAAGGCAAGAGCGGAGCCGAAGGGGCATCATATGCGTTGGAGATGCTTTGGCGGCGGATTACCTGGGTCCCGTCTTACACAGCAGCTCTATACTATGAGGCGTTCGGGAACACCATTCCATTTCTCGGTTCCAGCTCGAACAGGTTTTTGGCGTATTTGGCAGGCGAAACACCGCGCCATGCCGCCGCACTGGTAAATTCGGATTACCTAAGAGCTACTGAGGGAGGGCTTGTAAATGCCCCATTTTTTGCTTCATTTTACGCGGATTGGGGAATGCCCGGGACCATAGTCGGGAGTCTCCTGGTCGGAATCATCTGCGGCTGCCTTCAATCGTTCTTCGAACGACAGCGACAGGATCTAAGCACGACAGCCATTAGAGCAGTCGTCTTGCTAGGGACAGCACAGCTCATGCTTAGCAATTTCTACGCCACTGCTTTTGGGCGTGGATTCCTTTCAGTACCATTACTCTTTTTTGTTTACGATTTGCTTGGGCAACGACGTCCAACGAGTCCGCAGTTGGCCAAAAACTCTCAGATGTGCTAAGTAATGAACCCATCCAAAGCCTACAGTGATAGCTGTCACATCATTTTGGGAACCCCGAAGGAAAAAGCACGGAACGTCCCCCCGAACTAACGTTTTTTATCTGAACAGGAATTGAAACGTAAAAAGCGGCGAGTTAAACTATCGCCGAAAAACAGGCAGGGGGGCTAGGAGGGCCAGATGAACATACTGACGTCATTAACGGTGCTGGTGCATATATGCGGAGCGTGCATCCTGTTCCAACCGCTGCCCTTCGACGAGGCAGACTCGTACCGGCTGTTCCTGATTCTGATGACAGTAATCAGCGGCCTGATGCTCGTGCTGCGGCTTTTATTCCCCGTTTCAGGTTTCGGGTCGAAACTCTGGGTAGTGGTACCGGTCGCTATTTTTTGGGTGTGCTACGCCGTCCGCTTTTATGTGGATGCTTACGTGGACGAGATTCAGTTTGGTATGACTTCGAGGGAGAATTACCTTATTTATATTTTTGCGGTATCGCTTGTCGCGTTCATAGTGGGAAGCTTACTTTCCAAAGAGGAGATGAACCACGTCCATTGGAACCTTATTTTGGGAGGCCTGCTGGCCGCCGTGGTGATTTCGCTAAAAGTGGGCACGCTGGATGACAGACAGTCTTTGGGGAGATTTCAAACGGTTATGCTAGGGTCCATCTGGATGGGGCACCTCGCCGTGACCGTCATAGTGATCTGCCTATGCTTTTGGGCCTTTCAGGAGTTGAGCGTGATCGGCTTGGCGTTAAGCGTAGTAGCGTTTCCGCTGGCGGTGGGCTTATTCTTAAAGGCTTCATCACGCAGCCCGGTAGTAGGCCTAGCCGCAGCACTTTCGGCGATGGTCCTGGCGGCCATTTTGCAGAAATCAAAGCGAGCCTTGATCGCGGTGCTCGTGTTCGCCTGCGTGGGAGTCCCGTACATCGTTTACGCGGCCATGAACGAGGAATCGAACATCGCAAGGATTTCGAGCTTGGGCGTCTACTTGGATCCGGACAACTCGGGCGGGCGGTCGTTCCTCTACGAACGGGCCTGGGAACAGTTTTTGCTCAAGCCAATGACGGGCTACAGCCTGGAGGTGCAGGATGTGGGGCCGAACCTCTACTATCCGCACAATATCATTCTAGAGGCTTTCATGAGCACCGGGATCTTAGGGGGGCTCTGTTTGCTCCTATCGGTATTAATCGCAATCGGATCCACGGCAGTGATTCTGCGGAAGGAGCCGGGATTGGTGATTTACGGCGCGTTGTTCCTGCAAATGCTTGTGTTGGGTTGCCTGTCCAGTTCCCTAGCCAGCGCATTCAGTTTCTGGTTTTTTTTAGGCAACATGCTAGGGGCTGCCCGGAAGCTAAAGATTCAAGAGAAGGCGGTGGAAATGGCTCAGGCAGTTATGCCGAGCCAAGCTAGCGGAATAATGTCTCACAACCCTTCCGCTTAAAAGGACCTAGTTCGCGCTTAACTACTGGAGATCCGGCAACCTTCTTTTACGTGCACGAAGGTCTTGCCCCGCTCGCAGTTATAAAGCGAGGTCTAGCCGCAGAAACCACATTCTTAGGAGACACAGTCCTTTATATCTTCAAGATGTGGGCTCTCTCATACCTATACTTGTGATTGGTATTAATCGGGTGGCAGCCCCTCTTGTCGCTCCTCCTGCGGTCGAGGGTAAGGAGACGATAGGCTACATCGATGTTCGACGGTATGGAACCGTCGGGGCTGGCGTAGCCGATCATACGGTGGCAACAGATGTAGCAATTGGGAGCCTGCCCTACGATACAAACGTTAAGGACAAACGTTAAGGACATTTCAGACAACACGGCAACCAAGGTTCAAACGGAAGACTCGGTGGCCGTGAAGGGCGTCACCTCTGTTTGGGTAACAGGCGCGACAAACGTGAGATGGTGGGCGAGCCTTTATTATATAGAATAGTTCACGAGCAGGCCCTTTCTGATCTGTGTCCTCCGCAGGTTCAAAAATCTCAGCATGTCCATATCAATCAACCTGGCCAAAGTCTACAAAGAGAGCTGTAGCGTTCTATTGGGGCGGAGGGAATACGTCCTCGATCCTGATTGCTTTCGCACCTTAGCCTATCCAATCGACCTGGACTTTACCCTGGATGACGAGGCTCGCCACTTTGAACCGAAGGACGAAGCAGGGCTCCCCCGAACTCCATACGCAAGTGTGGGCACTCAATACAATCCGACTCGCCTGGCGGCCTTTGGGCTGGCTAGTTTCAGTCGCTGGTTACGGAAAAATGAACCGGAATACAAAAACAGATTTAAAGCCAGCGCCGACTGGTTTCTGAAGCAGCCAGCGGGGCTATTCTGGTACGATTTCGCCTGGGGCAGCCTCCAACCGAAGTGGCTCTCTTGCATGGCCCAGGGTGAAGGCATCAGTCTTCTGGTTCGTGCTTATGCGACCTTCGGAGATGCTCGCTATCGTGACCAGGCGCTTTCCGCGGTCGAGCCTTTGCTTAAGCCTCTCGGAGAAGGCGGGCTGGGCTCCAGAATAGATGGGCGATGGGATTTTTTGGAGGAGTACCCCGAGACGACGCCGAAGCACACGCTTAACGGATTTTTGTTCGCTTTAATGGGTCTGAGCGACCTGAGGCACCTCGGTAAATCGTCTCCCTATCAGGGGGAGACGCATCACTTTACAAAAATCCTGGAGAACACCCTGGAACGATTCGATTTGGGTTTTTGGTCTGCGTACGACCTCCACAGAGCCTCTGGCCGTTACCCCAACCCGGCAACCACCAACTACCATTCGCTCCATATCGCCCAATTGAGTTATCTGGGTCAGCTTTACGAAAGTCAGCCTATACTTGCGGTCAGGGATCGATGGGACCAATACCAGAGGAAGTGTCGCAACCGTTGCAGAGCCCTGATCTGGAAATTGAGATACCGAAGGTTGGAAAAGCCTCAACGATGAAAAGAACCGTGGCGCTGATGTCCTCGGTCCATGCTCCCGACGATGTCAGAATCGCGCTCAAAGAAGGACGATCCCTGGCTGAAGGCGGATTCGATGTTTCCTTTGTTGTGCCTTCCCGAGCCGGAGTACGCTCGCTCGGACCAGTCCAACCCAATTTTCTTCGCCCGCCCAAATCGCGATCCTCTCGTCTGACGGTCACTGCGTTCATGGTTTTCTGGAAGGCATTTAGATCCAAAGCCAGCGTTTGTCACTTCCACGATCCGGAGCTGTTGCCTTACGGAGTGCTCCTCAAGCTGCTCGGGAGAAAAGTCGTTTATGACGTCCACGAGGACATGGGCAAGCAGATCCTTGGCAAACATTGGCTGCCCAGGCCCACAAGAAAGTTTATTGCAGCCTTGACCCAAACCATGGAGAAGTTGAGCAGCCGCTTTTTTGACGCGGTCGTCGCCGCCACTCCGTCGATTGCAGAGAAGTTTCCTCCTCAAAAAACAAATCTGGTCCAAAATTTTCCACTCAGCTCAGAAATCGGTTTTCTTCAAGAGGACAAGCCTGAGCGGCCAGGCGGCCTCGTTTTTATCGGCGGAATATCCGAACTTCGAGGGGCTTTCACGATGCTCGATATTATCGCTCGCTTACAGGGCAACCAGACCCTTCATCTCGCGGGCCGCTGCGCCCCCGCAAACCTTAAAGCCAGGATGGAAGCTCATCCAGGTTGGGCCAAAGTCACTTGGCACGGCTGGCTTGATCGGCCTGAGATTATTCGCTTATTGAGTCGGTCGCAGATAGGCCTTCTCCTCCTCCACCAGAGCCCCAATCACATCGAGGGGTTGCCCGTTAAACTATTCGAGTACATGGCCGCTGGAATTCCAGTTGTCGCGTCGAATTTTCCTCTGTGGCGCGGTATAGTTGAGAGCGCTCGTTGTGGTTTCGTTGCTGACCCCCTTCGTCCCGATGAAGGGGCGGAACGGGTTCAATGGTTGCTCGATCATCCGGACGAGGCTCGCGAAATGGGCCAGCGTGGACGTGTTGCCGTAGAATCCAAATACAATTGGGATAGTGAGGCCCGCAAGCTGCTCGCGCTTTATAACACCTTGCTTCCTCCAGAGTGACAAAAGAGCATTCATCCGTTTTTCTTGCTCTTCGGAGTTCCTCGTTTCTCAAATGCTTTTTCTTCCTTCTGATTGCGACCGCAGCCCTGATCCATTCAAATGCTGACATTTTGGCCCACCAGATCAAGGTTCCCTTCACTTCCCTCGACACAGAGCACCATCACATCGAATTGGAATTCATTGCCCAGGAGTTGAGCAGCACGCTGTTGTTGGACAACTCCCTGACCATTGGCCTGCCGAGTGAATGCATTCCGTTGCGCTCTCTCGAATTCAACGATTCGCTTCTTATTGTGTTGCGACGAATCCATTTTGATACCCTTAGCTTTGGCCTTTGGAACGAAAAAGGAGGCTTTAGGCAGATACTCCTTCCACCGCCTTATTCTGAATGGATCTTCCGCGCAGGCACTCGCTTCCGCGACAAGGCTGCGTTCGTTTTCTTCGATACCTCCTCAAAGAGCAATGTGGTCATTCTGGCTGATCCCGCCTCGGAATCACTGCTGCTGCCTTCAACGGCTCTGCCTCTCCCCAATGTTGACATCGATAGCCGTGTGCTCACTGCAAGCACCGATGAGGCCATTTATGTAACCATAAATCAAAGCGGATTTATTATCCGGCCGAATAACGACACCCTCAGCTTTCAATATCTCTCAAGGGTGACATCTCGAAAATGGGTCGAATTGAAGTCTAACGGAACGAACGTCTTCGGGCTGGGAGTTGAGACACGAGTGACAGACGAAGTTCAAAAATCGAACCCAGCCATCTTCACCGTAGTCAATCTTTCAACAGCTCAAATAATTCGCGCTACCGCGTTTCCTTTTGAGCTAAACCTCTCCTCTGGGAGCGTAGAAACCACATCCCTCCAGACTAAAGCCGACCTGGCGCGAATTTTCCGAAACGATCTTCTAACAGGTGAAAACTCAGGTCTTCTTTTTTTCGGAACAGGACAATCCGAAGGTCGCGTCTCCTGGGCCGCCGCATATTACCTGAAATCCTGGATTGATATTCTTCGGCAATGGCCGGGCGGGAAGCCGAATTTCTCCTTCCTCAATAATTTGAAGCCCGACCTGAAAGTAAGGCTTGATCTGGAAATGTATCTGTTGGATAGACTCCTTGACCTTGATCGTCCCGGCCTTTACGCCAAAAGTTATACACTTCACCGTGAGCCTAAACAATTCGCGGTTCATTTGGGGCGCGTGTTGCAATTGTTCAAACGTTATCTTTTTGAATGCCCAAACCCTATTCAATTGCCCAATTACGATAAACTGCGCCAGGATACGGCCAGTCTCACCAATGCGGTCGAAGAGATCGTGACTGCATCGCCGGGCGATCCTTCCGCCGCCCCAGGCGTTACTTATCTGAAGTTGCGGAAAGGAGAACCCTGCCAATTCGACGGAACTCCGGAACCATTTAACCATCAGGATGACTGGGCCGCCGGAGTGATGATGCACGAACCGCTCTCCTTCGCATCATCCCCGACCGGCCAGATTTGCAAATCGATCTTCAATGTTCTCATGGAGGAGGGGCCGTTAAAGCCACCGCCAACTGACCATTCCTGGTACTATTGGTGGGGCGTCGCGCGAACAGGTTGGACAGCGGAGGATGATATTTCTGGAAATACACCAGCCTGGCCCGGTTACAAGAATAAAGCCACACCCGGCTACAAAACACAGGACGCGCAGGCTCTCTTCACCGCGCGTGCCTATTTCCCCGAACTTATCGACTTCGATCTGGATGAATGGGTTTGCCAGTGCATAAAAAAGGGCGCGATTCTCCCGTTGGTTATGGAGTCGTTTGCCGCCGAAGGTAAACGGTGTGTCCTTCCCTCCTGGCTGGCTGTCCAGCAAATGCGCGCGGGAGGCTCATGGCAAATGCAGAGCGCGACTTGGGCCCTGGCAGCCCTCGCGGAAACTGAGTGGCTTGACCCTCTCGAACCACCGCTTCAAATACACTTGGATTCCCAAACTATTACTCTTTCAATTCTTACTAAACCCGCTCACAGTTACGATCTGCTCGCTGCCGACACTTTGTTGTCTCCTGTATGGCAACTCCAAACCAACATAACAGGGGATGGCGCTATAAAGTTCTTTGACGAAAAGGCACCTTTTACTGACAGTCGTTTCTTCAAAGCTCTGGAGAAGCCTGTCCTTCCCGCCTCGCCATGAGGCGGCGGCGCGCCGGGGCATTTTTTTGGGCCATTAAATGAACGTTTGGATCTTAAACCAATATGCCGTCCCCCCGGACAGACCAGGGGGCACGCGCCATTATACGCTGGCGAAGTACCTCGCCAAACTAGGCTGGAATGCGACTGTCATAGCCGGCAGTTTCGATCACACTACGAGGAAAGAAACCGTTTTGAAGCCGAAAGAGTCATCGCTTTTAAAACAGGAAGCTGGCGTTCCTTTCCTTTGGCTGCGGACCTTTCCATATATGAAGAACGACTGGAAACGGATGTGGAATATGGTTTCTTTTGCGCGGCAAGCCCTCAAGACAACACCGCCTGCCCCCTTCTCGCCGCCGGATGTGGTGATTGGCTCCAATCCTCACCTCCTTGGCGCATGGGCTGGGGAAAGGCTTGCTCGAAAATATAAGGTCCCGTTTGTTCTGGAAATTAGAGATTTATGGCCGGAGTCAATGGTTCAGCTTGCCGGCTACTCGCCCAGGCACCCGCTGGTCCGAGGGCTTCAGAAACTTGAACATTACCTCTACCGGCGCGCGGACTTGATTCTTACCCTTCTGCGTTACAGTAAAGACTATTTCGTCAAAGCTGGCGCTCGTCCCGAAGCAATTCAGTGGCTGCCGAATGGTATTGACCTTGCTTTTTCGCCCCCTCCCGTCGCGCCAAAGGACGATTCCTGCCTGAAATTCTTTTATACAGGCACCCTTGGCCGCGCCAATGGATTGGATACGTTTCTTGATGCCGGCAAGCTTCTGCACGCGCGGCAAAGACGCGGCATCGAGATCCACATTGTAGGCGACGGCCCCGAACTGGACCGTCTCCGAAAGCGGGTTACTGACGAATCAATCCCGAACGTATTTTTGCCTGGTCCTGTTGCGCGCTCTGAGGTCTCCAAAACCCTCCAAAACGCCTCCGCCTGTGTCATTACTATCATGGGCGCTGGACTTTTGGAATTGGGGGTTAGTCCAAACAAGCTTTACGATTATATGGCGTCCGGAAGGCCAATTATCTTCAGCGTCCAGGCTACTAGAAACGATGTCAAAGAAGCCAATTGCGGGTTTGCAATTCCTCCAGAAAATCCCATGGCGCTGGCGGAAGCCATGGAACGATTGGCGGAAATGTCCCCCACGGAGCGGACGGAAATGGGCCAGCGCGGACGCGCTTTTGTTGAACAACACCATAGCTACGATAAGCTCGCGGAACGTCTTGCCCTTCATCTAAATCGTCTCTGCGAGGATTGGAAGTCCCAACGAAGACGCAGTTGAGGACACGCCCGGGCGACAAGACTGCGTGAACCAAATGAGTGCCAACAATGGGCCGGGATAAGGATATTATAACGAGCTCCGTGCCGCTTCTCTCGAAACCATTGACCATTTATGGCGCGGGAGGCCATGGCAAAGTCGTCGCGGAAGCAGCCCAGGCGGCAGGATACGGTCCGATTTCCTTCATAGATGATTTGTTGACAGGTAAATCGGTGCTTGGAATCCGAGTCGGGGCTCGAACCCCGGAAATACTTCGAGACATCATTGGCCGCCACATCATCATTGCCGTGGGAGACATTTCGGCACGCGAGCGGCTCTTCGAAGAGTTTGTCCATTCTGGAGCTGCTCTGGCCACTGTGCGACACCCTTTCTCCTGGATTAGCCCCTCAGCCGCTATTGGCCACGGCACTTTTGTGGGCGGCGGAGCAATTATCAATGCGGAAACCGTCATCGGAAAAAACTGCATCATTAACACCTCCGCCTCGGTGGACCACGACTGCGACATTGGCGATCACTCCCATATATGTCCCGGCGCGCGCCTCGCTGGAAATGTCACCGTTGGCCGCAGAACTCTAATCGGGACTGGCGCTTCCGTAATCCCCGGCATCCGCATCGGAGAAAGTTGCGTGATTGGCGCCGGTTCGGTCGTTGTCAAAGATATTATGGACAATACCCTTGCGTATGGAGTTCCGGCCCAAAGCGCTGAAGTCCCTCTTTCATTGTGACCCCAAAACGGATACTTCTTTCTGTGCCTCACATGGGCGGAGCAGAGCTTCGCTATGTAGAGGAGGCGTTCTCCTCAAACTGGCTTTCCACCGTCGGCCCCAATCTCGACGCGCTTGAAAAGGAATTCGCCACCATCACTGGGTTGCCGGCAGTTGCTCTGGGTACCGGCACCGCCGCAATCCATCTGGGTCTTAAGCTCCTCGGAGTGAAAGAAAATGATGAGGTGGTGTGTCCCTCTTTAACATTTGCCGCGAGCTGCAACCCTGTCCTCTATCAGGGCGCGAAACCCGTCTTCATTGACAGCGAAAGAGCTTCCTGGAACCTCGATCCCTGTCTTCTGGATGAATTCCTGAAAAAACGAGCTGATCTCAACCGCTTGCCCAAAGCAGTGATTGTAGTTCACCTTTTCGGCCAGAGCGCAGACTTAGACCCGATTCTCCAAAGCTGTAATCGGTACGGCGTGCCCCTGCTGGAAGACGCGGCGGAAGCCTTAGGCGCCACCTATAAAGAAAAGATTCCGGGCGCGATTGGAGACATCGGAGTTTATTCCTTCAATGGAAACAAAATTATCACCGGCACCTCCGGCGGGATTCTTGTTTCTCCGCGCCAGGATTGGGTCGACAAGGTTCGATTCTGGAGCACCCAGGCTCGCGACCCGGACCCTTTGAATAACTATGTTCATTCTGAACTCGGTTATAATTATAGGTTAAGCAATGTCCTGGCTGGAATTATCCGCGGTCAGCTTCAAGTACTGAAGCTCCGAGTCGAGCAGCGGCGGGCCATCGCTTTCCGTTACCGCGATGCACTTGCTGACCTGCCCGGTTTCGAACTGATGCCCCAGGCGCCCTATGGCCTGCACACAAACTGGCTGAGCTGCTTTTTGATCGATGAGAAAAAATTCGGCCTCGACCAAAGGCGATTAATAAAATTTCTCGATTCGCGAAATATCGAGAGCCGCCCTGTCTGGAAACCTATGCATGCTCAAAAACTTTATGAGGCCTGCGAGCGAATTGGGGGCGCTGTGGCCGAGGACATTAACCGCAGAGGCATTTGCCTCCCGAGTTCCAGTTCTCTCACATTTGAAGAACAGACATATGTCATCAACCAAATCCGCGCAGCCCACGAAAACGCTTATGCTTTGCCCGCAAATTCTTAATTTTCCCAACGCAGATTAATTTTGAAATCCGCGCAGTCAGAAGTTGCCAAACGCGCGTTTGATCTTTCCCTGATCATCCTGAGCGCCTTTCTTTGGATTCCCACCCTCCTGGTTCTCGCCTTTTTGGTCAGGTTCAAGCTGGGTTCACCCATCTTTTTTAAACAGTTGCGCCCGGGTTGGAATGCCTTGCCCTTTACCCTCGTTAAATTCCGGACCATGACGGACCAAAGGGGCCAGGACGGCTTGCTCCTGCCCGACGCCGACCGCCTCACGCGATTTGGCCGTTTCCTCCGTTCCACCTCTCTCGATGAATTGCCGGAAATTCTTAATGTCATAAAGGGTGATATGAGCCTGGTCGGTCCCCGCCCCCTGCTCATGCAATATCTTCCGCGTTACTCCTCTCGCCAAATGCGTCGCCATGAAGCTCGGCCCGGCATCACGGGCTGGGCTCAAATCAATGGACGCAACGCCATTTCCTGGGAAGAAAAATTTGAGCTGGACGTTTGGTACGTTGAACACAAATCTCTCCTTCTCGATGTCAAGATTCTCATGCTAACCTTAAAGGCCGTTTTCTTCCGGGAAGGGATCACTGCTCCCGAATCTGCCACCATGCCGGAATTCCTGGGTTCGAATCCTAACCAGAGCCCTATCCACGTACAGGAGATTCATTGAAGGCTTCCACGTTGCATCAGGCCCCCGGCGTGCGAGTTGGCGCCCTGGTCACACTGTACTGTTTGATTCTGAGCGGCTCCTTTTGGCTGGCTTACCAGCTTCGCTTCGATTTTGATGTCCCGCCCATTTTCAAGGCCCAACTCCACCTTCATTGGACCTGGGTTGTGCTCCTGAAACTGGCTATTTTGGCAGTGTTCGGCCAATTTTCAGGCCTCCTTAGCTACTTCAGTATCCCGGACCTGCGCCGGCTCGGCAGTGCCATGGCAACGGCCTCATTTTCCCTTTTTATCATTCGTCTCTGGTCTCCCAATTTTTACCCTGCGCCAAGGGGCGTCATACTTATCGATTTTCTTCTCTCAGTTTCTGCCTTGGGCGTGTTACGGATTGGATTCCGTGTCGTTCGCGAACGCTATTTGTCCCCTAATGCCAGGTCCAGGCATAGAATGCGCCGGGTCGGCATCATTGGCGCTGGCGACGTCGGCGCAAGTCTTGCCAAGGAGCTCTTTGCCAAACGTGGGCTTGGTCTCCATCCGGTTGTTTTCTTTGATGATGATAAATCTAAATGGGGTCTGCGCGTTCATGATGTTCCCGTCGTTGGAGCCCCCGAAGCGTTGCTTGAAAAGAATCTGAATCTCCGGCTCGAAGAAGCAATTATCGCCATGCCTACCGCCTCCGCAAAACGGATCGGCGAGATCATCCAGATCCTCCAGCGCGCCCATCTGAAATTCGAGACTGTCCCTTCGATGGACCAGCTCGCCACCGGCCAGCTCAAGGTCAGCCAGCTTCGGAATGTCGAAATTCAGGATCTGCTTGGCCGGGAACCGGTCAAGCTTCAGGCTGAAAACATCCGTCAAATCTTGAAGGATCGTGTTGTCCTGGTCACCGGCGCGGGGGGCAGCATTGGCAGCGAGCTTTGCCGCCAGATTGCCAGCTTTAATCCGGAGCGTCTCCTTCTCGTCGAACAATCTGAGGTCCAGATCTTCCAGATTGAGCAGGAATTGATCGAACGCGGCTTTGGCGGAATTGTTTTGCCCTTGGTGGCTGACGTTCTGGATGTCCCTCGCATGACGTATGTGCTCCAGCGCTTCCGGCCGTCCATTATTTTTCATGCCGCGGCTCATAAACACGTTCCCTTGATGGAAAGCCAGCCCAGCGAAGCCATCAAAAACAATACTGTTGCTACCGCCCAGTTGGCCGAATTGGCCCTCGAACATGGCGTCGGTCGGTTCGTCCTTATCTCTACCGACAAGGCCATTAATCCCACAAACGTAATGGGGGCCAGCAAGCGCATGGCCGAGATTTACCTTCAAGCCTTGGCCGCAAAAAATGGAGGCCCGACTAAATTCATGGCGGTCCGGTTTGGCAACGTCCTCGGCTCTTCCGGAAGCGTTATTCCCATTTTCAAAAAGCAAATTGCGGCTGGTGGCCCGGTAAAGGTAACCCATGCCGAAATCACGAGATACTTCATGACCATCCCGGAAGCGTCAGGCCTTGTTCTTCAGGCCGCTTCCCAGGGTTCGGGTGGCGAGATTTTCGTGCTCGACATGGGTGAACCCGTAAAAATCGTCGATCTGGCTCGGCAGTTAATTGAGCTCAGCGGACTCAAGCCCGGCGAAGACATCGAAATAGAATTCGTTGGCCTCCGTCCCGGAGAAAAACTCTTCGAGGAATTAAGTTACGAAGGCGAAAACATTACCAGGACCGACCACCCGAAAATCATGCGCTTCGTCTCCCAGGCTCAATCGCTTGACATGGCTCGAACCCAGCTTCATAAGCTTCAGAAGGACCTTCATAGTGCCGAGCCAGACCGCCTTAAGGTCCTGCTTAAAGAATTCGTCCCGGAGTATAAGCCTTATTTGACTTGAACCGCTCCAGCGCTTGTCTCTTTCAAGGGCATCCTGATCAGTACCCCACCGAGATTCCTAACATGACCCGGTTCACGTCATAATCCTGAATGGGAGGCAAATCGGAACGCAGCCGCTCATAGTCATAGGCCAAAGTCCCATGCAGCCACGCCTTAAAATCATACGTTACCTGAATGGTCCCGCTGACCAGGTTATCGGACCGCTGCGAGAAAGAAGGATTCGGCTCGTAGTTCAGTCCGTTATATCCCACCCTGCTGTTAAGATGAAAGCGCCCATCGTTTCCAATATTCTGCAGCCATTGCAAAGTCACGCTGTCCGAGCTGTAGCCGACCGCCGCAAACTGCACAGAGACATATTGATGCCGGGAATACATCAAAACCAGGGCCATGTTTTCCGTGAAATTCTCCGTCAGGCTGATTTCAACCACAGGCAACCCCTTCCCCAATCCAGGTTGTGAAAACTCCCGTTGTTCGTACCCGGCCTTCACCAGTCCGGTTAACTTTTCGGTGAAGTTTCCTTGAGCGCCCAGGAAGCCCCCAATGAACTCGGCATGAGGTGGTTTCGTTGGCTGTGTATTAGGGGAAGTCGCTGTCTGCCCGTAGTAAATTTCTCCGAAAAAGGCCGTATGCGGCAAGGCCTGGAACTTGAAGCCTCCCGTCCCAATGAGCGTGCTGGAGTCGAACAGCGGAACATCCTGGTCGAAATCGGTCAATGCGTTCAGTATCTCTCCGTAAACCCCCGTCTTCTCTGTCAGCCGGTAGTCTAATCGATAGTGATCTGCGTAAACCATGCGGTCAATTTTTATTCGGGGCACCTGGATGCCTCCCGCCAAAATGCTCGAAAGGAAATCAATCTGATCACTCCCCTCGATTTTGAAGCGGCTCTTCTCAAAATGATCTGCAATCGTAAAATGATGCTGGTCCGCATCCAGCTCGGAATGATCGATATAGTTCAGATGATCGAAGGCATACCCCAATTTAAAATAATTGTAATCCACGGTCCCTATCTGAAGGTTCAGCCCCGGGGAGATGGTCGAGTAGAAATCGCTTTGCTTGGCCTCGTTGTTGTAAAGAATATTATCGTTAAAGGTTTCTGTCACCGAAAGCTGCGGCCGAAGCGACACCGGCCCTTTGCTGAAAAAGAGCACATCCGAAGCTTCCAGTCCAAAACAGCGAAGCACAGCCAGCCATGCCCCGGCCAGGGCAAACGATATTCTTTTAAATAAACGGGTCATTTGTTCCCTTCTTGATGCGCATGCAGTGTAACGATCTGTGCAGGCCAGTCAACCTTCTCAACAAAAATCCACGCAATACCCCGGGATAGAAGCAAACGGAATGTCCACCAATCCAACTCCGCCGGAGTTTTCCCCAGGCCAGCCCCTCTCCATTGAAACCTTGCGGCGCCATCTTAAAAGCGTTGGCACAAATGTTTGTATTTACCAGGGCTGCAGGCTTGCTGGCGGGGCTGATATTGAAATTGGCGATTTTACTCAAATCGACGAAGGAGTTCGCATCTTCGCCGGTCTCGGCGTCCGGATAGGCCGGCATGTGCATCTGGCCTTTGATAGCAGCATATCAGGCGGCGGCGAGTGCATAATCGAAGACTTTGCCGGCATCGCAGCCGGCGTGCGCATCATTACCGGAAGTGAGGGCTTGCAGGATGGCCTCAGTAATCCAACCATCCCGCCGGAGTTTCGCGTAGTCTCCCGAAACAAAGTTGTCATCGGCTCGCACGCGATTATTTTCACCAATGCCGTAATCTTGCCCGGTGTGACCGTGGGTCAAGGTGCTGTCGTTTCCGCCGGGTCTGTCGTGCATCGCGACTTAAAGGCGTGGTCCATCTATGCCGGCTTTCCTCTGGTCCAGGTTGGGATTCGCGATTCCACCTCCATCCTTGAAAAAGCCCGTCAATTGCTGGAGAATGAGCAGATCAAATGAGTGGCCTCTCTCCTCCATTGCGTAAAGTCGTCCTTCTTGTCGCTCCATTGTGCGCGGCGATGATCATTTGCCTCGGCTTTCCTTATTTTTGGTACGCCAAAGCCGTTCCTGGCCAAAGCTATTTGTGGCTCAACGAACAGACCAATCTCACCGGCTGGAATTTTAAACCCGTCGATGTCGGCCAGGCCGCCGAACGCATTCTTGTGGCCGACAGAATCGTTAACGGTGAATTTCTCTCTCAGAAGGCCCCTTCCATCCGGGTCTTTTCCGCAAAGCGCTACAAGGAGAATTCTAACGAAATCGGGCTCTTCGTCCACACGCCCGATCGTTGCTGGACTCAAGCCGGCTGGTCCATCCAACCTGCCCCGCCAGACTTGGTGGAAATTAAAATTCACGGCACCCCTATTCCTTTCGAGCGGCGAATTTTTTCAGGCGCTGGCGAAAAGGAACTTGTCTACTTCTGCGGCCTGACGGCCGGTCAGCCTTTGCCCTATCGCCTGGACCACAACCTCAGCGTCGGCATGCGCTATCAATTGCGCAACGGCCGGGAAAAAACCGGCGCGGCTTTGCGTGCTTCCGATAAAACCCTTTGGACCCGCGTCTGGGAATCCTTCAAGAGCCGCCGTCAGCTCTTTGGCCCAAAGCAATTCCTGCGGATTTCTACCCCTATTCAGGCTGGCGACAACATTGCCGCCGCCGATCAGCGCCTTCAGGAATTTTTATTCCAATGGCTTGTCCCCGCGAATTATGCGCAGGAAATGATTGCATGGCAGGGTGCCCATAAAAATATCTGAGAAGCTGCAACGGTGGAAACAACGCTAGATCATCCTCATCTGGAATCGTCCCGCCCATCTCGGGGCCGCCACAGCCCCCGTCAGGTCCCCATGGCCTACCAGATCATCGATATCGTCTCCGGTGTCTTGATCATCGCCATGGCTACAGTTGCTCCCTGGCTCTTCGGGGGCGTCGAAGATTGGGCCATTTGGACTCTGAACGCCACAGGCTATACGCTCGGTCTGCTCCTCGTTGTCAAATGGCTTTACCGTCTTTTTACACGATTTTCGCCGCCGCGATTTATTAACGAAAAGAAAACGGGCGCCTGGATAATAATTGGAACCGCCATTCTTACTGTCATTGCTCTTGCCTATTGCCTGGTCTCCGCTCTCAATGCCCGGGCTACCTTCAATTTGAGCGAACGAAGCTTCGATTATCATGATTACAATCCTTCCTGGCCTTTTACATACGACAATATTCGCTCCTGGCATGTCTTCTGGATTTATCTCGCCCTCGCCTGCTTCTTCTGGAGTTTGAGAGACTGGCTCTTGGGGAAATCAAAACGCGAATACCGTTCCTCCCGCTCTTCCCTTCAGGAACCCCAAAAACCTTCGCACTCTACATCCGGGGTCTCCGACCGGCTCAAACTTCTTCTTTGGTTCCTATGCATCAATAGCGGCTTGCTCGCCTTCGAAGCTATCTTGCAACGGCTTAGTGGAACCACCAGGCTCCTTTGGCTCCGGGAATCTTATTGGCATTCCGCGGATAGCTGCTTCGGGCCTTTCTCCTACCGGACGAACGCGATTCAGTACCTCAATCTGGTTTGGCCCGTTACCCTCGGATTTTGGTGGACCCTCACTCAATCACATCGCCGTCACGTCTCGCGCGCCGCCCGAATGGGAGAAGGACCTCAATTGATTCTTTTGCCGCTCACAATTCTTATGGCCGCGGCTCCCATAATTGCCCTCAGTCGCGGCGGGGCCATCATCGCTCTATTCAATCTCGTCCTCTGTGGTTTCGTAATCCTCTTGAATCGTCGCACCCGTCGTTCAACCCGAATTGTATTAATTGGCGTCGCTCTGGCAGCTCTCGCCTCTGGCTGGTACCTGGAAGGCGCTAAACTCCAGAAACGCTTTGAAAACCTTGAAAAGGACAAATGGAGCCGGCGAGGCGAAATCTATGATAATTCAAAGAAAATCGCGCAGGACTTTAGATGGTTCGGGACCGGGCCCGGCACTTTTCGTTCCGTTTACGCCCTCTATCGCAGCGAGTCCAAACAAAGCTGGGCCGCTTTTGTTCATGACGATTGGCTTGAGACCCGAATCACTTTTGGTGTCGTCGGAATGTCAATAGTTCTCACCCTTTTGCTTCTCGCCCTGAGCCGCTGGTTTGTGCCAGGTCCTATTCTTATTCCACATGTGCTTGGCGCGACCATCGGCATTTCAATTCTGGGCTGTCTCATCCACGCCAAATTCGATTTCCCCTTTCAGGTCTATTCCATCCTTCTCCTCTTCCTGGTGAACAGCGCAATTCTTTTCACCACCTCTCGAGCTCCCGCCCCAGCTTAACTCTTCTCCCTCGAGGTAGCCCCGCCGCAATCTGCGGGGTTCCCACCGGCTTGGGATCTACCTGGGAAACACGGTCGAACAGTCGAAACTCGCCGTCATCTCGGGCACTCTCGCTCTGCAGGGCACCCTTGCAACTGAAGAAGTCCTCGGGAATACTTACTTTATCGAGGCGGCACGAACTCCTCGCGTAGCATGAAACATCTCATTCTCACAGTTCTGACATGCTTTAATCTGTTCGCGGCTCCCGGTGTAACCCCTCCTCAGGCAAACGGAAAGGACGTGACAGGTCACAACGACGTTCGATGGTATGGAGCAGTTGGGGATGGCGCCGCCGATGACACAGCAGCCATCCAGGCCTGTGCTGATTATCTTGCGACTACGGCCAATGGTGGGCTAAACGGGGTCCGACCGGAAATTTATTTCCCTCCGTCTGCCGGGTGGAAAACAACCTCCACGATAACCATAAACGAAGGCATCACTGTCAGGATGGATTCACCAATTGTTTCCACCGTTACGAATGGCCCGAGCCTCGTCATTGGCAGGGCTGGACAGGCCAATTGCGGCGTCAGGCTTCAAGTGCGCGTCAGGAAATCAACACAAAGCGATTGGAGCAACGAGGCCAATGTCGGCATTAAAATTATCAATGGAAATGCCTGTAATATCGAACTGAATGAGTCGAGGAATGCAACCATAGGCGTACAGATGCTCGGCGATGGGCAGGGTTGCGCTTATAACACAGTGCGCATCGGTTACCTGAACAATAACTGCATCGGGCTTGATTTGGCTACCGCAAACACCAACGGATATTGCAACCAGAACATCTTTCATGGCGGCAGATTCGGGGAGGAAAGCGGAATTGGAACAGGACACGCAAGGTACGGAGTTCGGATCAAAAGTTTGGACGGGATTTATTTCCTCAACAACGCAAACGTGTTTTACGGCCCTAGTTTCGAGTTGCGCAAGTCCGAAGCGGGATCGGCGGACGCAATTCCCTGGCTGGTTGTCGATGGCGTGCACAACTACATCTACGACGCAAGGGATGAGGGAAATGATCTCATTTTCGCCAGGTTTCAGAATGGGAGCTTTGGCAATTTTGCCACAGTGTCCTACGAATCGAATCCAAATCCTGCCTTTTCAAACGAGGGCGACTACTCGAATAATGGAGTGCAGTTCCCGCTAAATTTGCTCGGCGATAGAAGTGGCCAGACCATCTTTGAATCCGGCGCGGTTCATAAACTCGCCTGCTACGCAAATGGCTCGAACACCGTCAATGTTCCCGGTCTGCATATCGCTAACAGCGCAAATACCAACATCGCGTCGAGCATGAATGGATTCGCGTTGAACAGCAATTACCTGCAAATAGGATCAAACCGCGCAATCGGGATTTTAGTGGATACATCTCTTGCAAAGCGTTTCCTTGTGCAGCGCGATTCTGAAACCAACAACGCCGGCCGATTGCTTGTCCGGTGTTATGACGCAACCGGAAATGTTTACACTAATTCCGATGCATTTCTTCCCAACTACAATCCTCCATTCAAGTTTGTTACCACGTGGGGGGGCGTGTTCGGGACCACATCAGATCACCGCATGGATGCAATTTTCCAGGTTGGGCCGAATGTCAAAACTAT